>TARA_R110002050_G_scaffold83168_3_pt1 | contig 27834 bp, 34 predicted proteins | sample TARA_R110002050 | Tara Oceans TARA_R110002050 (sample SAMEA4396988) | marine metagenome | biome: Polar Biome; feature: [DCM] deep chlorophyll maximum layer (ENVO:01000326); material: water (ENVO:00002006), including particulate matter (ENVO:01000060) such as... | depth 25 m
CATTGTGGACTCTTCCACATTGTCTACTGCGACTTCTTTGTTATAAATCGAGCAGTTGGTATTTGTTATACCTTCACAAAAAGACAGATCACTTACTAACGATCTAGACTTTTGTCCCATATCTGAGTTGCTCTCATAAGGACATATGGTTACTGACTTAATCATTAGTTGTTCCTTTTTTCAAGAATGTCATAGGAGCAATATCCAAGACCCCTGTTCTTAGCTGCTCTAAAGTATTCCTATCTTGTGCCCTCTCCTTAAATATATTAAACATAATGTCAACATTAAAAGGTTCTAGCTGAGGCCCATAGGAACCATCCAAGAAGCATCCAAAATCTAGATTCGCAAGGTATTTTTGTGCGTCATATGAATTTATTCTTTCGGGGCTATTTATAAGTTCTGCAAAGCACCATTTTACAAACTGTTCATACGACATTCCTTGAGGAGCTTGGGAAGGGATAGGCGATTGCTGAATAGGGAGATCCCATTTACCTTGGTTAGCTACTGGAGTATAGGAGTCTATGTAGTCTTCCCATACTTTCGCTGTGGCATCCCAATCATATCTTTTCATTGCTCCTGCCCTAGCGTCAGAAGACTTGTTCTTCCTATAATCATCGTTATGAGAAAAATGATGTTGAAGTATCTCTGCTAGATGATTATTGTCTGGATAAGCTCTTTCGGCGTTAGTATTCAGTTCTCTGAACATCTTCTTAACTTTTATAGGATATCCATTCGTATGCCTTACAACATCCTCCATTGCACTATAGTCAACAGCTGCCACAGGGACTCCACAGCAAGCCGCTTCTACTTGAGGCATTCCAAATCCTTCGCAGATAGCATATTGAACATAAAGATCAAACAGATTGTATACTTTTATTAATTCTTCAATGCTTATTCCATGGCCGACATTGGGCATAAAAGCAGACCTTTGACCGCACTTTTGACATTTCTTAATAGGCCCTTTGTACTTGGAAGGAGACCAGTGAGAGCACCCACGACATACATATGTGCACAACACATTACCAGCGAGATTATTGCTGAGAATCCCTTCCTCTATATCCCACCCGCCTTTTTCGGGATAGCTCGTGTGTAGATATAAAAATGTTTTCTCTGCTATTTCTTTAGGGCTGTTGTCTAAGAAAATCCTAAAAGCTTTCATGAGCTCTATAAAAAGCTTCCTAGTTTGATTTCTCATGACTGTTCCAACTATAAAGGAATCTTCAGGAAGACCATATGATAATTTATGTTTCCTCTTATCGTTGACAGGCTTATATATTGTTGGGTCTATTGCTGGAGACGCGCAGCCTATGGTATTTATAGTCCCACCAGACTGCTCATTCAAAACCTTTTCTCCGAACTCTGAGTATGCCAAGATAGCATCACATGACTTGAATGTTTCCAACCACTTCCTTTTTTGTGGGTAAGAATCAACAGTGGGCATCCACAACCAATGAAAATATCTCCTTAAAGGTGACTCCTTTATCCATTCATCCATCCAAGGATCTCTATAGGTCAATACGATATCTGGCTTAAAGTCTAGTACGACTCTGTTGAATCTCCATATCCCAAATGCGTTTGCGGGCTGGCTGTTAAATAGCTTGTGTTCTTCGTCTGTTACAGGAGTATTGCTATAGTAGTCCCAAGGAATAGACCCGACGCGAACTGGGTCTCCATAAGAAGCAAACTCAGCAAGCTCATATTTGTTGGTAGCAGCCAATCTAGGCAACACCTGCTTCGCATAGGTGCCGAACCCAGACGCCAGATGGTGAGACTCGGTTACAACGAGGACTCTTTTTTTACTCATTACATTCTCTTATTTTGTGAACAGCTCTATAAACAACTCTTTTAACATAGGATCTTCCTTTTCCTAGGATGTCAGCAATTTCCTGAAGAGTATATCCCATCTTCCTAAGGCCGATAAGTTCAGATTCCTCTACGGACAAACTGTCTGGACAATGCTCCCATAAGGTTTCTGGAGTGCTATAGGCTGGGTTTTTGTCTTCAGTTATAGAGAAATATCTATTGGCCTTTATAGACTTTATTTCTTTGATAATTTCCCATCTTATAGGATTCCAAGCGTAGGTAGATAAAGCAGACTTTTGTGGGTCGTGTTTTTCCAATGCCTTCCATAACCCTATTCTTCCAGCCTGAATGTAATCTTCCTTTTCTGTGGTGCTTTTCGGGTGAAACGAATTCACGACCGAGACTACCAAGCCCATATGTCTTTCTATTAAATCATCCATTATTATATTATAGCGTCCTTTTCAAACTAACTTGTTAGCTGTTCAACTCTTTTTACTAAAAAACTACCCCTATTTTTGTCACGGCTTCCTCTTAGTAGTACAGTATTACCCTCGTACAGAAGACTTTTATACTTTTCCCACTCTTCAGAGAAGGCAGTTATATTATCTAGCAGACAGCTAGTGTCTCCCGCTACTATAAATCCCATAGCCTTTCCTTTGGCTCGGCCCTTTTTTATAGTCCATTCTCTGACAGAATCTATTTGCACAGCAATAACCGCACCATACTGACTTTCAAATCCGTCGATAAATTCTTTGCAAGTGCAGTTTGCCTTATCTATATTGCACTCGTCTACCTTATTACAGGTAAGAGCAATCCCTAGAAGTTCTTGTTCTTGCTTGGCAAGCCAAGAGGGAGAGTCAAATAGCTCATATCCCGGATCATTATATGCTCTAAGCAAATCCATAACGATAGGAACTCTAGCCTTTCTAAATATAGGTCTGTTCTTATCCTTGCCTTGAGAGGCGTCTATCATGGCCTGTATACAATCTTCAGTTATTTTATCTGGATTGTTTTTCTTGTATTCTATTAACCAAGATATTTCTCTCTTACTGAATTCTTTCACAATACCATAGTGGTGCTGCATTTTAGATCTAGGTATTTTGAAACAGTCAAATGCTCCGGCTAGTATCAGTCCTTCAAAGGCTCTTTTGTTTACCTTTGGGGAAACAAGCAATAGGAAGCATGACCAGTCGCATTTCTTCGGATCAATGTTTTCTGACTCCATATGGTTGACCATTTTACTAAATACAGAAGACCCAACACCCTTTACATTTGTAAGTCCGTATCTGGGGTGCTTTTCTATAAGCTCAAACTCTTCATTCATATGGATGACACTAGGAGGCATCGTGTTTATACCCATTATCTTAGCATTGTTAACAAGCTCTTGAACTTCAATAAATGTATCTGGCTTTCCTACTGCGTGCTTAAGATATGACGTAAAGAATTCATGAGGAAAGTGGGCTTTAGCATAAGCCGTCAGATATCCATTATAAGCATAACTTACAGAGTGAGACTTATTAAAAGAGTATCTTTGTGATTTCTCAATCCAGCTAAATATCTCTTCTGCCTCTTCTTTAGTTACGACACCCTTCTCCTCAGACTTCTCTATAAATGACTTCTTAACTTCTGCCATAACGCTGGCCTTCTTTTTACCGATAGCCTTACGTAGAATATCCGCCTCTTGAAGGTCAAATCCGGCGATCTCCTGAGCGATAAGAATAGCCTGTTCTTGGAATACCAGAATGCCATAAGTGTTCTTAAGGATAGGTTCAAGTGCCTCATGAAAGTACTCGACAACATCTACTTTGTGCTTCCTATCTATATAGTGCATGGTCAGGGTCTTGCCCTTGACGACAGCCTCTAAACATCCCGGACGCATAATGGCTATCAAATCTGAGAGCTCATCTATGTTTCTTGGTTTGGCTTGTTTTGCCAGAGATCTGCCTAGCTGTGACTCTAGCTGGAAAACACCCTTAGTATTTCCTTCACACAGCAGATCCCATGTTTTGGGACATTCTATATTCATTGTGGTGATATCAGTATTGAAGATGACTCTTCCTTCTTCATCTTGCTCTAGCTGGCATCCACATTCTAAAGTAATCATTCGCTAAACGCACCTTTGAATTTGTTTACACTGGCTTGTTTTCTCTGAAACTTTAAAAACTTAACCATTAGCTTTGCTTCATCAATAGTATCAGACAATGCTTCATGAGCCTGACCGCTTGCCTTAAGGCCAAAGAAATCGCGGAAAGTATCTAGCTTCATACCGTTAGGCTCATCCAAGTTTTCAAACCATGTGAATAGAATATCCATCATATCAATCTTTGTAACTGTAGATAAAGGCATCTTAGTTTTATACTTTTCAGAAAGCCTCTTTAGGATAGGCATGTCGAAACCGATGATATTATAGCCAGAAGGAATTGGTTCCGTATACCATTGTCCCGGCTTCTTATCTACCTCATACTTGGCACAGTACGACATGAAATTTTTCCAAGCAACCTTTTCTGTCTGGCCACTTTTCCAATCATTGACAATATCTTCAGACTCTACACCTCTTGTTTTCGCGTGCCAAGCTATGGTGTCTTTTCGAGCTTTAGTGAAATATTCTTCATCGTCAATTCCATCAGGCTTAATCGTGACCCTAAAAGCCTGAGCTTCTTTAATTTCTAATGTTCTTGGATCAACGGGGACAGCTGCCAGCTCCACAGGGTTGCAACTATGAGGGTCTACTCCGTCTGTTTCCAAGTCAAATACAATAATCCATCTATTATTAATCATCTTCTTTTTCCCATTCTATCTTAGTTCCGCATTTGTCACACTCTTTTTGGTACTCGTCCACTACGGCACCACATTTCTCACAGCGTTTCCATACTACCATATTATACTTGCACTTTATATGTATTTTTGATAATTCCCGGCATTTCCATAATCTTATCTAACATCTTGATCCCCAAGACATCTAGCTTCAGTAGGCCTGCGTCTTCACAGGAAGGCCCTTCAAAGCCAGCAAGTTGACCCTTGCCTTCTTTGTCGATAACCATTGGGCAAACGTCATAGATGGGCTGTGGGGACACAACAACGCCCGCAGCGTGTTTGGACTGAATGATCTTTGTGTCTTCAAGTCGGATGGCTTGCTCAAATATCTTGGCAAATTTACCCTGAAGATTTCCGTTGTCATCGACATAGCACCATTCTTTTAGCTTATCCTGTCTATTCTCAAGAGCCCATGTAATAACAGATGCAGTTCCTAGCTCATCCTTCATGTCTTGAAGCTCATCAGAAATCTTTGCTTCATCTAAGATATGTGATGTGATAGCGTTCTGCTCACTGAAACCAATATTTCCTCTTGCTGCCATTACTCTCTTTAGAGCTGCTCTACCTTTAAGCGTTTGAAAGGTTACGATCTGAGCAACGTTGTCCTCTCCGTACTTTTGTTTAATGTAATCTATAATGTCATTTCTGGACTGTTTAGGAACATCAATATCAATATCAGGCATTGATACTCTTCCTCCAGCATTACGACCAGCATTATAAAATCTTTCAAAAATTAAGTCATGACGCATTGGATCGATCTTTGTTATATCCATTAGGTAAGAAACCATACATCCTGCAGCGCTTCCTCTTCCGGGGCCTGTGAGATAACCTCTAGACTCAGCATATTGTATAATATCTCTAACAATTAAGAAGTAGCTTGATAGATTAGTCTCTGTAAAGATCTTAATTTCTTTATTAACTCTATCTCCATAATCACTAAACAAAGAACCCTTTGCAACATGATCCATCTTCTCTGCCCAACCCTGTCTGCATAACTCCCTTAAATAGTCGTTTGGAGACATCTTGTCTGGACAATCAAACACAGGGGGATTAGGAGGCCCTAGTATGTCATAGTTGGTGCACATATTAGCGATATCTACAGTGTGCCCAAGTTCCTCTTCTGTGTGGAACTCTCTCATATCTTCATAGCTGGGGATATGGTAGTTATCAGAATTAAAGAAAGTTCCTAAGAACTTAGACTTACCTTGTTTTAATTCCGACTGGACTTGGCCAATGCTTTTCCGCAAAGCTGTGCATAATAGAACTCTTTGGTCATGAGCATCTTCGCGACGGCAATAGTGTGCGTCTGGAGTGGCTACACAAGGAATCTTGGTCAGCTTGGAGATTTCTCTTAGTTTCTCTGCAACTTCTTTAGCCTTTTGGTTTACAAGAGAATCAATAAGTTGGATTTCTATATAGAAGTTTCCTTTCCCGAAGGCCTCTTGTAGTCTCTCCGCTTCTCGTATTCCATCACTCTGCCAGTTTGGGTTGTCCATCACGGCAGTGGCCAACCTAGAGCCCAAGTGCCCACTAAACGAAACCAGAGAGCCATTAGACTTTGATGCGAGCTCCATGAAATAGTCTATGCCAACCCTAGGCTTATGATAGAAGTGGTCTACTTTATTTGAAATGGAGACCATCGAAAGTAGGTTCTTCCAACCCTCCAAATCTTTTGCCAAAACAACCTGATGGGCTAGTTTTGAATTGTCAGGCTCTTTTACTGTAGCTTCTCTCTTGCTGAGGTAGAACTCACAGCCTAGAATCGGCTTGAATCCTTTTGATATAGTTTTATGAAAGTCAATCGCTCCACTCACAGTTCCGTGATCTGTCAGTGCGCAGGCATTCACCTCTATTTCCTCTAGCCTTTTTGCGATGTGTTTTGTTTGGGACAGTCCATCTAATAGAGAGTACTCGCTATGGACATGGAGTGGTACATATTTCATTTTACTAGTTCCCAAATAGTTTCATGTAGTTCTCGTATAGGTAAATTATACATGTCAACATGGGTTTTAAAATTATTTCTTTTGTCAATTTTACCACTTTTCCACAACTTTGCCATATTCCAGTAGTCACATGCTCCCATAAAACCACATAGCCAAATTCTTTTTAAGCCGTAATACTTTCTAGGATGCTCTTTGGTTGCTCTTTGAAATTCAAGACTTATGAAGGCATATATGTCCGGCTGCTGATGCTTGCTGGTCTTAGCTACAGATACGTCGTAGTGAGGTCTAGGAGAAACGGTTCTTCTCTTTGTTTTTACTTCTATTCGATGTCCATCCTCCAGCAACAGGTCGTGATTATATTTATCGAGACCTCTATTATTGCTAACTATATCAGCACCTATATGTGCAGCTAGAGCCTCTTCGCCTAAATAGCCAGCGAGATTGCCAGCACCTCTTAGTATGGAATTATTGATAGAGCCTAGAGACTTCGCTTTTAACTTAGCACTCTCTATCATCTCTTGAGAAAAGGGTAATGATATCATACTTCACCCGGAGCTTGATACTTACCTATGGCGTGATCTGGAGACATGCAGTTGCCAGTCACCCACTCAATCCCGTTCTCTTTGATCATAGCCATTGTTTGCTCACACTTTGTCAGAGGAGCACCAAACATATTATACAAAGGCTCGACATGCGTATCTTCATACGTACTCTTACCAGCGGAGCATAGCTTGCTGCATTTCCAGCTTTTTATTTGCTGCGGGTGAGTTGTCTCTTTTATGATTTCAAATTTAGCCTTTATCATCTCCATAGTTTCTTCAATGTCACTATCTTGAAAATGTAAAGTAAAAGGCCCTCCGTCGTTCATAAAATGTATCGTGATCAAAAACGACTTGACATGCGGATACAGTTTTTTTACAGCTAAGTGGTACATTCTAAGCTGTGGGTCATTCTGCAGCTTAGCAGGAGTCTTTTCTTTACCTGTCGCCCAGTCAAGACGCCTTCCTGTTTTCCAGTCAATGACCTCGTAAGTATCATCTCCTATGTCTGTTATTAAGTCAATGGTTCCCTTTAAAGAAAGGTTCCCCTCTAGTACTGAGCCATCCTCTAGTGTATAGCTGTACTTTGCCCAATCTTCTTCTACCTCAAAATCAAAATGTGGCTCCGCGTCTACTACAAGCCTATTCTTAGGATCAAAGAACCCATCATCGTCATCAAATATTTTCCAAACCCATCTTCGACAGTGCTTTAGGTCGAGGGGTTTCCAGTCGTGATGGGTAGTCCTAGAGGTATAATATTCATATACCTTATCTATGATCTCATCTAAATATTCTGGGTCATAGTTGGATGTTTCAATCTTTCCTATTTCATTGTCTTCGAATGTTTCGTGTCCTTCCTGTAGCGCCTTTTTGCATAATGCTGCTAGCTCAAGCACCTTATGAACAATCGTTCCTTTGTCTGCCTTCTTTCCTGATTTTCCACGCCAACCTAAGGTGTATTCGTGGTAGTACTGCATAGGACACATCCTATGAGAATTAAAAGAACTGCTTCTAAAATATACAATTGGGATGCTCATTCTTCCTCCACTATCGGAAGTACGTTTGGTAAGTGCTTTATAGCTTTGTGAATCATTCTTAGCTGTTCCTTTATGTTCATATCCTTGTTGTCAATAAGAGAATCGCACAGGGCAAAACATTCCTCAATCTCTTTCTCGCTGGAATGTGAGTCTGACTTACTATAAGGGTCTCTTGTAAGGCCAAGTATGAAACCTCCCTTTTCTTGAAGTCGAGAAATTTCGTTCTTGAATCTAACGTCACAAATAAGAGCTACTTCTGGCTTGTCTTTTTCAATTTTACGCAGCAGGCTCTTTATCCAGACGTCGGAGTCTAGCTTCCTAAAAATGTCTGTGCCCACATATTGTAAAACTTCCCTTGCGGTCATCCTTGTATTTTTCATGTGGCCATTAAGGTGTGGCAAGTCGCCCCATTTTATGTGTGTTTCAGAATTCTTTTCTTTATCGGTTCCATATGCCTGATTGTATTCTAATCCCAGAATGTTGATACATAAGTCTTTTAACGTATCTGCAAGCCCATATATTCTTACGAACTTTCCTAGACTGTCATTGAACAATTTATTTACATTTAAATTACTATCATTAAAACCAAACCATTCCTTATCGGTTATAGTTTCTCCGAATATGTCAGTAATCTCGACCTCTCCGCCCTTGGATAGTCTAGTTTTTTTACTTATTCCAAGCTCAGCTAGCTTGAGTGCGATAATGTAATTACAGGCAGTATTCTTACCGCTCTGTTTTTTCCCAGCAAACCCAAGTATTTGAGTCATGTCTTCTCCCTGTTAGTTGTCAAGATCTGGATAGAGTTCAGCCAAAGCCTCTAGGCGATCTGTAGCGTCTACAAAAAGATTTAAGGCCTCGTCTAAGTTTTGATGAAAGTCGCCAGTTGAGTGATCTCCAATACCCGCTGCGTTGTTTGTTAGTAGCTCAAGGGACAGCTTGGCTCTTTCTTGGTCTGCAATGGCTTTGTGCCACAGATAGTTGACAGCATAGCTTTTTACATCTTTTTTAGACATATCAAATTTCCTTATAAACATTCATAGCGTTTTCAATAAACGGTTTAATATCTGAAGTAACAGTATCCACATTTAATTCTGCAATATCTGCTGCATCAAAACTTGGGAAGTAAATCCTATAGAGCCTTCCACACTGCTCTTCTATTTTTTTGGCAGCTTTCTGCCCTGCTTCGTCATTATCCATAAGACAGATAAGAGACAATGCTCCGGACTCGTCTAGTAGATTCTTTTGGTCATTATTGAATGCTGTTCCAAATATAGCAACTACGTTATGTATTCCAGCCTCAGCGAGCCTCCAAACATTTCCCGGAGACTCCACAAGAATCGCAACTCCGCTTTTAGATATTTCATCCTTAGCTGTCCAATAATTATACAGCCATTTCTCTTTTTGGAAGCCTTTGCTATGCATCCATTTAGGAAAATGACGACATTTTTCTTTAGGGTTGTGGTAGTTGTTGCAAGAATCACACTTTTCAAACACACTTCTACCCGTACATCCAACTATAAATTCATGATCATTATCATAGATAGGAACGACAGCTCTCTGGTACATGGGTTTGTTGCGTGTGTCGCAATAGCCTACATCATAGTCCTCAAGAACTTTCTGAGAAAACCCTCTGTCCAAATAATACTTACAGGGAACCTCTACTCTATCTCTATATATCTTCTGAGTGATGCCGCTTTTCTTGGCATCCTCTGAACTTAGAGTATTTACTAAATTATTAAAGTGAAGCTTTTCTACATTATGATTGTCAGATTCTAGAGAATCAAAGTCCTTCTTTAAAAACTTAAGGAGGAAGTCTACCGATTCTTTAAAGGTTGCCTCTTTATCTCCCTCTTTCTCCCATCCATGATTTACCCTAGACAAGATACCCCTGATTAGGTCTATCATGCCGTTGCCAAATATTTCCTCACACTGGTGAGTTCGGCACTTATAGTGCACTTTGAATTCGCCATTCGGATAAAAGTTGAGTGCTGTCGGATTGTCCCCTCCATGTATGGGGCAAACAGACTTCATCAATATATCATTTCTGTATGCAATAGTCATTCCAAAATAAGAATATATTTGATCTATGTATTGACCAGACATTTTAGCTAATGTTCGTACTTTGGCATAGTCATATTTTTTAGAATGCGACATCTTCTGAACCATCAAAAGTCTCTCCTTCTTCAGTGACACTAACTCCGCTGTCAAGCTCAAACGCAGTTTGGCCTTCAGTTACCTTACCTATCTTTCCTGTAAGCTCTACGTTAATATAATCTCCGGGCTCAAGCCCTTCTCCATGTCTGGCTATAAGTGGAACCAGCTTTCTATTGCCATTTTCTGGGCCATCCTTGGCAATCTCTTCATCAGACTTATGTTTGTAGATACTAAAGTTAGAGCAAAGCCAGATGATTCTGTCAGACCCAGATGCGGTATCTGTACTCTCTTTAGTTATCCCGTCTCTATTCAGCTGGATAAATGTTAGAATAGGAACTTCATATTTAAGAGACAGATTATGCAGGGCCGTTATCATAAAACCGAGTATCTGGAACTCCTTCATGTCTCCTTTAATCTCGGCTGAGTCCATAAGTTTAAGGTAGTCGTAAATAATTACGCAATCGTTAGCCTTTCCCTTATCATTTAATCCTGCGACCCTGCTAATCCATCTTCTCATGACCGCAACCTGCTCTTCAAAAGCAGCTCCTCCAATGGTCTTGAAATAATATGGGATATCTTTAATCTCTCTAGCGGCGTCCGTCACTTTCTTTCTAGTCGCCGGATCGTCTGCAAATTTTCCTGTCTCAATATCGTTTATAGGAACCCCAGACAGCATAGCCATCATTCTATGCTGGTGGTCTTCTTTTCTCATTTCTGTATCTAAGTTTAAGACTGGGATACCGCTCTTTGCAATATGTATTCCCATGTTATCTGCCAGCAGAGTCTTTCCAGTTTTTGGTCTTGCCCCGATAACATTAACTGTCCCTTTTCTAAGACCTCCTCCAATAGCAAAGTCATACCTTGAGAATCCTGTTGGAACCCCTATCTGATCGACACATTCCTCTGCAAGTTCGTCTAAGTGGGCCTCAACGTCATCAAACATTTTGGTTGGAGACTCGTCTTCTCCAGCAATAACTGACGTCACATCCATAACCGCATCTTCAGCTATTCCTAAGATCTTTGCGATAGGCTCATCGCCCTTCACATCAAGATACTTCTCTTTAGTTAGGTCTAGCTGGTCATACATCATTCTAGCTATTTCTAGTTTGCGTATTTTGGCTGCAAATCTACGCACGTTCTCCAGAAGTACCGGAAACTTAATCACCGACGACATGTGTTGGACTTCTTGAGTATTGAAAAAATCTGAGAACCCGAGCTCTTTTGCGGCGGACATCATAGTGGGAGCATCTAGAGAGGTGCTGTCATCGGCCTCTAGGACATGCTTCATGCATGAAAAAAGGACAATATTGGATTCGTCAGTGAAAGAAGCTTCGCTTACTATGTCTGATACGTCGTAATAGGCTTCTGATCCGTAGCGAAATATTCCCGCTAAGATAGCTCTTTCTGCTGGTAGGTCATTTAACATATTATTTTCCGCCTGTTATACAGCGATTGCACTTCCATCGCTCTCTGTTATAAATTTGGGATGGAAACATTTTATAGTCCCGTCCACATGAAGCACAACGAAATGATTGTTTTTCTGCAGAGCCACGCTTCCCTCTGTTCGGATTGATCTCTGCTCCCTCGTCTGCCTTCCCTGCTTCTCTCAGTTCTTTTTCTTCGTCAGCACTGAGCCGGATAGTTGATATCATATCGTCAAACTTATTTTCAACATTATCTTGAGGCCTTTTTTTGTTGCTGGTCTTTTTCCTTTTTCCTTTTCCACGTCTCCGGTTCTTCTTCTTTTCATTACCTAAGGCTTCACGAATTTCTTCCTGACTGAATTGCTTAAGCAGGTCTTTTAATTGTTCTTTATCCATGTCTATTTATTTTCGATCTCTGAAGGTTTATGTATAGGTCACTTAGGTTCTTTACAGAAGTAGCTAGATATGTTAATCTGTCAGCTCTCTGTTGGGCATATGTTTTAATATTGTCTAGCTTGGTTGCATAGCTATCTTCTTTAATGGCTTGATAGTACTGGCTATCCCATGATCCGCTATATTGTTGCTCTCTACCTGAAATCATTTTCTTGAGATTTGAAGCTGCCCAGTTGACCCTAGCCATTTCTCTATTGTAAGACCTTTGTAAGTAAAAAGAAAAACCTCCAAGAAGAAGGGCCGCTTCCGCACATTCTTCGACAGTCAGCTTCTCCATTTGCTGTCTCGGCATAGACATATACTTTTTTACAGACTGATCATGGAAGTCCTCAGAGTAGTTACCTATTCCTAGTTTCCCTTCGTACTCATCTAGTACTGCTTCTACCTGATCTAGTCGTTCCTTTGCTGTATTCTTAATCTCCATTTATCTATACCTTCATTATATGGTAGTTCAACGTATGTGATATTATTATACTCGCACCACTCTTGTTTTCGCCGGTCTTTTTTCTTCTGATTTGCAAAATCTTGTGCTGAGGTGTGGAAAAGAGAGTTGAATTTGTAATGTTGCTGTCCGTGAACTTCTACTGCTAGCTTAAGAGTATTTATATAAAAGTCAAAATATGACTTTTCATATCTAGTGAGGGGAGCAAGAACCTCCTCTAATACTTGGACGGTGGGGAAAAGCTCAATCAGCAATTTCCTTGCCGCCAAATGAAGTTTGGAGCGTGGACGCATATCATTTGCAGCTACAACGTATCCGCTCAGCTTCCATGTATGAACCTCATTGTTCAGATCTCTGATTTTCATATTAGAATGCAACCTTCGACTTTTTAAGATTCACGCATTTGCAGTTAAGAAGTCTAACTTGCTGCTTATTTTACTGGATCAATGTATTGAGGCATATATGAGGCTTCTGATTCGTACATAATCGATATACGGGGAGTTACAAGTGTTATTCTCTTCTGTTGGAAGGTGACTAACAGATCCTCAGCCAGAATCTCCATGAACTCTTCAATTAATTCTGGGTCTGTTTTGGCTCTTGGATAATTAATAGCGGCTATCTCCCATCCATCTTCTATATATTTCGGGGAGCAAACGAACGTCGTTTTTGTAACTCTAAGGGGGACGTGCTTACCAAAGTCATTCTGAATACGATGTATCTCTTGGAATAATTTCTTCTCATAAAAAGGGGCTTTGGTGTCTTCATAAACAGACCCAAGATATAGTCTACATTCAAATGTTCCAAGAACTTTAGTCTTCATTGTACATCCCTACCATAGTTAAAACCTCTTTTCTGAAATTTTCATACTCTTCTGGATTCTCTTCTAAATATTTTGCTAAATTAGCCTTTCCTTGAATTTTTTCTCCGTTGGGTAGTTTTAGCCATGCTCCTGCTTTTGAGATGAGGCCAAAGTCAATCATGAGGTCGGCCATTTCCATCTCTTTCCATATCCCTCTTCCATATCTAATATGGCTCTCTACCTTTTGTCCCGGAGGGCCTATAGCGGAGGTTGTGATCTGCCAGTGAATTGTCTGGCCAACCTGAGTGTCTCCCTGCATTAGGGGAACTGAGTGGGTAGCATGTAGCTTTACATCTACCTGATACTTTAAGGCGTTGCCTGATTTTTCTATCTTTGTTTTTCCTCTTCCAAACCTCTGCATATTAGCCATAAGGTGGGTTATCCCGACCACAGTGACTCGATTGATTGGGAGAACGTTGGAAATCCTTCTGCAGAACTTTGCTAAAACCTTTTGGACGCTCATAACCTGCATGTCTGAGAGGTCTCCCGTAAGCTCTGCTTCACTAGACAAAGCCGAGAAGGAGTCTACAACAGCTAAAGATCCCGGCTGTGTATGGACGATATTGTCAACGATGCTCAGATATTTTTCAGCAGATAAGATATTCCCCTCTGTAGAGCCAATGATCTGCATCTTTTCTGAGTCAAGATCTAAATCTACAATACCTTCTAGGTCTCGTTTCTTTAATCGCCCCTCTATATTGGCGTAGTAGACCTTACGCTCATAGTGCTTCTGTGCATTGGCGCAAAATGTGAGGGCGGTTACAGTCTTTCCCACCTTCTCGGGGCCAGTCATTATAAACAGAGATCCCTCAGGAACTCCTCCTCCCAGAGCTATGTCTAGCTTGGGGCCAACAGATAGAACTTCTAGAGGTCTATCTACAATTGAAGAGGGGTCGTGAAGAACATCACCGTATTCTTTGACAATATCCTTATTCATCCAAATCCCTTAGCTTAGAAATAATTGATTTCTGATTATTGTTTGTCTTATGTTTGACTTCTTCCGAGTCTTTAATATTATACTCTGTATTCGCCGGTCTTTCGATAACTTGTTTCGATTTTTCCTCAACTATTTTTTCAAGGAAGGGAGACCTTAGGGAGTATGTAGACCAACATCTTTTATCTCTTAGGGCGGCGACTATAGATTCTTCGCCGTATTTTTTTATGAGCTTATTAGCTAGAGTGATCTGGTACTTATAATATTTGCACCAATCTTTGTCCTCCCAGAACTTCATCGGGAGTTCCTTCTTTTCCCTTTGAGCCTTCTTCTCACAGACGAGCTCTGTTATATACTGAGAACCAGATACCCAGCCTTTGGGAGAATACCGAGAGGGATAACGACTTTTATCGCTTCTGTTTTTTGCCATGTTTTCAATGTCCTATAAATTTTCCCAATTTTTTTGGGGCTGTTCCAAATCTAGATCTTCAGTGTAGTCAACTAGAATCTCCTCGCCAGTTTTAATATCTGTTTTAGTTACTAAAAACTTTCTTCCTCCTTCTGTTTTTGAAATACAGTTTGCGGCTTTAGAATGATTATACATGCAGTTAGGGTTAAGATTAATCCACACACCTTCTATTTCAGGAGCCTTCATGTGCGTTATAAATAGAGGAGTTCCTTCTTCTATATCACACAAAGAGAAAAGCCCCGTTCCATGAATAGGGCTCTCTCTTACTTCACAAATCTTGTTTGTTTCCATCTATATACGTTCTTAGGAGCCTTATGCTTGGAAGGAGCTTCCACAGCCACATGACTTGACTGCGTTCGGATTTTCAAAAGTGAATCCACGTCGGTCGAGCCCGTCGTACCAATCAATAATAGTTCCATCTAGATAAAGATCGCTTTTCTTATCAACTACGACATCAACACCATGATGCGTATATTTGTTGTCGGTGGATTGATCGAATTCAGATTCGAACTTAAGCGAATAGCTAAACCCGCTACAGCCGCCACCAACTACACCCACTCGCAAGAAAGTTGAGTCATCAAGGTCCTGCTCTGTCTTTACCTTGGCAACTTCTGCTGCCGCTTTCTCTGTAATCGAAACTGACATATATAGTGCTCCACTAATTGATAGTATGTATAGCTGAGTGCCGAGATTTTTCAGGCATGTTTTGACGAATTCTATCCACTCTCTCTGAGGTAGCCTCGGTCATTACTGCCATCCCCTTGCTTTCGTGAGGCTCCTTCTTCTCTTCCGTGAGAGTTTCTACATATTTGGACACAAGAGATTTCTCTCTTCCCAGAGCCTTAGCTATCTCTTCAACCGACATATCATTAGAGTTCATACCCTCAATGGAGTATCTTTCAGCTTTTGTTAAGTTTTTTGCGTTTGATAGTTTTCCCATTATGAGTCTCTTTCTGCGTTATTGAGCCAAGCAATATTCTTGGTTCTTAGAAAATTAATATATTTATTAAAAACAGTTTCATTGGTTTCTTTGAACTCCCATTCAGGCCTCCCAGCATGACGCATTTGTTTTTTAGCAGTGCCCTCTGAGTACATGCCAATAGGGTTATAAAGCTTCCCGTATCTTCCTCTTTTTACATAGTACTTAACTCTATTCCCTAGTGTAACTCTTTTTGCATAGGCGTCGTAGTGGTCTTGTTGTTCGGCATCTAGTATAGGGAAGCCTTCAAGATCCTTATCTGTCTGTTTGCCCGAGATAGTAAAAACGTCTACTCTTCTGGTCTTGTCTTCTGTCTTATCTTTATTAATTTTATGAAACATTATCTATTCTTCTTTCTTCTTTTTTTTGTTGAGTCTTTTGTCCATTTAGGGGAACTGTTGGGTCGATCCATCTTCTTCATACCGTCTCCTAGTTTTCCAGATAGAGTATCAACCTTTTTCGTTTTCTGTTCCCTTACCATATCCTCAACCTTGTTTTTGCCAAGCTTTTTGCTTTGTTTGTCGGCATAATGTCCTATAGTCTTAGCTTCAGAGAGAGAATAGCTGTATGCTCCATAGACTTCGTCTTCTTCAAAATTTCTATATACAGACTTTTTGTTCTTGCAAGATTCGCATTTTATTTTGTCTTTATACTCAGACCTGTGGCAAAAAATAGACCACCTATGATCGCATTTTTCGCATATGTAACTATATTCTGGCATTGTTTAAGTATTTTCCTATATAAAGTAGCTATACTATTATACCGCCAACAAGCTACTTGGAGGAATTAAACTCATGTAATTTTCTAAGAATTTTACCAACAATATCACTGCGAATAATATCACAGTAGTCAAGCTCACAGACGGAAACTCCGTCGATATCGTATAGCTCGTCCATACAGGTTAAGAGACCTCCACTTTCACGTCCTAAATCAGACTGTTTTAAGTCTCCATTGATCACGGCTTTAGAATTTCTACCTATGCGAGTGATGAACATTTTTATTTGTTCAAATGTGGCGTTTTGAGCTTCATCTAAAATCATGAAACAATCATGAAAGTTTCTTCCTCTCATATACTCAAGAGGGCATAGTTCTATAACTTCTTCTTCTCTAAGGTTTTCGACTCTAACCTTAGTAAGATACATGTTCATCTCCTCTAGAATAGGAACGAGATATGGATTTATCTTTTCTACTAAGGTTCCGGGAAGATGGCCAAGTCCTCTTCCAGACTCGACGACAGGGCGAGTTATAATGATTCTTTTCACCCTTTGTTCCATCAGATATTCGCAGGCTAGTCCGACAGCCACGCTTGTCTTTCCTGATCCCGCTGGCCCAGAACAGAAGGTAACATCTGAGTCCTGCATTGACTCAATATATAATTCTTGATTATCTGTTTTAGCCTTAAGTTTTTTTCTTCTTTGAATTTTAGTATCGTTGGGTGAGACCTTTTTTCTTCTTGCCATATTCGCCTTTACAGTTCGGTTATTTTAAGATTATCTGGACACATGGGACATAAATTTACAGAGCCGCCCTCATGAAGACCTTGTTTGTGTTGTCCTAGCAAGAGGACTTGCATAATCATACTATCTCTTGCTCTGGACTCCTCAACAAGCTGATCAAGAGCCGGAATACTAAGCCTTGGAGGAGTCTTCTCTTTAGACACTTCTTTATGGAGAAGCACTGTAAGTACTATATTAATCATACACAGAACCATCAGGAAGTGGCCTATTGGTTTAATGTCACTCATATTATTTTCTTTCTATTGTCTGGGATGCCCCAGTTGAAAAGTTGAAGGTATGTACTGCTCCAATGTCCATCTGATAAGTGGATATTCCTACCCTAACATATCGTCGGTCTGGAGAAACTATAACTGACCCTGTCCTCATCATGGTTCCTTTTGGAATTATAGATATAATAGGATGATATCCGACCCCTCTTTGTCCTAGTGTTGGCGTCCTATTAAACATTAGGGCTCTTCTATCTCTAGCAAGTTCTCGTGTCGCGGGAGTATCCTCTAGACTATTTAACTTCTCTCTAAGAGTCAGAGGTCTTTGCTCTACAGTAGAAATGTATCTATCCACCTCAGCCATTATTCGTTCTATTTCTTCAGGCGGTGTTCGATTAGACTGCATAGCCAACGTTAGTCCTGATTTCATCCACGGCTGAGACTCTCCGTTCCGTATTGCTGTAAGCATAATCGCAATTGATTCATTGACTAGAGATTTTGCCTTCTCCACATTTCCCATCATTTGCAATCTTGTAGCCTGTACCATTTTTAACTGGACAGAGACTCGAACCTGCTCTTTGCTCAAACGGTCTTGAGCATTTAAAGTAAGAGAAAAGAAAGTAGAGACTACTATTGTTAGAATTATCTTTTTAAATATATTCATTATGCAAATAGATCTTTTATAACTTTTCCAGAATTGGCAATTTTCATAGGTCTGCCGTTATTGCTAGTAAACGTAGTGCTTAGTGAAATACCAAGAGCTTTACACACGGAGGCCATTACATCTTGCGAGGAGTAGGGTTCCGTCTCAACACGAGTGCCATCGCTATTTGTAGCGCCAATCGCGATACCACCATTCATCCCTGCTCCGCCAACCACAACACTCCAACTACGAGCCCAGTGATCGCGACCAGCGTTTCCATTAATGCGAGGAGTGCGGCTGAATTCACCCATCCAAATAATGGCAGTGTCTTTTAATAGCTCTCTTTGCTCAAGGTCTTCAGCCAACGCGCTCATTGCTTGGTCAAGCACGGGTAGTTTGTTATCTCTTAGTGTAGGATGAATGTTTTGATGATTATCCCAACCTCCTAAATTAACCTCAATAAAGGGAACTCCGACTTCAACGAGTCTTCTTGCCATTAAACAACCCTTACCAAACCCATTGTCTCCATATCTTTCTTTAACAGCTTCGGGTTCTCCGGCAATCTTAAATGCCTCCATCTGTTCACTTGTGAGAAGATTGAACGTCTGTTTTAATACCGACTGGTGATCTTTGGCAAGAGAGCCTCTTTTTTGGTTGATGAAATTGCTTTCTATGAGATCAAGAGCGTAAGCCCTTTGTATGAGTCTTTCATCCACCTTGATGTCTAAATTTCTTATCCTGCCGTCACTATTGACAGAAAAAGGATTATATTGAGCACCAAGAAAACCTGCCCCCATACTACCTCCTCCGACAGTGACGAACTGCGGTATTTCAATATGTTCTCGTCGAAGTTGGTGAGACAATAAAGAGCCATAACTAGGGTGTTCCATAGATGGATTGGGAACATATCCCGTATGCATATAGTATCGCCCACGCATATGATCCGCCTCGCGAGTGCTCATTGATCTAACAATAGCCATATTGTGCATTTGCTTGGCCATCAAGGGCATGTGTTCACAAATTTGCACATCTCCTGTTGTGCCAATTGGTCTAAATGGCCCTCCAGTTGCGGCTCCCGGTTTCAGATCCCAAATGTCCATAGTGGACGGCCCTCCGCCCATCCATAGTAGGATAGCGGATTTGCCATTCTTCTTTAGTTGGTCTTGATTTGCTTGGACAGTTTCCGCTAGCGACAATGCGCTCGCTACAGAAGCTAAGAAATTGCGTCTTTTCATATTACCACCTGAAGTTGAAGAAGAATCCATGAAATGGAGCTGGATAAATTGGTTGTGGTTGAACAATAATGGGAGGTTGAATAATTACAGGAGGATAGTAATTAGGAACTCTGTAATATCTAAAGTGTGGATTTACAGGTCTATAGTAATTATAAAAACCAAAACTATGTCTAATCTCTACCTTTGGCCGTTGAGGTTGGGGTTTAGGCTGAGGTTTTTGCCATTCTTGCTTTCCAAAACCTTGTGGACGTTGGATAGGTATCCCGAATCCTTTTGGTAGGGGTTTCGCATTCGGCACAGGCTTTACTGCGTTCGGAGTTTGTGGTCTTTGCGGTGATGGTCTAGTAAATTTCGGATTAGGCTGTACTTTGCGTGCTGGTGGATCTGCATTTACAGAAAGGGGCACAAATAACATGCATAATAGTAACGCTAAATACTTCATTATATTAACTCCTACTTTTTAGGTTTTAGATGAGGAACCTTACATTTAGGACAAGCTCCACCACGAGCCGGATGGACATGAGGCCCTCTTCTGTGGTGTGGGTGCGGACTGTGTCCTCTTTGTGGTCTACCCGAAGGTCTTCCTTGGGGAGGCTTACAACATCCCGGTTTGCACTTACACTTCTTTTCGCAAGAGCATTTGCACCTAGGGCCACACTTTTTACAATCTTTGCACGATGGCTGAGGTTTTTTCTTAGGAGGAGCTGCCAATAAGGAAGCTGGAGCTACTAAGCAAGAACCAAGTGCCAATAAGATACTTCTTCTGTTCATTTTGTTTCTCCGTTCGAGTTAAATAATTAGTTCTTGTACTGTTTTGCCACCATCAACAATCTCGATGGGGCGGTCTCCGGGAGCCATTAGCTCCTTTTCAGAAACTATACCTAGTCTATTGTATATCGTAGTAGCCCAATCTTTGACTGTCAGGGGGTTGTCTTCTGGTTCGCTCGCTGTTGCGTTAGACGAACCATGTACGATGCCTCTTTTGATTCCTCCTCCAGCCATTACAACACTAAAGACTTTTGGCCAATGGTCTCTTCCTGCTGTTGCATTGATCTTGGGAGTTCTCCCAAACTCAGAAGCAACGCAAACCAATGTTGAATCTAGTAGACCTCTCTGGTCTAAGTCTTCTATAAGAGCAGCAAAACCCTGATCGAATGCTGGCAACTGACCCTTCATGGAGTTTTCGATATTGTCATGCATGTCCCAACCACCATAGGTGAGAGATACAAAACGGGTTCCTGCCTCTACAAGACGACGGGCAAGCAACATGCGAGCGCCTGCGGTATTACGACCATACTTATCTCGTACATTGTTATCTTCTTTGTTTATATCAAATGCATTTCTTGCTTTTTCGCTACTTATAAGACTGTAAGCTCTATCATAGAAAGAATCTACAGCATCTAAGGAGTCGGACTTTTCTTTAGTGGCAAAATAATCATTGACAGTATTCAACATTTGTCTACGTTTACCGAAACGGCTATCATCTACCCCTCCCGGCAACCTAAGATCTCTAACTTGGAAGCTATCGCTGGCTGGGTCTGAGCCTAAGCTAAATCCAGAAAACGAACTACTTAGATATCCCGTACCGGCAAACTCGTTCGGCTGGTCTGGGATGCATACGTAAGGGGGTAGATTTTGGCGTGGCCCAAACTCATGAGAAACTACAGAACCTATGGAGGGATATTGTAGAGCTGGGCTAGGACGATACCCAGTAAACATATTGTGAGTGCCACGTTCGTGGGCTGCTTCACCATGAGTCATGCTGCGGCAAATCGCAATCTTGTCCGCTACCTTTGCAGTATTGACCATAGTCTCATTGAGCCGGGTGCCTACAACATTGGTTTCAATACTACTCATTGGACCACGATATTCAATAGGAGCAAAGGGCTTAGGGTCCCATGTCTCCTGATGAGCACATCCACCGGGAAGATAAATGTAGATGACAGACTTAGCTGGGCCTTCTACACTTTCATAAAACTTTTGGTCTGCTTGAGCTTCTTTTATTTTAAAATAGTCTGATAAACTGAGCCCAATACCTCCCAAAAACCCTACCTGCATGAATGAACGACGACCAATATTACTTCCTTTACATTTCATATCTTTTTCCTACCAAGCTTTACATGACCAATAACGGGCTTTCCATTTTGGTCCGGGATTCGTGTCACATTGATGTCTAGCCCTGAAGCTTCTTCTGCGAGCAGGATCATCCCTTTTTATTTCCATATCAGGATCACCAAAGTTAACTTTAACTACATTTCCTTTATCATTCTTTACATAGACAGACCTCTTCTTAGGTCCATCAGGTGTTCTAAAAGGCTTATTAAGGGTTACTTTTCTACCTTGATACTCAGCACCTTTTGCATCCTGCCCTTTGTGCTTGCGATACCATTCAAAGAACTGCTTTTCTGTTTTTCCGGGTATATAAAGAGTCTTGCCATCTCCTGTGATAGACTTATGCACTCCGTCCATTCCAATCTTCTTCGCCATTTTCATAGCCGCCTCTTTAGAAGTAAAGACATAATCTTCCATTGGGCCAGCCTTGTGTGCTTTAGAACCAGTTACAGGAACTAATACCCTTCCATTCTTCTTGTATACTCCTCTTCTCTTGAAAGTAAATACTTCTCCTGTCCTCGGGTCTTCGTATTTGTATCTAGCCGAACTAGGGCCTTGATCTTCGTCTGGTTCTGGGGAGTCAATTACTTGATCCTTCTTTTTAATCGCTTTCATGTACTCTTGATGGCTCTTACCGGGCATATAGACTGTCTTACCTTTATCGTCTTTATGCGTATGATGACCTTCTATTCCAAGTTTTTTTGCTCGCTTTTCCGCATCTTGAGGATTGTCAAAGATATCTTCTTCTCCAGAAGCTTTCTTCCAGTCGGGAGGATTATAAGTCATATGCTTCTTATACTTCTTGGTCTTCTTATCTTTTTTTACATCTTCAGTTAAGGTCTTAGAGCTACTTTTCTTTTTCTTTTTGTAGTCCCACTCTGCTTCCTCTTTCTTCTTCTTCTTTGGTTTTTGGGCTTTTTTCCAAGCGTCTGGCTTAGGTCTATCCTTATCTCCCGGCTTTGCTGGCTTATAGTTCTTCCCTTCTCTTTCTTTTTTCTTTCTAATATTTTCCCATAGCCCCGGTTTGGCTTCTGAAATATCCCATTCTTCAGTTTTTTCTCCAAAATCAATATAGTCTTCATCATCTGGGACTACAAAGTTAGCTTCGTTTAGTTCTTCTGTAAAGCCAGTCTCATTGAAAAATTGTTTAATTTCTTCAAACATTATAAAATTACCTTAACTTCGAGTTGTGTTATTAGCCAAAAATCCAACCAAGTTTCCACCAAGCTAATAAGCAAATAGCTGATGCAACTAAAAAAAATATTATACCTGAGAGATGAAAAGCGGCCATTAATGGTTTTAAAAATTTCATTTTAACTCCCCTTATAGTATGAGCTTCGCTTCTCCCTCAAGCAAATACCTTGGTCGTCCACCATTGTCTACCCTTTGTGTGTTTTTATCTATCCCAAAATGATCGAAGAGGGTTGCCTGAAGATCTAGTGGGCCAACAGGGTTCTCTGTTGGGCTATATGACCTATCTGCTGCGCCAATCGTTCTACCGGATTGGTATTCTCCACCAGCCATAAGCATTGGGGTAATTGAAGGCCAGTGATCTCTACCCGAGTTTGCGTTGAATTTAGTTCTTCCAAACTCACCAGTAACAACAAGGATGATTTTTTCATTTAGTCCACGATCCCAAACATCTTGTAGGAATCCAGCTATAGCCTTATCAATTGGAGGAGCCTTAGTTTTCATAGCGGTAGAGATATTGCTATGCATATCCCATCCGCCATAAGTAAGGGTTACGAAACGAGTCCCATGCTCAGCTAGCCTTCTGGCGAGTAGCAGTTGGCTTCCTATAGGGTCAGAACCATAAAGAGCTTTTGTTTTTTCGTCTTCTTTATCTAGATTAAAAGCGTCTTTAGCTGACCCAAGAATTACATCATAAGCTTGGCTCTTGTAAAACTCTGAGGATTCTGCTCCGTTGCCAGAGACTCTAGTTGCATCAATAGCGTTTAGTAGACTCTTTCTATTGGTAAATCTATCTATTTCTATTCTAGGCGTAAGATTATCTTTGTTTGATGGGTCAAAGGGTTTATATGCCCCTCCAAGCCAAGACCCTTCATCTCCTTCTATTTTACCTTGCTTGACATAGGTAGGCACGCCATTTTCTGGATTATTAGTTCCATAACAAGCGGATATAACAGACCCAAAGGAAGGATGCTTCGCCATAGAAGTAGTGGTTCTATCTGGATTATAATGTCCCGTCATCATAAAGTGCGTTCCCTGTCTATGGGAAGAGTCTTTGTGACTGAAAGAATTTACTACGTTCAGTTTGCTCGTATGCTTGGAAAGCTCTTGCCAATCAGCTCCAAGAGAGATGTTAGTTTTTGAATCATATATCCTTCCATTTACTGGCTGCCATTCTGAAGGAGTGTTGTCTAATGGGGCGTGAAATGTCTCAAATTGAGTTGGACCGCCTCCAAGCCACAGCCAGACCACTGTCTTGTCTTTGTATGCGACAGCTCCATCTTGTGAAAAGGTATAGTCGGAAAGTCCCATCGCAGACATTCCAGCTCCTATAGATCCTATTCTTAATAAGTTCCTTCTGTCAAAAACGAAATCAATCATAACTAGCTCCAGAATAAAGGGTACAGTTCTACCTAAATATACACCTAAAAGTCGTCAACTAGGGTGCCTACGGAATATTCCGTTACTCGTGTCTCAAAAAAGTTTTTGCATTTTTCTAAGTCAATAATTTCGCTCATCCAAGGAAAGGGGTTTTTAGCTTCTCCAAATGGGGATTCTAGACCAAGATTAGTGAGTCTTCTATCAGCAATGTACTGTACATAATCAATAAACATGTCCGAATTAAGGCCCAGTATGCCAGTAGGAAGGACTTCTCTTGCGTATGCTAACTCAAGCTCCATAGCGGTTTCTATGTGAGCCAAGGTCTCCTTTTCAAAGGCTTTCGTCCATACCTTTGGACTGTCTTCTTTAATTCTCTTTATAAGCCCTGTACCAAACTTGATGTGCAGGCTTTCATCTCTTAGAGTATACTGTATCTGCTCTCCAACTCCCGGAAGCTTGTTTTGTCTATTAAAAGAAAGAAGCATTGCAAAACCAGAAAAGAAAAATATTCCTTCACAGATAACATAGTATGTGATAATGTTACGAAGAAATTCTCTTTTGCCTTCTATGGTATTTATATTAAAGTCTGGACGATTGATATCTGTTGTGATATTCATTAAAAAGTCGTCTTTTGCTTTAATACTTGGAATGGAGTTATAAGCCTCGTATACTTCATTGATATCGAGATTGAGAGAATCACAAATATAGACTACAGTGAGGTTGTGAAGACTTTCTTCATATGCCTGTCTAAGTATATACTGACGACATTCTGGATCTGTAACAAACTTAAATACACTTAATAATAAGTTGTTTGCCACTAGGGACTCTGAGCCAGCAAAGAATCCTAGACATCTCTTAACTACAAGCTTCTCATCTTCAGAGAGAAGGCTTGACTTCCATTGCTCTATGTCTTTTGCCATAGAAATTTCTGTAGGCATCCAGTTGTTTGCTGCTCCATCAATAAACAAATCCCAAGCCCATTTGTTTACATGGGGAAGAATTTGGTTTACTACAGATACTTTATCCGATATAATTTGTTTAGTTTTTTTCATCTTCTTTTATTCTTTTGATTATCTGAAACACTAAGTCTTTAACTTTTTCCAACTCCTCGGGAGTCAATTGAACTATATACTTCAAAGGGGAAGTAGCGGACTGTCTTTGTTCTTGAAATATCATTGACAGCTTTCACATCCGGGATCTAAAATAGAACAAGCCTTCGGTTCATTAATTATACTCTCATTCTTAATGTTTATGTCAGAAATAGTTGACTTTTCTAGTCTAGTTGCTGCTTTACTTCTTAAGTAATAGGTTGTTTTTAGACCTTTCTCCCACGCATAAAGATACATATCGTTCAAATATTTTAGGCTTTCATGTTTGTTATAAAGGTTTAAAGACTGTCCCATATCAATCCATTTTTGCCTTGCTGCGGCTGCTTTTATGAGGGTATGAAAATCAATATCAAAAGCATTTTTAAATTGTTGCTTCAATGAGTCGTCTAGATCAACCAGAGCTGTTACGTCTCCATCTACACTCTTGAGAGCATCGACTAAAGCCTGAGACCATATGCCTTTCTTCTTTGCTAAGGCTACGAAATGCTCATTTATCATTGTAAACTCACCACTAAGGGTGGAGTACACAAAAAGAACCGAGTAGTCTGGCTCAATAGATTGAGAACACCCCTGTATATAGGAGATCGTGGCTGTTGGTGCTATAGCCATTACATTAGAGTTCCTCATTCCATGTTTTAAAACTAGATCCCTAACAGTATCCCATTCTTCTAGAGTCTCAAACGACCCCTTATCTTCTGAGATTGCCAGAGGTTTTCTCTCTGAGAGTAGGGAGCAATAGGTATCAATAGGCAAATTGCCTTTGTCCCACTCTGACCCCCCGAAAGTAGGGTATGTTCCTCTTTCTTTTGCTAGAATTGATGATGTCTTTATGGCGTGAAGCGAAATAAATTCTTGAATCTTGTCACATAACGCAACAGCTTCTTCAGAATCATAAAAAATACCTAACTTATGAAGAAGGTCGTGAGTGCCCATGACGCCAAGCCCGACAGGTCTATGTTTTATATTCGAATTTCTTGCTTCTTCGGTCGGGTAAAAATTTATGTCTATAACATTGTCTAGTCCCCTTACAGCAACCTCAACAGTTTCCCTTAGCTTTTTCCAATCCACCGTTCTAACCTTGATGTGATTAGCTAGATTTATGCTGGCTAGATTACATACTGCCGTCTCTCCTCTTTCTGTCACCTCTCCCTCATGGTATCTGGTAGGCTTGGTATGCAGTAATATCTCTGTGCATAAGTTAGAAGAGTGCACAACTCCGCTATGTTTATTTGAGTACCTGATATTGGATGGATCTTTAAAGGTGATCCAAGGATGTCCTGTTTCAAATAAAGACTTAAGACATTTTTTCCAAAGGTCTTTTGCGGGGATTTTGGCGAAACTTTTAATATCTCCTTCGTCTGCCATAGTTTTATAGTGTTTATACAGTTTGGAAAACTTATTACCATATGTTTCATGTAAGTCAGGACATTCTGACGGATCAAATAGATACCAATCCATTTCTTTATCAACGTGTTTCATAAACTCATCGCAGACCCACAGAGCTGTATTCATGTCATGACATCTCCTACGGTCATCTCCGGTGTTTTTTCTTAGGTCTAGGAAATCCTCAACATCCAAATGCCAAATTTCTAGATATGCACAACCAGCACCCTTTCTTTTCCCGCCTTGATTGACTCCAACTAGAGTGTCATTGAATATCTTAAGCCAAGGAACAAGGCCTGAAGACTGACCGTTGGTACCTTGTATGTATGACCCAGAAGACCTAACTGGAGTCCAGTCCACGCCAAGTCCTCCAGCATACTTAGAAAGTCTGGCTTGTCCATGAATGGTGCCAAAGATACCGTCTATAGAATCGTCAACAGTACTGAGGTAACATGATGAAAGTTGAGATCTCTGTGTTCCGCTATTAAATAGAGTGGGAGTAGAGGGTGAATATCTGAACTCAGACATCATATTGTATATTTCAATAGCCTTCTCTTCTTTGTTTTCTTCGTTGAGACATAGGCCCATCGCTACTCGCATATAGAAGCCCTGAGGAGTTTCCATTCTTCTTTGCTCTATATGTATAAAATAACGATCATATAGAGTTTGGATTCCTAGATATTTGAAAAGACCATCTCTCTCTGTGACGATATGACTAGACAGAAGGTCAAGATCATAAGATAGCAGATCTTCACTAAGCCTTTCTGCTTTTACAAGTCTCTTTATATTTTGAACAAATGATTTCTTATATTGTTGTTCAAATACTTCGCTATCCACGCCCTCTCCAAAAACCTCTTTATATAAGTTATTAAGGAGTAGTCTAGCGGCAACATATGCATAGCTCGGCTCTTTTTCAATCTTAGACCGAGAGGATAGAATTAGTGCTTTATCTATATCTTTGGTTGGAATTTTATCATATAGCTGAAGGCTGGCGTCTAGCACTATCTCACTAACAGAGACTTCTTCTAACCCTTCGCAAGCTCTTTCCGCGCACTCATTAATTTTATCTAAGTTTAGTTCTTCCAGTCTCCCATTGCGCTTCTTAACCGTCTTGCTGTTGTCGCTCATGTTAGCTTAATCAACTTTCGCTATAAATGTGTATTTCGGTATTGTAACTATTTCAATTGTACCCGCATAATCCCCATATC
>TARA_R110002050_G_scaffold37_2_pt1 | contig 27826 bp, 16 predicted proteins | sample TARA_R110002050 | Tara Oceans TARA_R110002050 (sample SAMEA4396988) | marine metagenome | biome: Polar Biome; feature: [DCM] deep chlorophyll maximum layer (ENVO:01000326); material: water (ENVO:00002006), including particulate matter (ENVO:01000060) such as... | depth 25 m
TATAGAAGTGCTTAAAGAAGTTTTTGAAAAAGAATTATCTATGGGTAAAGAGCGTAAACAACGACAATTGTTACGTAATCTTATTAATGGAAATGACGCGGACTTCAATGATGGAAAAGCAGAAACGAGCAGTGAAACTTTCGACAATGTTAACGTTAAATTTATTACACACCAAGGTGGCTGTGGTGGTATTCGCCAAGATTCACAAACCTTGGCTAAATTGTTGGCAGGGTATGTAAAAAACCCTAATGTTGCTGGTGCTACTGTTTTAAGTTTAGGATGTCAAAATTTACAAATCGATTTATTGAAAAATGCCTTGAATGACATTGACCCCAATTTAAAAAAACCGGTACTTATTTATGAGCAACAACAGATGGGTACCGTCGATGAAATGTTAAATACAATTATTAAAGATTCTTTTGCAGGAATAAAAGCTGCGAATGCTATTGAACGTAAACCCGCTTCTATTTCTAAATTGAAAATGGGATTGGAATGCGGAGGGTCTGATGGTTTTTCTGGAATTTCTGCTAATCCTGCATTGGGTTATGCTTCAGATATTCTTGCAGCTGTTGGTGGATCTCCTATACTTTCTGAATTTCCAGAACTTTGTGGGGTAGAGCAGGAGCTAGTTAATCGATGTGTCAATGATGAAGATGCCGTTCGATTCATGAAATTGATGAAAGCTTATGAAGCATCGGCCGAGGCAGCTGGTTCAGGCTTTGATATGAATCCTTCTCCAGGAAATATAAAAGATGGTTTAATCACCGATGCAATGAAATCTGCGGGTGCTGCTAAAAAAGGGGGCACTTCCCCTATTGAAGCTATTTTAGACTATGGTGAATATGTAACCAAGCCAGGTTTGAACCTGCTTTGCACACCAGGGAATGATGTTGAAAGTACCACTGGTATGGTAGGTTCTGGTGCCAATATAGTTGTATTTACAACTGGTTTAGGTACACCAACGGGTAATCCTATTACACCTGTTTTAAAAGTGTCTTCAAATACTATATTAGCAGAACGTATGCCTGATATTATTGATATTGATACAGGTGCTGTCATCCGTGGTGAGAAAACGATACAACAAATGGGTGAAGAGATCTTAGAGTATGTTGTTAAGGTAGCCAGTGGTGAAATAAAGGCAAAAGCAGATGTATTGGGTCAAGATGATTTCATCCCTTGGAAAAGGGGAGTTTCTCTTTAAATTTTATAAAAAAACATTCCTACTGAATTTTACTGGAAGACTTTCTGATAACCAATTTAGCAGGAAGTATAACTTTTTTGTGAATTTTCACTGTTTGTTCACTTGCCATTTGCTCTAAAAATACTTTGGCGGCCATTCTTCCCATTTCTAGAGGTGATTGGTCTACAGAGCTTATTGATGGTTCCATGAATTGTGTGAATGGATCATTACTGAAGCCAACAACACAGAAATCATCGGGAATGTTGACGGACAAACTTTGTAAATACTTTATTGCCCCTAGAAGACCCTTGTCAGTTGATGAGAAAATCGCATCTGGTGGTAAAGGAAGTTTCATTAGTTTTTCGGCAGCTTTTATGCCTGCTTCCATATCATTTTTTAAGGGAATAATATATTCTGGAACAACTTCTAATCCGTTCTGTAATAGCGCATTCTTATAACCAAGCAATCTGTTTTTATAAAGTTCAAGACCATTGTTCACATAAAAGTGAGCTATTCTTTTACATCCTTGGTCTATGAGATGTTTAGTAGCATCATAAGCCCCTTGGTAGTCATCTATAGTAACTGAACTTATGTCAGGAAAATCTAATTTTCTATCAAAGAAAATAAACGGTGTAGATTTTTTTAGGGCAGGTTCTAATTTGTCTTTTTCTTCATTTGTATAGGATGTAGATATTAAAATGCCATCTACTTGGGCATTAAGTAAGTTCTGAATAATTTTCAACTCCCGGTCCTTATCTTCATGTGTTTGAGAAATAATTACATGATAGCCTTTAGGATAAAGTTCGTCTTCAACGCCTCTTATAACTGATGAAAAGAAATTTCTATTAATGTAGGGTACAACAACACCAATATTATTACTCTTTCCACTTTTCAGTGCCAAAGCCAGCCTATTCTGCTTATAATTCATTCGTGCCGCTGTTTCAAGTACAAGTTCACGTGTGTTCTTACTGATTCTAGGATTGTTGTTTAGGGCCCTTGATACAGTAGCGGCTGTGATTTGTAGCTCTTTGGCAATATCGTAAATGGTGGTTTTCTTACTCATTTTAAATAGAATAATAAATATACGATAAACGTTAATAAATGGGGTAAGTTTATCTATTTCGTATAATAACTGAAATTGATTCAAAAATTTATTTTGAGAGAGTTAGTTGTATTAAAAAGTCTATTCGTTGTTAATTTGAAATGATTTATTGCTAAATATTTTACTTTATTAATTTTAATCTTTTCGTAAACGAATAAAGTAGATTTCCTTGAAGATATTAGATACTCTTAATTCAAAAGTTTTCTATATAATTGTAGGTTTATTTTAATTAGTAGTTGAAAATTTTCAGATTAAATAAGTTTGAATTGGACCTTTAATTAAAAATACAAAAACCTAATTTTGGGAAAATAATTTTTGGTAATGAGCGTATTATGCCAACTTCGGTCAAGTAAATAAAATGTATGAAATTTAAGATTTTGACGTATGCTATTTCGTTCATAATGGTAATGATGTTTAATTACGTTGCATCCCAAAACCTTGATGGAATTACAGGAGTACGTGATACCTCATATACTACTACTTCGGCATTTGCCAAGGATATTAAAACACATCCATACATTAAGATTGTTAAAGAATTTGATTTCGACACAGTTCAAGAGGAAAAGGATATTACCTATTGTTCATTTGGCGAAAGAGCTTTGAAGCTTGATGTTTTTCAGCCTAAAATTCAATCCAATGCATTAAGAACAGCCATTATTATCATTCATGGTGGTGGTTGGCGTTCAGGTAACAGAGCTCAGCATTATCCGTTAGCACAACAATTGGCAAATAAAGGCTATGTTAGCATCACACCAGAATATCGATTGTCTACCGAAGCTTTGTTCCCTTCAGCAGTTTACGATTTAAAAGCAGTAATACGTTGGGTGCGTAAAAATGCTGTTAAGTACAATATTGATCCTGAGAAAATTGTAGTTTCTGGTTTTTCAGCAGGTGGTGAATTGGCTGCCTTTTTAGGAACCACGGCAAATAAACTTCTATTCGAGAATGGTGTTTGTAATTCAGAAATATCATCGCATGTTAATGCTATTATTGACTTAGATGGCACACTGTCTTTTGTACATCCAGAAAGTGGAGAAGGAGATGATAGTAAGGGGACTTCTGCTGCCACACATTGGTTTGGGTATAGTAAAGCAGAGAATCCTGGTTTATGGAAGATGGCATCTCCATTAACTTATGTAAATTCTAAAACTCCTCCAACCTTATTTATGAATAGTTCGGTAGCTCGAATGCATGCGGGTAGGGAAGACTACATTAATATTTTACGTAGTAATAGTATTTATTCTGAGGTAATTTCTTTCGAGACAGCACCACATTCCTTTGTTCTTTACAACCCTTGGTTTGAACCTACGGTTAAAGGAATTGATGATTTTCTTAAAACGGTTTTTCATTAATCTTTAAATTTTAAAGTTGAAACCGTCTTCTACTTTTCGGTTGTATTTTTCTTGATCGAACTTAAAAAGATAAGCACCTTTTTTAGAAGAAGTCATATCCTTTTCATCCAGTTTTATTAAAATATCTTGAGAAATGACCTTATTAATGAAGTTCCTTTTATCAAGTTTAGTTTCAAGAATGGCTTCATATAATTTTTGCAACTGGCGCATTGTAAATTTTTCAGGTAAAAGTTCAAAGCCTATAGGTTTGCCTAACGCTCTTCTACGTAGCCTTGCAATAGCTTTTTCAACCATCAGACTGTGGTCAAAAATAAGTTTTGGAGCATCTTTTAGGTTAAACCACTGTATAGGGTTTTGTTTTAAAATCTTCTCATCATGGGTTGCAATATCAATTAAAGCATAGTAAGTAACAGATATAGTTCTTTCAGCAGGGTCTCTATCTACTTTAGAAAAGATATACACCTGTTCCATATAAATATTATTAAGGCCAGTTAAATGATGAAGTATTCGAATTGCTGCTTTATCCAAATTTTCCTCCTTTTTAAGAAATCCACCAATTAATGACCATTTTCCTTTTTCAGGTTCAAAGTCTCTTTGTACTAATAGAATTTTTAATTCTTCATTATCAAAACCAAAAATGATACAGTCTACTGCAAGCAGTACTTTATCTTCTTTACTATAATTATTTAATACCATTACTTAATTTTTGCGATGGCAATTTAATAAGATATAAATTAAGGTATAACACTTATTTGGTAAATAGTCAATTATGGAATTTTCAATCTTAGATACCATATACTACATACAATAGAAATTTTTAGTGTTAAAATTACATTTATTTTAACTTTTCATTTGCAAATGTAATTTTTCTTTATTTAATTTACATGTGTAATAAATACACTTAATAAAACTTAAACCACTCAAACTATGGTAACAAACAAAAAAATTATTAAAAAGGCACGATGGTTTCCTAACTACATTGGTGAAATAACATGTGTATTCTTATTGTTTATAACAGTGGGATTTTCACAATCAAAAACCATAACCGGTACAATTAGTTCTGAAGATTCATCACCATTACCTGGTGTCAATATTATAGTTAAAGGTACTTCTAACGGTGTAGTTTCTGATTTTGATGGTTTTTACTCAATAAATGCCACAGCCGATGATACTTTAGTTTATACGTATATAGGCTTTGCAACCTATGAAGTGTTAGTAGGAAACAAAACTACACTGAATGTTTCTTTGCAAGAAGATACGGAAACGCTAGATGAAGTGGTTGTTGTAGGGTATGGTACACAGCGAAAAGAAGATTTAACAGGGGCGGTTAGTCTAGTAGATACCGAAGAAATGGTTAAACAAGCCACTAATGATGTAACTCAAATGATGCAAGGTCGTGTCGCCGGTGTCTCGATTACCTCTGACGGTCAACCAGGTGCAAGTCCCAATGTACGCATAAGAGGGGTTGCAACCTTTGGCGCTGGAACAAGTGCTGAACCTTTATATGTTGTTGACGGGTTTCCAATCACTGGTGGGATAAGAGATGTTAATCCAAATGATATTGAATCGGTACAAGTCTTAAAAGATGCAACAGCAGGTGCTATTTATGGTAACAGAGCGGCAAACGGTGTTGTAATTATTACTACTAAGAATGGTAAAAAAGGACAAAAAATGTCTGTTGAACTAAGTACTTATTTTGGTATTCAACAGATTACGCAAAGTTTACCAGTTTTAGATAGAGCAGGTTATCAAATGATTAATGCAGAATTGTTAACCAATGCAGGTGAAGCTATTGTTCCTGGTAATGATCCTAATTCACCATTGTTTATAGATAATATAGATACGAATTGGCAAAAAGAAGGTTATAAAACTGGTTATATTCAAAACCATAATTTAAATGTATCAGGTGGAACAGAAAATACTAGTTATTATGTTTCATTAGATTTCTTGGGTAATGAAGGTACTTTAGTTGGTACTGGACCAGATTATAATAGAACTTCTTTAAGGGCTAATACAGAAGCCACTTTGGGAAAACTTACTATAGGTGAAAACTTGTACTTTGTACATTCTGACGAAAATCCATTATTCGATACTAGGAGTATCCAATTACCGGGAGGAAGACCTTCTTTAGTAAACGATTTGTTGCAGGCTGCCCCAACTATTCCCGTATTTGATGAAAATAGAGAAGGTGGCTACGGTGGTGCAGATTCAGCGATTCATCAATCTATAACACTAAACGTACCAGGAATTAATAACTTAATTGAAAATGAAACTGAAGTGAACCGTATTTTGGCAAATATTTATGGTAAATATGAGTTGTTTGAAGGTTTAGATTTAAAGACGAGCTTACAATATGATAATTCATCAATTCAAGAGCAAGTTTTTGTTCCGCAATATGATTTAGGGTATTTTTTCCCTAATCCTTCGGCACAATTGGCATTTGTTTCAAGAAACTCTAGTTCTTTTTTAATTGAGAATACAATTAATTGGACGAAGGAATTTGGAAAACATAATCTTTCTGTGTTAGTAGGTCAAACTTTCCAAAAAAACAAATTTAGAAGAGTACGCGTCGTAGGTTCAGGCTTAGAAAAGCCATATGTTAAAAGTTTAGAAAGTGCTCCAGATGCTAGTGCTTTTGATACTAGGGAAGATAATGCTATAAGTTCGTACTTAAGTAGATTAAATTATTCTTATAATGATAAGTATTTGCTTACCGCAAATTTAAGAAGTGATTCTTCTTCTAAATTCAGTAAGGAATTGCGCCAAGAATATTTTCCATCAGTTGGTTTGGCTTGGAAGTTACATAACGAGTTTAAGCTACCAGATTTTATTACCGCCCTTAAGTTAAGAGGAGGATGGGGAGAAGTTGGTAACCAAGAAATTTTTGCTAACTATGGCTACCAAGCTACTATTAACAGAGGTATACCTTACGAATTTGCTTTTGGTGGTCGCCCGCTTGGAGCTGCGGTAACAACTGCAGTAGACCCTAGTTTAAAATGGGAAACAAGAATTACTAGAAGCGTTGGTTTAGATGCTACATTATGGAATGGAGCATTGGATTTAACCGCTGAATACTATACAAATACCTCGGAAGATGTATTGTTAAATCAACCAATTCCTTTGTCTAATGCTTCTGTTGGTAATGTAATTTTAACTAATGCAGGGTCTATTCAAAATTCAGGTATAGAATTATCAGCTGTATGGAACCAGCAGTTTGGAGAATTCAATTTGCAAGTAGCACCTAATTTTTATACCGTTAAGAATGAAGTGTTGAGTTTAGGTGATATTGTTGAAGATATTACAGACGGTGGGGCAAGGACCGTAGTTGGTCGTTCAATTGGAGAACATTATGGTTGGGTTTACGATGGTATTTTTCAATCACAGACCGAAGTTGATGCTGCTGCAACACAACAGCCAGGCACTGCAGCCGGTGACATCAGATTCAAAGACCTAGACGGTGATAACGTAATAACTGATGCAGATAGGACATTTTTAGGTAAAGGGTTACCGACCTATTATTATGGTCTAAATATAACGGCAGGTTATAAAAATTTCGATTTTACCATCTTTGGTCAAGGAAGTGGCGGTAATTTAATAAACAGTAATTTGTATCGTGGTTTAATGCCATCTTCTGGTTATACAAACTGGCACGAAGATATTTTAAATCGTTGGACACCTACCAATACAAATACCGATGTGCCTAGAGTTATTTTCTTAGATCCCAATAATAATGGACGTAATTCTGATAGACCAGGTTGGTTGCAAAGTGGAGATTATTTTAGAATTAATACTATTTCATTGGGCTATTCTTTACCTCACGCTGTTATCGATAAAATTAGTTTGGCTAAAGCTAGGTTCTATGTGACCTTACAGAATGTTGCTGTATTTTCTAATTACAAAGGATATAACCCAGATTTTCAGGCCGGTGTGCTAGGTCCGGGATTTGATTACGGTACTTACCCAAGACCACTAACAACTATGTTGGGTGCTCAATTTAAATTTTAAAAAAATAGAAAATGAAGACATATACATTAAAAGTATTACTACTTGCGATTAGTGCAACCATTTTTATAGGTTGTGAGGATGAGCTAGATATAATTAACCCAAATAGGTCTGGTGTAGATAGTTATTATTCTAATCAAGCTGAAGCAATTGCAGCGGTTGATGCAGTTTATAACCCATTGATTATTGATGGTCTATATAATAGAATGACACCAGTTTTGGGGGATGGTAGAGGAGATGAAGCCAAGTCAAGAAGCCCATGGGCATTTTTATCTCAAACCAGTAATTTTACCATTCCTGCTACCGATGATGCTGTTGGTTGGTGTTATGAAGGTTACTATATATTAATCAGCAGAGCGAACCAAGCTATTGAAAGAGTGCCAGAGGTACCAGAAGTCGAGGAAAACTTAAGAGCAAGGTTGTTAGGACAAGCACATTTTTTAAGGGCTTTAGCGTATTTCAATGCAACTAATATATTTGACAACGTACCATTGGTGTTGGAAGTTCCTAAAAGTCAAGAAGATTTTTATCCTTCTAACCAAGGTGTTACTCAGGCAACAATCTATGCCCAAGTAGAAGCAGATTTAAATGTTGCTATTGCTTCTTTACCAGTAAATTATGATTTGGTTAGTGGACCAGACGCTGGTCAAGTTGGCAGAGCTACCAAAGGTGCCGCTCAGGCCTTGATGGGTAAATTAAAACTATATCAAGGTGATTATAGCGCAGCCATACCATTTTTTGATGCCGTTATTAATTCTGGGGAATATAGCTTACATTCAAATTATCAAGATTTATTCACGCAAGACCCTACTAGAGAAAATGCCAATACAGGTAGAATATTTTGGGCAGAATTTACCCAAAGCCAAAATGCAGATTTTAACTGGGGAGGCGACCCTACCGTAAACTGGAGACAGTTTTCTGCTGTAGCACCAACCTATTCTGGAGCAGATTTTTACGATTTCTTCCCAACAGAATTTTTATTTAATGAGTTAAGAGAAGAGCGTACTATAGATGGTCAACTCGACCCAAGATTTGCAGCAACTATTTTATCCTTTGAACCGGAAGAAGGCTTAACACAATCCTATGGAACAGATTTCTTTTTAGACCCATCAAACTATTATATTGCAAAATATACCTTGGCCAACGAAGGTGGTGATCCTTTTACAAGTGGTATAAATTACCATATACTACGTTATGCAGATGTTCTTTTAATGCAAGCAGAGAATTTGGCAAATACTGGGAACATGCCAGGTGCTGCAAGTTTAGTTCAGCAAGTTAGAGATCGAGCAAATTTACCCGATAGAGAAGCGGAATTTGCCGCATTAAACCTTACTCAGTTCATGGATCAATTGGCGCATGAGCGTATTACAGAACTTGCAATTGAAGGTCTTAGATATTATGATATTAAAAGATGGGGATGGTTAAATGATGCTACTAAATTAGCGGAGTTAAAAGCTAATGATGATGAGTTTAATACTTTTGTTCCTGGTAGAGAATATCAACCAATTGTTCAAGGAGAATTAGACCGTAATCCTAATTTAGTTGGTAATTCAGCAAATCAGTAAATAGTTGTTGTTATCGGTAGATGTGTTTTAAAATATGTCTACCGATTTTTTATATTCAACAAGGATAAAAAAATAATTAATTACCAATTTGTTTTGGGTTTAAAGAACATCTTTCTCTTTTGGCTAATACTGCTTATTTTTTCTTGTGATAAGAAAAGAAGAGAAAATACATTGTTCGAACTTCTTGAATCTAAAAACACAGGGGTTTATTTTAATAATACTATTACTACTAACGATTCTATTAATTTAATGAACTACGAATATCTTTATAATGGTGGGGGTGTTGGTATAGGACATTTCAATAATGACTCATTGCCAGATTTTATACTTACCAGTAATATGGGAACTAGTAGTATTTATTTAAATAACGGAAGTTTTAAATTCAAAGATATAACCACATCTTCAGGGATAAATACAAACAAAAAATGGTGTACGGGTGTTTCGGTTGTTGATATAAATAACGACCGTTTAGATGATATTTATATCAGTGTTGGTGGTATGGGTAACAAAGACTCGTTCCCAAATTTATTATATATAAACCAAGGAGATAATACATTTATAGAAGCAGCAACTTCTTATGGGTTAGCCGACCAAGGTGAGTCCATTCAATCAATATTTTTTGATTATGATCTTGATGGTGATTTAGATATGTACCTTCTAACTGGTGGAGGTTTTGAAAATTCTGCTATAAATGCAAAACCAATTAAGACCAATGGGCAGAGTAGAAATACGGACAGACTTTATCGTAATGATTTTAGTACAATCCTTAATCATCCAGTCTTTACCAATGTTTCAAAAGAAGCGGGTATTACAATTGAAGGTTTTGGCCTAGGTGTTTCAGTTTTTGATGCAAACAATGATTCTTGGCCAGATGTGTATGTGTCAAATGATTATTTGTCTAGAGACCTATTATATGTAAATAATCAAAATGGCACTTTTTCTGAAAAAGGTCTTGATTATTTTGGTCATACAAGTCACTTTTCTATGGGTAATGATGTGGGGGATATTGATAATGATGGTTTTTTAGATGTTGTAACTATGGATATGTTGCCTGACAATTATAAAAGAAGAAAGTTAATGTCTGGGGCTAGTTCATATGATTTTTTTCAAATGGCAAACCGAATAGGGTATGGCAACCAACATATGCGTAATATGTTACAAAAGAATAATGGAAATGGCACTTTTAGTGAAATTGGCCAATTATCAGGTATTTCTAGAACAGATTGGAGTTGGGCTCCATTAATTGCTGATTTTGATAATGATGGGTTTAATGATCTATTTGTTACCAATGGATATGGTAAGGATATTACCGATTTAGATTTTGTGAAGTACCGTGAAAGCAATGCATCGGTATTTTCTAATACGCAAGATCTTAGACAATCTGTGGTAGATTGTTTAGCGTATAGACCCGCAATTTCTTTACCCAATTATATTTTTAAAAACGCTACTAAATTAACTTTCGACAATAAAAGTATACCCTGGGGCTTTGCTGAAAACTCCATTTCTAATGGTGCAGCCTATGCAGATTTAGACTTAGATGGTGATTTAGATTTGATTGTAAATAATATTGACCAACCAGCTTTTATATATAAGAATCGTTTACGTGAACAATATCCGCAGAAATCTAATTTTTTAAATATTGATTTAATTGGTGACTTTTTGAATGTAAAAGGCATTGGCGCAAAAGTTACGCTCTATGCTGGATCAGCCATTCAAGTTAAAGAAAATCAACCAGTAAGAGGTTTTCAAAGTACTGTTGAAACTACCATGCACTTTGGCCTTGAAGGCTTAAAAAACTTAGATAGTGTAACTGTTGTTTGGCCAGACTCAAAAACTTCTACTATTAAAAATATTGTCTCAAATCAAACGATTCAATTTTCTTATGCTACAGCTTCATCTAAAACAAAGAATAAAATAAGGCAAGAATTATATCTTCAAAAAGATACTATTGTCAATTTTCAACACAAAGAGAGTACCTATAATGACTATGGTGTACAGCCTCTTTTACAGCATGGCTTTTCAAACCAAGGTCCTGGTTTGGCAGTTGGTGATTTAAATGCAGATGGCTTAGATGATGTTTTTATGGGAGGTGCTTATGGTTTTAAATCAAGTTTTATACTTCAAGATAAAAACGGAAACTTTAATGCACATGAATTACCGGCAACTGACGTATATGAAGATTTAGGGGCATTAATTTTTGATTCTAATGGAGATGGATTGGCTGATATTTATGTGGTTAGTGGTGGATCAGAACGTTACGAAGGGCATGTAGGCTATCAAGATAGACTCTATTTGAATAATCCAGAAAATGTAGGGACCTTCATAGAAGGTAGTTTACCAGAGATGAAAACAAGTACGACTACTGTAGTTGGTGGTGATTATGATAACGATGGCGATATTGACCTTTTTGTGGGCGGTCGGGTACAAGTTGGTAAATATCCTAATAACCCTAGAAGCTATATTTTGGAAAATGTAGATGGTAACTTTGTAGATGTCACGGATAAATTTTCTCCCTCATTACTGAAAATAGGTATGGTAACCTCGGCAATTTGGACGGATACAAATAATGACCATTATTTAGATTTAGTCGTGGTAGGAGAGTTTATGCCAATCACTATTTTAATGGGCAATGGTAAAGAACTAGAAGTTTCTACTATTAATGGGCTGCAAAATACACATGGACTTTGGAACAGTATATTGGCCGACGATTTTGATAATGATGGAGATATTGATTTTATTGTTGGTAATCGAGGGTTAAATTCAACTTTGAAAGGAACTCTAGAAAAGCCCTTGCAGTTGCATTATGCAGATTTTGATTCTAATGGTTATGTAGATCCAATTTTATCTAGTTTTGAAGAGGGTTTTTATAGGCCTGTGGCTTCACTTGACCAATTAACGAGTCAACTACCGATAGCAAAGAAGAAGGTTTTATTTTACCATAGCTATGCCAAGGCTACTACTAATGATATCTTGAAAATGTTAGATATTACAGCATATGAAAACTTGGAGAGCAAAGAAATGAATTCATCATATCTAGAAAATGTTGGAGAGGGCAAATTTGAAATTTCACCATTACCAATAACCACGCAGTTTGCACCAGTCTACGGAATTATTTCAGAAGATTTAGATGGTGATGGCTTACAAGATGTAATTTTAGTAGGAAATGAATATAATACAGAAGTAGTAAATGGTAGGTATGATGCCTCTTTTGGCACAATTTTAATCAATCATGGCAGCGGTGAATTTAAGACATCACCTAACTTAGAATCAGGTTTTTCTGTAAAAGGAAATGCAAAAAGTTTGATCCGGTTAGAGGTGGGTGAAACTTCAGTTTTAATGGTTGGTAAAAACGATGATACAGTTGAAACGTTCAAGTTTAAAGGAACATCGACTACTACTATCAAACCTATCACATCAGAACAATATGCCTTAATCCATTTTAAGGATGGAACACAGCGAAAAGTAGAATTTTATTGGGGTCAAGGTTATCTTTCTCAAAGTTCTAGAAATATTCGATGCACTAAAAATATGAGTTCAATAACAATGTATACTCAATCTGGTGAAATATCAAGGCAGATAAACTTAGAAGTAATTAAATAAGAATACTTAAATCTTTAAAATGAAACAAAAACGATCAAACAATCTATCCTTCTTTTTTATGGTACTATGTACTATAGTTGGTTTTTCGCAAACTAAAGAAGCCATAATTACAATTGAAAACAATGAAGATGCACCGATAATTAGCAAGCATATTTATGGTCATTTTGCTGAACATTTAGGTAGATCTATTTATGATGGTCTTTATGTTGGTGAAGACAGTAAAATTCCGAATACAAACGGTGTTCGAAACGATTTAATAGAAGCGTTAAAAGGAATTCAAATACCAAATCTTAGGTGGCCAGGAGGTTGTTTTGCGGATACTTATCATTGGAAAGATGGTATAGGGCCAAAAGAAGATAGACCCAGTATGGTTAATAGATGGTGGGGCGGTGTAGTTGAAGATAATAGTTTTGGTACACATGATTTTTTAAATTTATGTGAAAAGCTAGGTGCAGAACCTTATTTGGCTGCAAATGTTGGTAGTAGTACTGTTCAAGAATTTACAGAATATGTTGAATATGTAATGCACAAAGGAGGCAGTCCAATGGCCGACCTTAGAAAAGAGCATGGTCGTGAAAAACCATGGAATGTAAAATATTGGGGTGTTGGTAATGAAATGTGGGGCTGTGGCGGTAATATGACACCTGAGTATTATGCTAATATTTATAGACAGTACGCTACTTTTATGACAGACTGGTCTAATAGTGATGGTATCTATAGAATAGCTTCTGGGGCTAATGTAGATGACTACCATTGGACGGAAGTTTTGATGCGCGATATTCCAAAAAGTTTGATAGAAGGTGTTGCCTTGCATTCTTACTCGGTTATTGATTGGAATGATAAAGGGCCAGCAGTTGATTTTACTGAAGACCTTTATTTTAAAACAATGAAATCTGCATTGTTTATGGAAGAATTGGTAACTAAACACACAGCTATTATGGATAAATATGATCCAGAAGGTCAGATAGATTTAATTGTAGATGAATGGGGTGGCTGGTATGATGTTGAAGAAGGTACGAATCCGGGTTTTCTATATCAACAAAATACAATGCGTGATGCTATGATAGCTGGTACGAGCTTAAACATTTTTAATAACCATAGTAAGCGAGTAAAAATGGCAAATTTAGCACAGACGGTAAATGTATTACAGGCTGTAGCATTAACTGAAGGGGAAAAAATGTTGTTGACCCCAACCTATTTTGTTCTTAAAATGTACAACGTACATCACGATGCGCAGTTAATTCCTTTAAAACTTAATACTCCTAATTATAGCTTTAATGGTGAAAATTTACCAGCAATTTCAGCATCTGCCTCTAAAAATAAGGAAGGTGTTATACATATTTCTTTGGTTAATATTGATGCTAATAAGGAAAATACAGTACGTATTAATGTTGCTGATTCTAATCTAAAAAAGGTTTCTGCTACCATTTTGTCTTCTAAAGCATTACAAGATCATAATTCATTTGAATCACCTAAAAATATTGTGCCTAAAGAGTTTACTAATTTTAAACTAAAAAAAGGCACTTTGGAAATTACAATCCCTGCTTTTTCTGTAGTTGTATTAGAAGGAAAAAAATAAAATAAAAAAATGAAAAACTTCAATGCTCTTTACGTATGGTTATTGCTTTTGTTTATAGAAATAGGTTGTTCTAGCGATACTAGCGATGATGTTGTGTTAAAAGAGGTTATTGAAGAGCCTAATCCAGAACCTACACCTGTGCCTGATCCAGTACCATCAATGGTTTATACGGTAGATAATATTTCTGATACTTATTTTGAGGTTGCAGGGGAAGAAAATGCTTCACAATGGGGCCCTTATAACGTGCACGATCCATCAATAATTAAAGTTGATAATATATATTATTGCTTTAATACCGATGTGTCTTTTGGGTCAGATGTCCGTCCGGGAATACAAATTAGAAAATCGGAAGATTTAATCAATTGGGAGTTTTTAGGTTGGGCTTTTAACGGCTTACCATCAAAAGGAAGCGCATATATTCAAGGTGAAGGTACCGCTCCTTTTAACTCGCTTTGGGCACCTTTTGTAATGCAGGTTGGCGATGAATATCGTTTGTATTATTCTTTATCATCTAGTACGGGTAGATTAAGTGTTATCGGCTTGGCAACCTCTACAAGTCCTGAAGGTCCTTGGGTCGAGAAAGATTTAGTTGTTACTTCTAAAGGAGATGGTACGGTACAGACTAATGCAATTGACCCCTCTGTGGTTGTAAGTCCATCTGGTGAACACTGGTTTTATTATGGTTCTGCTTATGACGGTATTTATAAACTAAAATTAAATCCAACTACAGGTTTAGCGTTGGTTAATGGCGATAAAGGGCTTCGGGTTGCACAACGGGGTTTTACAAATGGTATAGTGAATGGGAATATTGAAGGACCAGAAGTTATTTATAATGAGAAACAAGGAAAATATTACATGTTCATTTCTTACGACTGGTTACAAACAAAATATAATGTAAGGGTTGGGCGAAGCGATAATCCTGCGGGTCCATTTTATGACTTTAATGGTTTAGATATAAATACTGAAGTAGATAATGGACCTATGATTTTAGCTCCTTATAAATTTAATGATCACCCTGGTTGGCAAGGGGTTTCTCATCCAGCCGTATTTTCTGATGATTTAGGGCAATACTTTATGGCACATCAAGGTAGACCAGGTGAAAACAGTTTTTTTATGGTATTGCATGTTCGTAAAATTTATTGGACTGAAGATGGATGGCCAATTGTTTCACCAGAACGCTTTGCCAATATTCAACAAACTGCTCTTACTGCAGAAAATATAGCTGGTGATTACGAAGAAATTAAACTAGGGTATAGAATTGTGCCTGGGTATGCAGATGAACAAAAAACGGCAGATTTCCAATTTTCTACGAGCCTTCAATTAAATATTGACGGTAGTATTAACGCTGATAATACTAACTCATGGTCTTATGATGCACCTTGGCTTACGCTTAATTACAATTCAGGCGAAACCATAGTAAAATTGCATGTTGAACAAGGTAGAGATTGGGAAAATAAAGTAGCGACCACTATTTTGCTATCTGGTTTAGATAATGAAGGAACTGCTATTTGGGGAAAAAAAATAAATGACTAATGAAAAAATCAAATAACAACATTTTTACGGTTGGTTTTTTACTAACAATATTTTTTACACTGAATGCCCAAGATGTAGGTCGGGGTAAAGAATTATATAAAAACTTAGAATCAACTTTCAATAATCCTGTTATTAAAGATGAATTTACAGCAGATCCTGCAGCTATTGTATACCAAGACTCTGTTTATTTATATGCTGGACATGATGAAGCACCAGACGATTTTCATTTTTATAAAATGAACGAATGGTTGGTATATTCATCTGCAGATATGGTACAATGGAAAAAACATCCAGTACCCTTAAAAGTATCCGATTTTAAATGGGCAAAATCAGATGCTTGGGCAGCTCAGGTAATCGAGAGAGATGGAAAGTTTTATTGGTACATCACTACTGAACATAGTACTATTAAAGGAAAAGCTATTGGTGTAGCAGTTTCAGACAGTCCTACAGGTCCTTTTAAAGACACTTTAGGTAAAGCATTAATCACCAATGATATGACTACGAACACAACCATTGACTGGGATGATATTGACCCATCTGTTATCATTGATAACGATGGTCAAGCATATCTTTTTTGGGGTAATACAATTTGTTATTACGCTAAATTAAAAAAGAATATGATTGAGCTAGATGGGCCAATACAAACCATAGATTTACCCAATTTTACTGAAGCACCATGGATTCATAAAAAGGGAGATTGGTACTATCTTTCATATGCCTATCAGTTTCCTGAAAAAACTGCTTATGCTATGAGCAAATCTATTGAAGGCCCATGGGAATTTAAAGGATTATTGAACGAGTTGGCAGGAAACAGTAATACCAATCATCAAGCTATTATTGAGTTCAAAAACAAAGACTATTTCATTTATCATACAGGCGGTATACAACCCAATGGGGGCAGTTTTAGACGTTCTGTCTGCATAGATGAATTAAATTATAACGAAGACGGTACACTTCAACGTGTTATTATGACTTCAGAAGGTATTCAAAATTAAAAACCATGAAAGTATTTAAACAATTGATCGCATTATATATATTCTTAATTTCTATCGTGTCTTGTGCACAAACAGACAAACCAATTACACATGACCCTGTCGTCGCAAAACAGGGGGATACCTATTATTTATTCTGCACAGGACCAGGTATCACCAGTTTCACCTCTAAAGATTTAAAAATTTGGACCCAAGCAGATCCCGTTTTTGCCGAACAACCAACGTGGGCTAAAGAGGTAGCGCCAGGTTTTAATGGGCATATTTGGGCACCAGATATTACGCTACATAACGGAACATATTATTTGTATTACTCCATTTCGGCTTTTGGTAAAAATACTTCTGCAATAGGTTTAGTAATTAATAAAACATTAAACCCGAAAGATGAAAACTATAAATGGGAAGATAAAGGTATTGTAATTCAATCAGTGCCAAATAGAGATATGTGGAACGCAATTGACCCTAATTTAATTTTTGATGAAGAGGGTACACCTTGGCTATCTTTTGGTTCGTTTTGGAGCGGATTAAAAATGGTGAAATTAAAAGATGATTTAAAAACAATCGCCGAACCACAAGAATGGTACCCCATTGCAAGCCGAGAAAGAAGCCCAAATTTACCAGATGCAGATGCTGGTGATGCCGCTTTAGAAGGTCCCTTCATATTTAAAAAGGACGATTACTATTATCAATTTTTATCATGGGATTATTGTTGCCGTAGAGAAAAAAGCACGTATAAATTAGTAGTAGGTCGCTCAAAATTTGTGACCGGACCCTATGTTGATAAAGAAGGAAAAGAACTAACAAAAGGAGGTGGAAGCTTAGTAATTGAAGGCAATAAAAACTGGTATGGTGTTGGTCACAATAGCGTTTTTACTTTCGATGGAAAAGATTACACCTTCATGCATGGTTACGATGCTAGTGATAAAGGCTTGCCAAAGTTAATTGTAAAAGAAATGACTTGGGTTAATGACTGGCCAAGTGTAAAACCAATGGATTAAAAAATGAAAACAATAAAAAACACATTAGTGGTAGCATTATGTTTTCTTATGTTCAACTGTAAAACTGAAAAAAAAGAAATTGTAAATGTGGTAGAACCTAAAACTGGTTATCAAATAGAACCAGTTGATATTCAAAATGTAAAGATAACCGATGAGTTTTGGTTGCCGATTATTAAAAGAGTTCAAGAAAAAACAATAGCCTATGCTATAGAAAAATGTGAAGAAGAAGGTCGCTTTGATAATTTTTTGATTGCAGGCGGAAAAATAGAAGGAGATGTAAAAGGGGTAATGCCTTTTGATGATTCTGATGTGTATAAAGTAATAGAAGGTGCTTCAAACTCACTAATTAGTGCTCCAAATAAACCTTTAGAAATTTTATTAGATTCTTTGATTGGTATAGTAAAAACAGGTCAAGAGGCAGATGGGTATTTAACGACATGGCGTACTATAAACCCAGCAAAACCGCCAGCAGAATGGGTAGTAGTGAAAGAAGGTAAGCGTTGGGAGTCTTTATTTATGAGTCATGAATTGTACAATGCGGGCCATATGTATGAGGCGGCTGTGGTACATTTTCAAGCGACAGGAAAAAGAAACTTTTTAGATATTGCCTTGAAAAATGCAGATTTAATGGTAGCAACTTTTGGTGATACTGATGGGAAAATTGAAGCTGTGCCTGGTCATCAAATTATAGAAACAGGATTAATTAAATTATACCAAGTAACTGGCAAAGTTGACTATTTAAATTTAGCTAAATACTTTTTGGACAACAGGGGTAATCCTGAAAATCATGATTTATTTGGGCCATACTCTCAAGACCATAAACCAGTAGTACAACAAGATGAGGTTGTTGGTCATGCCGTACGTGCCGTATATATGTATGCAGCTATGACCGATATTGCTGCTTTTAAAGATGATTCGGCTTATAGAACTGCCGTAGACAAACTTTGGAAGAATATGGTAGAAAAAAAAATGTACATAACAGGCGGTATTGGTGCTTTGCATGAGGGTGAAGCGTTTGGTAAGAATTATGAACTACCCAATTTAACAGCATATAATGAAACCTGTGCTGCTATTGGCGATGTGTATTGGAATCACCGTTTACATAGTTTAACCGGAGATGCTAAATATTTTGATGTTGTAGAACGAACATTGTATAACGGTTTAATTTCTGGTCTTTCTTTAGACGGTACAAATTTTTTCTATCCCAATGCTTTAGAGTCCGATGGAAAATATGAATTTAATCAAGGTGCTTGTACCCGAAAATCATGGTTCGATTGTTCTTGCTGTCCAACCAATGTTGTACGATTCATACCCGCCATACCCGGACTCATTTATTCTAAAAGTAAAAATGAAGTATATGTGAATTTATATGCTTCAAACCAAGCTGATATAGAGCTAAATGGGCAAGATGTAAAAGTTTCCCAAGAAACTTCTTATCCTTGGAATGGAAAAGTAAATATGACTGTTGATGCCAATTCTGAAATCACTATAAAATTTAGAATTCCTGGCTGGAGTAGAAATGAAGTTTTACCAAGCAATTTATATTCCTATACATATCTGTCAAAGGAAAAACCAACCTTAACAATTAATGGTGAAACAATCAAGAATTCAATTAAAGATGGGTACTTCGAAGTAAAACGAAATTGGAATGGTGATGATAAAATTGAGCTAAGTTTTCCAATGGAAGTTAGAACAGTTAAAGCCAATGATATGGTTGAAGAAGATAAAGGAAAATTGTCTTTAGAATATGGCCCTTTAGTATATGCAGTTGAAGAAATTGATAATCCAAAATTTGATGATATTACAATTTCTTCTTTTGATAAGTATTCAATCCAAAAAGAGCAAATATTAGATGGAGTGAACACTTTAGTTTCAGATAAATTTAAAGCTATCCCTTATTATGCTTGGTCTAACAGAGGGGTGGGTAAAATGAAAGTTTGGATTCCAGAGAAAGAATGATTAAAACAAGTAATAAATAATTTTTATTGTCACAAAACTGTTGAAACTTAAATATTGAAAATGAAAGCGAACAACCAAAAGTTAAGCATACTAGAAAAAATTGGATACGGCTCAGGTGATGCCGCGGTAAATGTCGTTATCTCTTCCATGTTTCTTATTATTACTTTTTTCTATACGGATGTCTATGGACTAAAAGCAACGGACATGGCTTTAATGTTTCTTCTAGTGCGATTGATTGATGCAATCACTGATCCACTTATGGGTTTGATTACTGATAAATTTACAACAAGATGGGGTCGTTATAGACATTATTTTTTGTTCTTGGCTGTACCTTTCGGTATCTCGGTTTTTTTAACATTTACCACACCAAGTTTCGATTATGCCGGTAAATTAATATATGCTTATATAACTTATATTTTTGTAACCATTATGTTTACTTCGGTTACCATTCCATATATATCTTTAATTGGTGTGTTGACAAGTGATCCAAAAGAACGTTTGTCGGCAAATGGTTATAGATTATTTTTTGCTAAAGTAGCAGCTTTTTTAGTGTCTATTATAGTACCTATTTTGGCAGCTAAACTGGGTAAAAACGACTTAGCTAGAGGTTATCAATTAGCCATGGGTGTTATGGCGTTAATGGGAACACTTCTCTTTTTATTTAGCTTTTTTACTACCAAGGAACGTGTAGAACATGTGGTAGATAAAACACCTTTGTTAGACCAATTTAAATTATTAATTAAAAATGGACAATGGACCTTATTATTTGGAGTATGCTTTACAGGAACAGTAGGTTATGTAATTCGTGGTTCTGTTGCAATTTTTTACGCTAAGTATTTTCTGGGTGGAGATGCAAGCGTACAATCTACTTTTATGGGAACAGGGGTGGCGGCAGCTATATTGGCCATGCCGGTTTCTACATATATTACGCAACGTTACTGTAAAGTAAAACTATTTAAATACACTCAAATAGCTGTTGGTGCCATTAGTTTAATTATGTTTTTAATCATAAAACCTGGTGACATGTTACTTGCTTATATAATCTATTTCATTCTTTCTTTTGTAGTGGATCTTCATGCACCTATTTTCTGGTCAGCTATAGCGGAGGCAGTCGATTATGGTCATGCAGAATCTGGTAAACGTGTTTCGGGATTATCTTTTGGTGGAATTTCGTTCGCACAAAAATTTGGTATGGGAATAGCTGGTGCTGCGGTGGGTTATTTGCTTGATTTTTTTGGATATGTACCTGATGGTGAACAAAGTCAGACTGCTATGATTGGTATAGCGCTTATGTTAACAATTATACCTGGTGTATTTCATGTGATTATGGGAGGACTTATGTTCCGTTATAAAATTACCGATGAATACTATGAAACAATAAAAACAAAATTGAATATTTAAAATGGGTACTACAGGAAAAAATGACCCTATAGTAGAGCAACGTGCGGATCCTTTTATCTACAAGCATACTGATGGCTATTATTATTTTACGGGGTCGGTGCCAACGTATGATAGTATTGAACTTAGAAGAGCTAAATCTATTAGTGATTTACAAAAAGCTGAAACATTTAGCGTTTGGCACAAACATGAAACCGGACCGATGAGTCAGCATGTATGGGCACCAGAAATTCATTATTTAGATGGAAAATGGTATGTGTATTTTGCTGCTAGTGAAGTAGATGATATTTGGAAATTAAGACCTTATGTTTTGGAATGTACAGGACAAAATCCATTACAAGATGAATGGGTCGAGCTTGGTCAAATGCAAGCAGCCGATAGTGACAATAAATCATTTATTGATTTTTCATTAGACGGCACTGTCTTTGAAAATAATGGGAAAAGATATTTTTGTTGGGCTGAAAAAACCGGAGGGCAATTTGCGGCCTCTAATTTATATCTAGCCGAAATGGAATCGCCTATTAAATTGAAATCAGTGCAGTTTATGTTAACAACGCCAGATTATGACTGGGAACGAATTGATTTTTGGGTAAACGAAGGTCCGGCAGTTATAAAAAATAAGGGTAAAATCTATATTACTTTTTCGGCTAGTGCTACAGGTGCATGCTATTGTATGGGTATGATGGAAGCCAACGAAAATTCAGATTTGTTAGATAGAAATTCGTGGAAAAAATCAAGACAGCCAGTACTTAAAACCAATAGTGAAAAAAATATTTATGGTCCAGGCCATAATAGTTTTACAGTAGCAGAAGATGGTACTCCTTTAAGCATTTATCACGCTAGAGATTATGAAAAAATAATCGGTGACCCGTTATATGATCATAATAGACATGCAAGAGTTATGGAAGTGAAATTTAACGAATTAGGTAAACCTATATTCGAATATTACTAACAAATATCATATTGTTTTAAAAGTAGAATTTTGTGTTGGTTAATACTACCAAAACAATAAAATGAATAGAGGTAATAGGCTATGAAATACTGATTTTAATAAAAAGCTTTATGAAGTACAAGGACATTAATTCAATATTTAAATTATTTTTTTTAGCAGCAATACATTTCTCTTTTTATATTGGATTGTGTCAAAGTACTTCTACTACAATACAAATAGACGCAAGCGAAAAAATGGGGCCATTAAATCCAATTTGGTCTTGGTGGGGTTATGATGAGCCGAATTATACCTACATGAAAGATGGTGAAAAACTTCTTTCAGAGATTTCAGAATTAAGTGCTGTTCCGGTTTTTGTTAGAACTCATAGTTTACTAGTAACGGGTGAGGGAACTCACGGTTTAAAATGGGGGTCAACTAATGCATATACCGAAGATATAAATGGGAACCCCATTTATGACTGGACGATTGTAGACAAAATATTTGATACCTATATTGAACGAGGAATGAAACCTATGGCACAAATAGGATTTATGCCAGAAGCTTTGTCGAGCAAACCAGTTCCTTATCGTCATTATTGGAAACCTGGTGCAGCTTATGAAGATATTTATACAGGTTGGGCATATCCGCCAAATGATTATGAGAAATGGGCAGAACTTGTATACCAATGGGTAATGCATTCGGTAGAACGCTATGGCAAAGAAGAAGTTGAAAGCTGGTATTGGGAATTATGGAACGAACCTAATATTGGGTATTGGCAAGGAACGACCGAAGAATATATTAAACTATACGATTATAGCGTAGATGCAGTTAAACGTGCTTTGCCAACGGCATTAGTAGGAGGTCCAGAAGTAACGGGTCCTGCATGGGATAAATCTGAAGAATTTCTAAGAGCATTTTTAGATCATATAAAATCTGGAAAAAATTATGCGACAGGTCAAAAAGGTTCTCCTTTAGATTTTATAACCTTTCACGCGAAAGGTAGTCCTAAAGTTATTGATGATGTAGTACATATGGATATGAGTGCGCAGTTAAAAGATATAGGTAAAGGGTTTGAGATTGTAGCATCGTATCCAGAGTTTAAACATTTGCCCATTATAATAGGAGAATCGGATCCAGAGGGTTGTGCAGCATGTTCAGAAGCTGATTATCCATATAACGCATATAGAAACGGAACATTATATGCGAGTTATACCGCTGCTTCATTTGCGAGAAAATATGAATTAGCTGACCATTATGGCGTCAACTTATTAGGTGCGGTAACTTGGGGCTTTGAATTTGAAGACCAACCATGGTATGCAGGTTTTAGAGATATGGCAACGAATGGTGTCAATAAACCTGTTTTGAATGTTTTTAGAATGTTTGGAATGATGCAGGGGCAAAGAGTGAAAGTATCTCAAGATGAAATGTTGTACGATTACGATAAAATAATTAATAAAAAGGTAAGAGGTGAGAATTCAGATATTAATGCACTGGCCGCAGTAGATGATCGCTCCCTATCTGTTATGGTGTGGAATTATCATGATAAAAATGATTTAGACGTAGCTCCAGAAAACGTAAAAATTAATATTAGTAATATTTTGACAGGTAAAGCTTTATTAACGCATTACCGAATAGATCAAGAATTCAGTAATTCTTATACGGTCTGGAAAGAAATGGGCTCACCTCAAAACCCAAGTAAAGAGCAAATAGAAAAACTTGAAAAAGCTGGCCAACTTCAATTACTTAATTCTCCACAATGGGTCAACATAAAAGAGGGTAGAACAGTACTAGAGATTTCATTGCCAAGACAAGGAATATCTTTTTTAAATTTTAAATGGTAATTAAAGCTTTTTTTTATCACAGGATATGGAACTTTTTATAGTTGTACATGTATTTTTTAAAAATTAATGACATTAAATTTAAGTCTAATTAAATATTTAAGTGTATAGTTGACACTTATAAAATCTATTACTTATATTTACTTTGTAAAAATTGAATTGAATAAATGAAAGGTTATGTAATTGGGTTGGATTATGGTTCAGATTCCGTTAGGGCTGTTTTGATAAATTCTGAAAACGGAAAAGAGATTGCATCCGAAGTCCACTGGTATAAAAGATGGATTGATGAAAAGTATTGTAATCCGTCTATTAATCAATTTAGACAACATCCACTTGACCATATTGAAGGTTTGGAGTTTACCATAAAATCTGTTATAAATCAGAGTAAAGTAAACCCGAAAGAGGTAAAAGGAATATGTATCGATACCACAGGCTCTTCACCGGTACCAGTAACCAAAGACGGTACTCCGTTAGCACTTGTAAATGGTTTCACTGAAAACCCTAATGCGATGATGGTGCTTTGGAAAGACCATACTGCAATTAAAGAAGCTGAACAGATTAATGAATTAGGCGAGAATTGGGGCGGCGAAAATTTCACTAAATATGTAGGAGGTATTTACTCATCTGAATGGTTTTGGGCGAAAATTGCCCATGTAGTAAAAGAAGATGAGCAAGTGAAAAACAATGCCTTCACATGGATGGAGCATTGCGATTTAATGACCTATCTGTTAATAGAAAATAAAGATTTAAAATCTTTTAAACGAAGTCGATGTGCTGCAGGACACAAAGCCATGTGGCATGATAGCTGGGGCGGACTTCCGCCTAAAGAATTTTTAGAAAAGGTAGACCCTTATCTGGCAGATTTAAGAGATAATCTCTATGACGAAACCTATACTTCTGATAAGGTTGCGGGTAATTTAAGTCAAGAATGGGCAGATAAACTTGGTTTAACTATAGACACCGTTGTCGCGGTCGGTACGTTCGATGCACATTCAGGAGCAGTAGGTGCCAAAATAGATAAGAATGCCCTAGTGAGGGTAATGGGTACCTCTACATGTGATATTATGGTGGCAACTAATGATGCTATTAATGGGAAAACTATTAAAGGTATTTGTGGTCAAGTCGATGGTTCTGTAATACCTGGTTTGATTGGGTTGGAGGCTGGTCAATCTGCCTTTGGCGATTTGCTGGCTTGGTTTAAAGATGTGCTAGATTGGCCCATTGATAATTTGGTGATGACATCAACTATTTTGTCGGAACAGCAAAAAATAGATTTAAAAAATGAAATCGAGAACGACTTCATTAGAAAATTATCTGATGCAGCAGAAGCTATTCCGTTATCGGAAAGTATACCTACAGCCTTAGATTGGATAAATGGCAGAAGAACACCAGACGCCAATCAGAACTTGAAAAGTGCCCTGTCAAATCTTTCTTTAGGTTCAAAAGCACCTCATATTTTTAAGGCTTTGGTAAATGCCATATGTTTCGGGTCAAAAATGATTGCAGATCGTTTTCAACAAGAAGGTGTGAAAATTGATACCGTTATCGGTATTGGGGGTGTCGCTAGAAAATCACCGTTTATAATGCAAACTTTAGCGAATGTGATGAACATGCCAATTAAGGTGGCCGCTTCAGACCAGGCACCTGCATTAGGTGCAGCAATTTACGCAGCGGTAGCATCGGGCATTTATTCAAATGTTGTGGAGGCAAGTACCCATATGGGTAGTGAGTTCGAAGCAGAATATAACCCTCAAAAAGATACAATTGAAACCTATGAAAAATTAATGGATTCTTACACAGCGTTAGGAGAGTTCATTGAAAGTTCAGTTAAAAAAAATAAAGAATGACTTCAAAATACAATACTCTTAAAGAAGAATGTTTTGAGGCAAATATTGAGCTTAATAGCCTTGGGCTTGTTATTTATACTTTCGGTAATGTAAGTGCCGTTGATAGGAGAAATGGAGTTTTTGCAATTAAGCCAAGTGGTGTGCCGTACGAAAAGTTAAAGCCAGAAGATATAGTTATCCTAGATTATGAAAACAATATTGTAGAAGGGACATTGCGGCCTTCTTCTGATACAAAAACACATGCTTATTTATATAAAAACTGGAATCATATTGGTGGTATAGCACATACACATGCTATGTATTCAGTAGCATGGGCCCAAGCCCAAAAAGATATTCCCGTATTCGGTACAACGCATGCGGATCATCTAACTGCAGATATACCTTGCGCCGAACCTATGAAAGATAGCCTTATACAAGGTAACTACGAGCATAATACAGGTATTCAGATTCTTGATTGTTTTAAAGAACGTAACCTGTCATCTGAAGAGGTTGAAATGGTTTTGATCGGTAATCACGGACCCTTTGCATGGGGTAAAACAGCAGCTAAAGCTGTTTATAACAGTAAGGTTTTAGAAACTGTAGCACAAATGGCATATTTGACTCTGCAAATAAACCCAAATGCGGTAAGATTAAAAGATGCTTTAATAAAAAAACATTACGAACGTAAGCATGGTAAAAATGCCTATTACGGACAATAATAATTAGAATAAATTTATGATTACAAATATGGCGGAAAAGGAAATATGGTTTGTTACTGGCAGCCAGCATTTATATGGACCTGATACTCTTAAACAAGTAGCAGAAAATTCTCAAGACATTGTAAATGGGTTTAACTTCTCAAAAGAAATTCCTGTTAGTATAGTTTATAAACCTACGGTTAAAACTCCAAACGAAATTACAGATATCTGCCTAGAAGCAAGTTCAAGCAAAAACTGTATTGGGGTAATTACGTGGATGCATACGTTTTCTCCTGCTAAAATGTGGATTAAAGGTTTGAGTGTTTTAAATAAACCCTTATGTCATTTACATACGCAATACAATGCCGAATTACCATGGGAAACCATTGATATGGATTTTATGAATCTTAATCAATCAGCACACGGGGATCGAGAATTTGGTCATATGATGACTCGTATGCGTAAAAATAGAAAAATTATTGTCGGACATTGGCAGACAGAAAGGGTTCAACAAAAATTAGGAAACTGGGCGCGTGTTGCTTTAGGGTGGGATGAATTTCAGAATCTTACCGTTGCACGAATTGGCGATAACATGAGAGAGGTTTCGGTTACAGATGGTGATAAGGTAGAAGCGCAACTACGATTTGGTTTTTCTGTAAATGGTTATGACTCATCTGATGTGGTAAAACATATAAATAAGTTAACCCAAAAGCAAGTAGATGCTTTGGTTAAAGAATACGAGGATAGTTATGTGTTAAGTGAAAAGCTAAAAAGTGGTGGAGAAAAAAGAGAATCACTTATTGATGCAGCAAAAATAGAATTAGGGCTAAGGGCATTTTTAGATGAAGGCGGTTTTAAAGCCTTTACCGATACATTTGAAAACTTAGGAGAGTTGAAACAATTACCCGGTATTGCTACACAGCGATTAATGGCCGATGGTTATGGCTTTGGTGGCGAAGGAGATTGGAAAACATCTGCTTTGTTACGTGCTTTAAAAGTTATGGCTAAAGGGTTGAATGGTGGAACTTCTTTTATGGAAGATTACACCTACCATTTTACTCCTGAAAAGGCGTATGTTATGGGGTCTCATATGTTAGAGATTTGTCCATCCATTGCAGATGCAAAACCATCGTGTGAAGTACATCCGTTAGGCATAGGAGGTAAAGAAGACCCGGTACGTTTGGTTTTTAATTCACCTGCAGGACCTGCAATTAATGTGTCACTAGTAGATTTAGGTAATCGTTTTAGGTTGGTGGTCAATGAAGTGGAGGCTGTA
>TARA_R110002050_G_scaffold74848_1_pt1 | contig 27793 bp, 23 predicted proteins | sample TARA_R110002050 | Tara Oceans TARA_R110002050 (sample SAMEA4396988) | marine metagenome | biome: Polar Biome; feature: [DCM] deep chlorophyll maximum layer (ENVO:01000326); material: water (ENVO:00002006), including particulate matter (ENVO:01000060) such as... | depth 25 m
CACCGGAATATTCACCATAGAAATCGTACAGCGTGTTGAGGTGACAAATCAAGATTTGTTGCACTTCTGTTACAGAGGGTTCGGCTAAATGTTCACCGGTTTGCAGAAAATGATTTATCTGCTGGAATATCCAGGGATTGCCTTGGGCAGCGCGTCCAATCATCAAACCATCAGCACCGGTTTGCTGTAAAACTAACAAGGCTTTTTCCGGCGTTTCGATATCACCATTGGCAATGACAGGAATGCCGATGCGTGATTTGATTTCTGCAATGGTGTCGTATTCGGCATCACCTTTATAGGCATCGGCACGGGTTCGGCCATGTACTGCCAGAGCCTGAATCCCGGCGTCTTCGGCAATTCGGGCAATCCTGACGCCATTGCGGTTATCGCGATCCCAGCCGGTGCGGATTTTTAATGTCACTGGAACATCAACGGCATTCACTACGGCTTCCAGAATATCGCCGACCAGCGTTTCATGTTGCAGCAATGCAGAACCGGCCATCACATTACAAACTTTTTTGGCCGGGCAACCCATATTGATATCAATAATATGAGCGCCTTCCGCCACATTATGCCGCGCTGCTTCAGCCATCATCTGTGGATCGGCACCGGCAATCTGTACGCTGCGTGGTTCTGGTTCACCTTCATGGTTGGCCCGTAACAGTGATTTTTTACTGGCCCATAACGCTTTATTGGCAGTGATCATTTCAGACACAGCCATTCCAGCGCCGAGTTTCCGGCACAATTGGCGAAATGGACGATCGGTGACCCCGGCCATCGGTGCCAGAAAAAGATTGTTCGGTAAGGTGTAAGGACCGATAGAAAGCGCTTTATCAGTCATGACGAATTCCACTCAAACGCACCCATTCTTCCAGAACAACCGCTTTATCCATCTCAAACTCGGACTGGTAATGCTGACTGACGGCATCTGCCTGCACATCCAGAATTCCCGATAACACCAGTTGTGTGTCAGGTCGGGTTAATTCAATAAAGCGTGGCATCAGTTCCATTAAAGGCCCCGCCAGAATATTGGCCAGTAGTAAATCACATTTAACCGTTGGGCAATGCTGTGGCAGGTAGGTCTCGATGATCACACCATTACGTTGTGCGTTGGCCTGAGTTGCTTCCAATGCCTGTGGATCAGTATCAACACCAATAACTTTATTGGCGCCCAGCAGGGCGGCAGCTATCGCCAGGATGCCACTGCCACAACCATAATCAATCACGGTTTTACCGGTTAAATCGGCCTTATCTAGCCATTGCAGACATAAAGCTGTTGTCGGATGTGTTCCAGTACCGAAGGCGAGACCCGGATCCAGCAGAATATTGACGGCATCGGGCTGTGGCGGCTCATGCCAGCTGGGCACGATCCATAATTTCTCACCGAAACAGATGGGTTTGAAATTCTCCATCCATTCGCGTTCCCAATCTTTATCTTCCACGGCTTCAATACGATGGTCAGGCAACTCGCCAATCTGGGAGCGAAGGGCGGTTAACAGCGCTTCTGTGTTTGTCTCGGCATCAAACAGTGCAATGACCGACGTCGCAGACCATAAAGGCGTCTCACCAATAGCCGGTTCATAGATCGGCTGATCAGCATTATCCTGAAAGGTCACCGCGGCTGCACCGCATTCAGACAGAGCATCGGATAATGACTCAGCCTGCTGCGGTGAGCTGGTAAAAATAAGTTGGATCCAGGCCATAACGAACGGACTTAAAGTCCGAGTTTCTTTTCAAGATAGTGGATATTGGTGCCACCGGTCTGAAAATGCGTGTCATCCATGATGTCACGTTGCAGTTCAACGTTGGTTTTAATGCCTTCAATACCAATTTCTTTCAATGCGGTACGCATACGGGCAATCGCTGATTCACGGGTATTGCCATAAGCAATCAGTTTACCAATCAACGAATCATAGTTAGGTGGAACCTTGTAACCGCTGTACAGATGGGAATCCATACGAATACCGGCCCCGCCCGGAGCATGATAATGGGTAACCAGACCAGGACTGGGCATAAATGTACGTGGATCTTCTGCATTAATCCGGCATTCGATAGCATGTCCACGAATCGTGATCTCTTCCTGAGTGAACGATAATGGCATCCCAGAAGCAATACGAATCTGTTCGGCAACCAAATCAATACCGGTGACCCGTTCGGTAACCGGATGTTCTACCTGGATGCGGGTGTTCATCTCAATGAAATAGAATTCACCGTCCTGATAGAGAAATTCAAAAGTACCCGCACCACGATAACCAATGCGAACACAGGCATCGGCACAGACTTTCCCCATGCGAGCACGCATTTCAGGGGTGATTCCTGGAGCCGGGGCCTCTTCGACGACTTTCTGATGACGACGCTGCATTGAGCAGTCACGTTCACCCAAATGCACTGCATTGCCATGCTCATCGGCCAGCACCTGGAATTCGATATGACGTGGGTTTTCCAGGAATTTTTCCATGTAAACCATATCATTGCTAAAAGCAGATTTTGCTTCACTTTTGGTCAGCGAAATAGCATTGAGCAGATGCGCTTCACTATGCACTTCACGCATACCACGGCCACCACCACCGCCGGCGGCTTTGATGATAATCGGATAACCAATTTCACGTGCCAGGCGCAGATTGGTCTGGTCATCGTTACCGAGCGGGCCATCTGAACCGGGAACACAAGGTACGCCAGCCGCTTTCATCGCTTTGATGGCTTCCACCTTGTCACCCATCATACGAATGGTTTCAGAACGCGGGCCGATAAAAATAAAGCCGCTTTGTTCAACGCGTTCAGCAAAGTCTGCATTTTCAGACAGGAAGCCATATCCGGGATGAATAGCTGTCGCATCGGTAATCTCGGCGGCACTGATCAACGCAGGTACATTTAGGTAGCTAAGATTTGATGCTGCTGGACCAATACAGACGCTTTCATCAGCCAGTAATACATGTTTCAAATCACGATCCACATCAGAGTGAACAGCAACGGTTTTAATGCCTAATTCCCAGCATGCTCTGAGAATACGCAAAGCAATCTCGCCACGATTAGCGATGACAATTTTATCAATCATGTTGTTTTATCCGCAGTTTTTGGTTTGCCATAACAGCCGAAGCTGTCAGCAAAATTATTCGATAACGATCAATGGTTCGTCATACTCAACCGGGTGACCATCTTCAACCAGGATGGCTTTAACGGTACCGCTGCGATCCGCTTCAATCTGATTGAACATTTTCATCGCTTCAATGATACAAATTACATCACCGGTGGATACCTGCTGACCCACTTCTACAAAAGCAGCCGCATCGGGTGAGGGAGAACCGTAAAATGTGCCAACCATTGGCGAGCGTACAGCATTGGCTTCGTTAGATGATTTTGTTGCCGCTGCTGCCGTCGCAATGGTTGCCGCTTCACTGGCAAATGACGGTGTGCTGGGTGCGGCAGGTGCCGGTTGAGGTGCAGCAAAATATTGTTGTTGTGGATAAGCAGAGCTGGCGCGGCTGATACGAACAGATTCTTCACCTTCAGAAATTTCGATTTCAGCAACATCCGATTCCTGAATCAAATCAATCAATTTTTTTATTTTACGAATATCCATGATTAAGCCTTAAGGGTTGAGTTGTTTAGTGGCAGCTTGTAATGCCAATTCATATCCCTGAGCACCGAGACCGCAAATTACGCCAACAGCCAAATCTGAAAAGTAGGATTGTTGCCGGAATGCTTCACGACGATGCACATTGGAAAGATGTATTTCTATAAAGGGTATTGCTACCGCAGCCAATGCATCACGAATTGCTACACTGGTATGAGTAAAAGCCGCGGGATTAATTAAAATAAAATCATATTGCTGGCGTGCTGCCTGAATGGCTGAGACCAGTTCATGTTCTGCATTACTTTGCATTGAATCAAGTTCATGGCCATCAGCCTGAGCTAACTCAGCCAGGCGGATATTGATATCGTCTAATGTAGTGGCACCATAAATTTCAGGCTCGCGCTGACCCAATAAATTCAGATTGGGGCCATGCAATACTAGAAATTTCGCCATAATAACTACACACCAACACTGGAAATATAAGCCGGGATTTTGCACCAGCTAACGCTTTATTGTCCAGCTTTTTAACTAAAAATCCGGCTTTTTGTCGCTAATTTCGTCGAAATAGAGAAGTTCTTGCAGTTTTAATTATCTGGCCTGAAAATCCGCCAGATGAGCGTTCAACTGGGCGGCTGAGACATGCCCGACCAGACGATGTTCAGCAGATTCTTCTGCATTTTCGTCAAAAAACAACATGCTGGGTGGACCGAATACTCGCAGTGATTTTAACAAGGCTTGATGCGCATCGGTATTGTCAGTGAGATCCACTTTTAACAAAGTAAAATTCTGCAACGTGCTGATGACCTCGGCATCACGGAAAGTAGTTTGTTCCATGTTTTTGCAATCGGTACACCAGTCGGCATAAAAATCGAGCATCACTGGCTGATTACTTTGCTCCAGCTGAGTCTGCAGTTCCTCCAGTGAATTGACATAGGTAAATTGCAGACCGGGTTGAGCGGCTGTTGTGCCCGGCGAAAGGCTTAATTTATGCAGCGGTTGTAAAATGGATTGTCCGCCGCTGGCACTGCCAATTAGCATCAATGCACCCGTGATAAGTGACAACAGTCCCAGACCTTTCCAGAATTTTTGCCAGCCAGTTGCTTCAATCGGCAGATTGTTGAGAGCGCCCAGATACACTGCGGTCATCACCAACAGGGCACCGCTCATAAACAGAATGGCCCACCCCGGCAGAATGCGATCCAGCATCCATATCGCCAAAGCGATCAGCATCACACCGAAAAAAGCCTTGATATTTTCCATCCAGCGTCCGGCTTTGGGTAGCAGGGTTCCGGCTGAGGTACCAATAATCAGTAACGGTATTCCCATGCCGATACTCATCGCAAATAATGCCGCCCCCCCCAGCACCGGATCTGCGTGCTGACTGATAAATAATAAGGCACCTGCTAATGGCGGAGCCAGGCAAGGCCCGACAATTAATCCTGATAGCAGCCCCATCAATACCACGCCAGCTAATGTACCACCTTGCTGACGGTGGCTGAGTTGATGCAATCGCTGTTGCAGGCCATGTGGCAGCTGCAATTCATAAAAGCCAAACATCGATAACGCCAGTAATATCAAGATGGCAACAAAGCCTGATATTACCCACGGATTTTGCAGCATGGCCTGGAGATTGCCGCCGAGTAAACCAGTCAATACACCCGCTACTGTATAAGTGACGGACATGGCCAGCACATAGGTGAGTGACAGAATAAATGCCCGGCGGGTCGTAATATGTTCGCCCTGTCCAACAATAATGCCGGAAAGAATCGGAATCATCGGGAAAACGCAGGGGGTAAAGGCCAGCAATAAGCCCAGTCCCAGAAAGCCAAGCAGAGTTTGTAATAGATTGTCATTTTGCAGACGTTGTGAAATCTCATCCTGCTGACTGACCGGTGTTGAGGACAGGAGTGGAGCAGGTGAAGTGGTTTGTATCTCAGCGGTTTCAGTCTCGCTTACTGCGGTTGTTGCCGGTAACTCAAGATCGAAGGTTTTGCGAGTAGGCGGGTAACAGATGCCAAACGTTTCAGAACAACCCTGATAATGTGCCGTTAATGTGATGCTGGTCGATTCGGACTGGGAACGTATCAGTGGCAGCTTGATCTGCACATCACTGGTATATACTTCGGATAAACCAAAATACGCATCATTTTTTATATGCCCGCCGGGCAAAGTGAATTCGCCCAACTGAACAGAGTCATCACTGGTTATTTCGAAGCGGATTTTATCCTGATACAGATAATTTCCTTCCATTATCCGCCAGCCTGCCAATATTGTTTCGGGATCAGTAACGACCGCTTCAAAGTCAAAAGCTTCATCAACTTCAGGGGGAGAGTCTGCACTGTCGAAACCAAATTTCTCCAACAGACTAGGGCGCGCCTGTGCGGAAAAACTGCTGAGCAGCATAAGCAGGATTAAAAATTGTTTCATTACGTTATCGCCACTGATTCATTGCAGTTACAGACCATTCTAACAGTCGAACGTTACACCGGTGAAAGCAACAGGATGTCATGTTGTCTTTAAACTGTAATAATTGCCCTCTTTTTTGGCGAAACACAGGTGTCTTGTGGAAATCAAAACCATTCATAAACTTGAAAAACAGGCCTATAAAAAAAGCCATGCCGAATTAGCCAGAATAGGCTTTGCCCTATTTTTCCTCGCTGGCATTCTTGCATACAGTTTTGCTACCTCCGGTGGTGTTCCCAATAATCTGTTTCTGGCCATTGCCGCCGTGTTTGGTGGTTATATGGCAATGAATATCGGTGCCAACGATGTGGCCAATAATGTTGGCCCGGCGGTCGGCTCCAAGGCGCTGACTATGGGCGGCGCGATTATGATTGCAATGATTTTTGAGGCAGCCGGTGCCTTTATCGCCGGTGGCGAAGTGGTGTCAACTATTAAAGGTGGCATCATTGATATCAAGCAATTTGGTACCGATACCGAAACCTTTGTCTGGGCCATGATGGCTGCATTATTAGCAGCGGCTTTATGGCTGAATCTGGCGACCGTCGCCGGAGCACCTGTATCAACTACTCACTCAATAGTGGGTGGTGTAATGGGGGGCGGTATGGCTGCAGCCGGCTTCGGTATCGTTGACTGGGGCACCATGGGCGCCATTGTCAGTTCCTGGATTATTTCGCCATTAATGGGAGGCATTATTGCGGCCTCATTTTTATTGGCTATCAAGAAAACCATCATCTTTCGCGACGACAAAATCCAGGCTTCCTATCGCTGGGTGCCGATTTATGTTTCGGTGATGGCCTGGGCCTTTTCTACCTATTTAGTAACGAAAGGCCTTAAGCAGGTATGGGGACAATTTATTAACACCCTGAATGGGTTGCCACTTGTTGATCTGGCCCCTCAATCCAAACCCAGTTTTTTTGCAGCTGTGTTGATTGGTTTTTTGATTGGGGTTCTGGTGTTCTGGATAGTTAAAAAATCTCTGGCCAGTAACCTGCAACACATGAAAAATGATCGTGCCAGTGTCAATGCACAATTCACTATTCCATTGATCTTCGCTGCGGCCTTGTTAAGTTTTGCTCATGGTGCAAATGATGTGGCAAATGCCATCGGTCCTCTGGCAGCAATAAATGACGCCATTATGTCCGGTGGTATCACCGATAAAGCCGGTATTCCACTTTGGGTCATGGCTGTAGGTGCGTTAGGTATTGCTATTGGTTTGGGCCTGTATGGTCCAAGACTGATTCGTACCGTAGGCGGTGAAATTACCGAGCTGGATCAGATGCGAGCCTATTCAATCGCTATGGCTGCTGCTTTGACCGTCATCATTGCCAGCCAACTCGGGTTGCCGGTCAGTACAACGCATATTGCCATTGGTGGGGTATTTGGGGTTGGGTTCCTGCGTGAATGGCTGGATGAATCAAATAAAATCGAACGCCAGATTGATCGCGAAAAAGCCGAAATCAAAGATGATAAAAAGATGCTTAATGCATTGCGCGGTGAACTGAAAAAACTGGAGAAAAAACCCTCCAAAACTGTGGATGAATATCAACGTATTACCGAGCTTTATCGATTGATTGATGAGGAAGAGTCGGCGCTGAAAAAAGCCAAAAAAGTCCTCAAAAAAGAAAAGAAAAACCTGTTTGTTAAACGCGATATGGTGAAAAAGATTGTGACAGCGTGGGTGGTCACCGTTCCTGCTGCGGCCACCTTGTCAGCCTGCATCTTCTTTATGATTAAAGGCATCATGCTGTAATCAAAGCTTCATCAAACTGACATATTATTTTCAGCTTATTTGTCAGGACGATTTGAACATGCTGAATAAACTTAAAGCATTGCCGATTGCGATTCAGCAATATCTGGTAGTGACCTTCAGCTATTGGGCGTTTACCGTTTCCGACGGTGCGTTACGCATGTTGGTGGTATTGTTTTTCCATCAACTGGGTTACAGCCCGCTTGAAGTGGCAATGCTGTTTGTTCTGTATGAATTTTTCGGCATTGTGACAAACCTGGTCGGTGGCTGGCTGGCCGCCAGATTAGGGTTAAATGTCACCATGCATCTGGGCCTGCTATTACAGGTCATTGCATTAGCGATGTTGCTGGTGGACCCGCAGTGGCTCACCGTGGCCTATGTCATGGTAGCGCAGGCTCTCTCCGGTATTGCCAAAGATCTGAATAAAATGAGCGCCAAATCCAGCATCAAAATGCTGGTGGCGGATAACGCGCAATCTACCTTATTTAAATGGATATCCATCCTTACCGGCTCCAAAAATGCCCTGAAAGGGGTTGGCTTCTTTGTCGGTGCGGCCCTGCTTTCCTGGATCGGTTTTCGTGGTGCCATACTGACTATGGCGGTTGTGCTTCTGGTGGTGTTGATTTTCAGCATCGTCATGTTGCAACGCGATCTGGGTAAAGCCAAAAATAAACCAAAATTCAGTGATATCTGGTCAAAAAGTGCGCCAGTGAATCATTTATCACTGGCAAGGTTCTTTCTATTTGGTTCAAGAGATATCTGGTTTGTGGTCGCCTTACCCGTGTTTTTGCATGCTCAGTTACAGTGGCCCCCCATTTATGTCGGTGGCTTGCTGGCGGCTTGGGTAATTGCTTACGGTATTGTGCAAGCGCTTGCGCCTAAACTGACTGGCTTTTCCAGGCAAAACGCTCCTGATGGCTATCATGTCTGGCTATGGTCCTTACCCCTCTTTGTGTTGCCGTTATTGATTGGCGCCGCGGTATATTTTGAATGGGCTGTCATACCGGCGTTAACCGTCGGCTTATTAATTTATGGCGCTATCTTTGCGATAAATTCTGCCATCCATTCCTATCTGATCGTTTCATATGCGGATGCGGCCGGGGTCTCCCTGGATGTCGGTTTTTATTACATGGCCAATGCCTCTGGAAGATTGTTTGGCACGTTATTATCTGGCTGGGTCTATCAGGTTGCCGGGTTAGCAGCCTGTCTGGTCATTTCTGCCATAATGATTCTGGTCGCCAGTTTTATTTCAAAAATGTTACCGCGTGAACCCCAGCCTGTATAAAGCTTTCAGCGTTGTTATCAAATTGTCATATTTAGCCGTTAAGCTTTACTCTTAGAAAAATAGTTCAGGAAAAAATCGTATATGAGCATATCGGTATTACTGGTTGAAGATGACGCCGCCATTCGTGACATGATTAATTTCAGTCTGCGCCAGGCGGGATTTACCTGCGAAGCAGTCAAGGATGGCGAAACGGGTCTGGATTGGTTGAAAAATCAACAACCAGATATGATTTTGCTGGACTGGATGTTACCTGGAATTGATGGCATCGAGTTTATCCGCCGGCTGCGTGCCAATGAATTTTTAGCATCCATTCCCGTGATCATGCTCACCGCTAAAGGCGAAAGTGAAGATATGGTTAAAGGGCTGAGCGTCGGTGCTGATGATTATATTAATAAACCGTTTTCTCCACCTGAATTAATAGCGCGAATTAAAGCGGTGTTACGTCGTTGTCGTCCGATGGAAGATGATGATGCCCAGAAACTGCAGATGGGTGAAATGGTCATGGACACCAAAAGCCACCGGGTATCTGTGAATGGTGAACGTATTGAACTGGGACCGACTGAATTCCGTTTACTACACTTCTTTATGAAAAACCCCGAACGTGCCTATAACCGTTCTCAGCTACTGGATTTTGTCTGGGGCGATACCGTGTATATAGAGGAGCGCACAGTGGATGTGCATATTCGTCGTCTGCGTAAGGCGCTGGAACCCAGCGGTCATGATAACCTGGTTCAAACCGTTCGCGGTGTCGGCTACCGTTTCTCTGCTGAATAGCAGGATCGTCTGATGCAATGGGATTATTGGCGTTTACTGACGGTGCTCAGTCTGGCCGGTTTTGTGGGACTGGTCGTCGGGTATATGATGGCTTTTCTGTTTGTTGCTGCGCTTATTTACATTTTCTGGATGCAGAGCAAATGGAATCAGTTGCAGGCCTGGCTGGATAAGCCGAAGAAAAACAGCTCTCCGCAAGCCGAAGGGGTGATTGATGACGTGTGCCGGCAGATCGAACAGATGCGTGCACAAAACAGCAGCCGTAAAAAAAAGCTCACCGGTTATTTAAAACGTTTCCAATCAGCAACAGCCGCTTTGCCCGATGCGGTGGTCGTAATGGGCGAATTTGGTCAGGTCAGCTGGGCCAATACCTCAGCCATGACCTTGTTGGGTATCAACTGGCCGCATGATAATGGGGTCAGGGTGAACAATCTGGTTCGCGACCCGGCATTCCAAAAATTACTGGAACTTGAAGGTGACGCTGAAGAAGCTGTTATAGCGGCTTCACCGATGAATGATCGCATTCAGCTGGAATTCAAAGTGGTTCGGTATGCCAGCAAGGACAGGTTGCTGATTGCCAGAGATATCACTCAGACACAGAAACTGCAGCGTATGCGTCGTGATTTTGTGGCCAATGTATCGCATGAATTGCGTACACCGCTGACGGTGTTACGCGGTTATCTGGAAACCTTGACCACGGAAAGTGATCAGGAGCTCTGGCAACAGGCTTTACCGGTAATGCAGCAACAAAGCCAGCGTATGCATCTGATGATCAAGGATCTACTGGCTTTATCCCAACTGGAAACCGGTGAAAAGCCTTTGCAACACCGACCTACGGATATCTGCAAGTTATTGCATAGCGTGGTGGAGGATGCCAAACGACTGGAACATTTTCATCAACATCAGATCAACCTGCATTGTCTGAGTGAAAAATGGCTAATGGCAGATGCTGATGAACTACGCAGCGCAATCTCCAATCTGGTCTTTAATGCGGTCAAATATACTCCAGCAGAAACCTTGATCGATGTCAGATGGCATATCGAGGGTGAGTTTGCCGTTATTGAGGTAAAAGATACCGGTGAAGGTATCGCCCAGCATCATCTGGATCGCCTGACAGAACGTTTTTATCGTGTGGATAGTGGTCGGGCAAGAGAAACCGGTGGTACAGGACTGGGGCTGGCCATCGTCAAGCATGTGTTGCAACGACACAAAGCTGAACTGTTGATTCAGAGTGCTATTGGTGAGGGGTCAAGTTTTAAATGCTGTTTTCCCGCCAAAAGTGTGATGGATAAAATAGACATTTAGCCTTACTGACTACTGTTTTCGGTCATGTCACATTATTGTCATATTTCTTTCATATCCTTGTCACAGTTAATCGCGATACTGCTCGGGTGCTCAACGCGGTAAGCGTTGGAACTTATTTTTAACCCAAGGAGTTAATGACTCATGTTCAAGAAAAAATTTGCTTTATACGGCGCCGCTTTGGCAATGACGTTTTCCGCTGCCAGCTTTGCAGACGTCGATCCAAACCTGCCAGAGTATGAAAAAACAAGCGGTGTTTCAGGTAGTTTATCAAGCGTCGGTTCTGACACATTAGCTAACTTGATGACCTTGTGGGCAGAAGAGTTCAAACGTGAATATCCTAATGTCAGCATCCAGATTCAAGCGGCTGGTTCTTCAACTGCGCCTCCTGCGTTAACTGAAGGTACATCGAACGTTGGTCCGATGAGCCGTGAAATGAAAGACAGCGAAATCAAAGAATTTGAAAACAAATACGGTTACAAGCCAACGGCCATTCCTGTTGCAATCGATGCCCTGGCTGTTTACGTTCATAAAGACAACCCAATCGAAGGTATGACCATCCCTCAAGTAGATGCTGCTTTCTCTGCAACACGTAAGTGTGGTTATTCAGAAGACATCACCGACTGGTCACAACTAGGTGTTGAAGGACTGGGTTCAATCCAGTTATACGGCCGTAACTCAGTATCAGGTACTTACGGTTACTTTAAAGATAACGCATTGTGCAAAGGCGACTACAAGAACACTGTAAATGAGCAACCAGGTTCAGCGTCAGTTGTTCAGGGTGTGACCAAATCAACCAACGGTCTGGGTTATTCAGGTATTGGTTACAAAACATCTGGCGTAAAACTGGTCCCGTTAGCGAAAGAAGCGGGTCAACCTTTCATTGAAGCAAGTGGTGAAAATGCTGCTGATGGTACTTATCCAATGTCACGTTTCCTGTGGGTTTATGTGAACAAAGCACCTAACAAACCAATGTCACCGCTTGACCGTGAATTCATGAAAATGATTCTTTCTAAAGTAGGTCAGGAAGTTGTTGTTAAAGATGGTTATGTTCCACTGCCAGCTAAAACTGCAGCAAAATATATGGAAATGCTGAAGTAATATTGCAAATTAAAATTACCCCGCACATTGCAAGATGTGCGGGGTTTTTTTATCTAATAGCATTAATCAATTTGTCTGCAGATTGATTAGCAGTATTAAAATTAAGCAATCACCCTATTGCGTGCGAATTTCTTAAACGGAAACCAAATCAGATTATGGCTGAGCAAACTATTGAAAATAGCGTTATAGCTGCTGCTAATTCAAAAACGGCCCGTCGTCGGCGAAATTGGCGCGAGTTTAAAGATAAATTAGCCCGGGTCGTTGTGACAGGCGGCGGCATCATGGTGATTGTCGCCATCGTGCTGATCTTCTTTTATCTGCTATATGTGGTGATTCCATTGTTCAATAGCGCTGACCTGCGTACTGAACAACAATTTGAACAAGTGCCAACCAACAATGTTCATCTGACCCTGGATGAATATAATGAAGTGGCGTTATCGCTGGATGAAAAAGCTAATTTACGTTTTTTTAATGCGCATAATGGCAATGAAATATCGACTTTTGATCTTCCCATTCCAGCTGAAAGTTCTATCAGCAGTTTCTCGGCAGGTAGTGCTTCCACCGGTGTATTTGCTTATGGGCTGGATAATGGTCAGGCGATAGTCTTTCAGGAAGCCTACAAAATCAGTTATCCCCAGGGAACACAGCGACTGATTACACCAGAAATCCAGTATCCCATAGGTGAAGAACTGATCGAAGTCGATCCACAGGGACAGCCGCTGCAGATGCTGACGGTTCAAAGCTATGATGACCTCACCACCTTGGTGGCGCTCACAGCTGATAATCGACTGGTTATGTCGCGTATCACCAAGGATGTGAATTTTCTTGATGAAACTGACTTTACACTGGACAACGAAAACCGCGAAATCCCATTGGATAGTAATGCTCCGGTATCCAAGATTCGGTTAGATATCGATCAGCGTGAGTTATATGTCATTCACGAAGATGGTGATATTGCCTATTACGACGTACAGAACATAGATGATGTCAGAATGCTGCAGCGGGTCAGCGCAGTACCTGAGGATGTTGAAATCACGGCAGCAGAATTTCTGACGGGCGGTATTTCAATATTAATAGGACGCAGTGACGGCCAGATTGACCAGTGGTTTCCAGTACGTGATGCTGACAATAATTACACCATTGAGCGGGTCAGAAGCTTCTCTGAACAGACAGCGCCCATCCGTAGCATTCTGGCTGAACAAGCTCGTAAAGGCTTTGTTGCGTTGGATGATACCGGTGATATCGGTATTTATCACACCACAGCAGAGAGAAACCTTTTGGTGGAGAACATTCTAGCCGACGCCAATGCCAAAATGGCCCTGTCACCCCGGGCAAATGGTCTGATAACGGTTGCAATGGATGGTGAAACGCAGTTTCATGAAATTGAAAATGAGCACCCTGAAGTTTCCTGGCATTCCTTATGGGAAAAAGTCTGGTATGAAAGCCGTAGCGAACCTGAGTATCTCTGGCAGTCTTCGTCTTCCAGCAGCGACTTTGAACCAAAACTCAGTCTTACCCCATTAACATTCGGCACCATTAAAGCGGCATTTTACGCCATGATGGTCGCAGTACCGCTGGCCATTATGGGGGCAATTTTTACCGCCTACTTCATGTCACCGCGAATGCGTAATGTGGTGAAACCGACCATTGAAATCATGGAAGCTTTACCAACTGTTATTCTGGGGTTTCTGGCCGGTTTATGGTTGGCCCCGCTGGTGGAAAACAACCTGCCCGGTGTTTTCAGTATTCTGATCCTGACCCCCATTATGGTATTGCTCACCGCCTGGCTATGGACCAAATTACCTAAATCATTGCGCCAGCGAATTCCTGATGGTTGGGAGGCAGCGATCTTGATTCCAATCGTTATTCTGGTTGGTATTATTTCGATGAAATTAAGTCTGCCATTGGAAAATCTGTTATTTGGTGGCGATATGCCGGGTTGGCTGGAATCAACCGGTATCGGCTATGACCAGCGTAACTCATTAGTCGTCGGTATGGTGATGGGCTTTGCTGTTATCCCGACTATTTTCTCGATTACCGAAGATGCCATTTTCAGTGTGCCCAAGCAATTGACCATCGGTTCATTGGCACTGGGTGCAACACCCTGGCAAACCTTAACAAAAGTGGTGTTACTCACCGCCAGTCCGGCAATTTTCTCGGCCGTCATGATCGGCCTTGGGCGTGCTGTAGGTGAAACGATGATCGTATTGATGGCGACCGGTAATACGCCAATTATGGACTTCAATATTTTTGAGGGATTCAGAGCCTTATCAGCCAATATCGCGGTAGAAATGCCTGAAGCAGCAGTTAACAGTACCCATTATCGTGTGCTGTTCCTTGCAGCGTTGGTGCTGTTCTCAGCGACCTTTGTGTTTAACACCCTTGCAGAGCTGGTTCGCCAGCGTCTGCGTAAGAAATATAGCAGCCTTTAAACAGAGATCAGCATGTCTAATTCAACATTTAAATCCTGGTATCAAAGTGGTAGTCCGTGGGTCTGGCTTAATGCCGGGGCGGTGTCCATCAGTCTGATCGCGGTTATTGGTCTGGTCTTATTGATAGCGGTTCGTGGCCTCAGTCATTTCTGGCCAGCTGACATTATGTCGGTGGAATATAACGAACCTGGTTTGGAGCCGACGGTTCTAATCGGTGAAAGAGTTGATCATGAAATTGTCCCTGCGGAAAGGGTGCCTTCTGATTACCAGCTAAGAGAAGGGCAGATAAGTGTTGAGCGTTATCTGCTGAAAATTGGTAACCGCGATCAATTCGGTCTGGATTTCCGCTGGGTAAACAAAGACTGGATGGGTGAGGTTAGCTATCCGGAAGATATTCTGGCTATTGAACGTCGTGAATGGGGTCATTTTTACGGCTACCTTCAATCGGTAGTGGAACAAGGTGAAATTGTTGCCGATGGAGAACAGGCCTGGCCAGAATTTCAGCAACGGCTGGAACGTAGCAATAATCTGGTTGCTGAAATCAAATATATTGAAAAGATCGAAATCGGCAAAATAAATCAGGCACTCGAATCTTTGCGTCTGGATGAGCGCCGGCTGGAGCTGGATAACGTTCCTGAAGATAATGCTGCCTATGCCGAGATTGAAGCTGCAAAAGCGGTACAAAATGAAAAATACGCAAAATTACAAACCCGTCTCAGCGAATTAAGCCAGGCTTTGATGCGTGATCAGGTGGTCATGCAAATGTCCAATGGTGATGAAGTGGTCATTCCGATGGCGAAAATCGTTGATGTCGTGAAACCGAATGATATGAATCGTCTCGAAAAACTGCAGCACTATTTTCATGAAGTATGGAAATTTGTCTCCGGTGAACCACGCGAAGCAAATACTGAAGGCGGAATTTTCCCGGCCATTTTCGGCACCGTGATGATGGTATTGATTATGTCAGTTATCGTCACGCCTTTTGGTGTCATTGCCGCTATTTATCTGAAAGAGTATGCAAAACAGGGGTTTGTTACCCGAACGATTCGTATCGCGGTCAATAACCTGGCCGGTGTTCCGTCAATCGTATATGGCGTATTCGGTCTGGGGTTCTTTGTCTATTTCCTTGGTGGCAATATCGATGAAATATTCTTCCAGGCAAAATTACCATCCCCTACTTTTGGTCAGCCCGGCTTGATGTGGGCGTCGTTGACTCTGGCTATTCTGACTGTGCCGGTGGTTATCGTGGCAACCGAAGAAGGTCTGTCACGTATTCCACGGGCAATGCGTGAAGGCAGTCTTGCATTGGGCGCCACTAAAGCAGAAACCTTATGGCGTACAGTTATTCCAATGGCGGCTCCGGCAATGATGACAGGGTTGATTCTGGCTGTTGCCCGAGCAGCTGGTGAAGTCGCTCCACTGATGATGGTGGGTGTAGTGAAACTGGCGCCAGCGTTAGCGGTTGATTCTGTTGCTCCTTATCTGCATCTGGATCGCCAGTTTATGCATCTGGGCTTCCATATTTATGATGTGGGTTTCCAGAGTCCGAATGTTGAAGCGGCACGTCCTCTGGTTTATGCCACAGCATTTCTGTTGTTGCTGATAATTGTAGTGTTGAATTTAACGGCGATTAGTATCCGTAATCGTCTGCGTGAAAACTTTAAAGCGAGTGATAACTAATGGAAGCAGTCAATCAACAAAAAAACGCGGCGCGTAGCATTGATATAGAGTCAATGAATCGTGGCCCGAAACTGAATATGGCTGATGAAACTGCCTGTATTGAAATTAAAAATTTCAATCTGTTTTATGGCGACGCTCAGGCATTAAAAGATATCAACCTGACCATTCCACGTCATAGAGTAACGGCTTTTATCGGTCCAAGTGGGTGCGGTAAATCAACTTTCCTCAGATGTTTCAATCGAATGAATGATTTGATTGATAACGTCAATATTCAGGGACAATTACTGCTGGATGGCGAAGAACTGAACTCGCCAGCAGTTAACGTCTCTGACTTGCGTCGTAAAGTTGGCATGGTGTTTCAGAAGCCAAACCCATTTCCAAAAACAATTTATGAAAATGTTGCCTACGGCTTGCGATTGCAAGGTGTTAACGATCGCCAGACGCTGGATAAGGTCGTGGAAAAATCGCTGAAAGGCGCTGCATTGTGGGACGAAGTAAAGGATCGATTGCAATCTTCAGCAATGGGCCTGTCCGGCGGTCAACAGCAAAGACTGGTGATTGCCCGTGCCATTGCTATTGAACCGGAAGTGTTACTGCTTGATGAACCGGCTTCTGCTCTGGATCCTTTATCTACGCTTAAAATCGAAGAACTGATTTACGAGCTGAAAGAAAAATACACCATCGTCATCGTCACACATAATATGCAACAGGCGGCCAGGGTCTCGGACTACACCGCGTTTATGTATATGGGTGAATTAATCGAATTTGGTGCCACGGATGAGTTATTCACCAATCCGGGCAAAAAACAAACGGAAGACTATATTACCGGCCGTTACGGCTAGGCTGCAGGTTCAGGAGATCCTTTATGGCTACAAATCAATCACAACATATTTCGCAACAGTTCGAAAAAGAGCTTCAAGATATCCGCAGCCGCGTTTTAGCCATGGGTGGTATGGTCGAAAAACAGGTTTCGGAGGCAATGCAAGCTTTGGTTACCGGGGATGCCGATCTGGCTCGTCAGGTAATCAGTGGCGATGAAGAAGTTAATAAACTGGATGTCAGCATTGATGAAGAATGTATTCAGATCATTGCACTGCGCCAGCCTACTGCCAGTGACTTACGTCTGGTGACCGGTATTCTCAAAACCATTACCGATCTGGAACGCATTGGCGACGAAGCAGCACGCATTGCCAGAATGGCACTTAATCTGGCCGAAAAAGATCGGCCAAAAAAGAATTATCGTGAACTGCACGCCTTGGGTCAGCATGTGTCGGGTATGTTGCATAACACGCTTGATGCCTTTGCGCGATTTGATGTGGATGCTGCCTTGCAGGTGGCACATGAAGATCGTCAGGTTGATGCTGAATACGAAAGTATTATGCGCCAGTTGATGACATACATGATGGAAGATCCCCGTACTATCAGCCGGGTGATCGATATGATGTGGTCAGCTCGTTCGTTGGAACGGATTGGTGATCATTCACGAAATGTGTCTGAACATATTATCTATCTGGTTGAAGGCAAGGATGTCAGACATTTATCTGTCGAAAAAATGGAAAAAGTAGTTAAAGGCGGCGAATAATTTCTCTCGGTGCGACTTGAGCCCGTTTCCATTATGGAAGCGGGCTTTTTTTTGAGTATAAAACGCAAAGTTCATAGCATCGATGGCCTTAGTCAGGCAAAATGCCATCACCTCCGTATAAGCAAGCTGAGTTTATGGAAACACCCGAAGATTATGATGTACTCGCCGCTGTAGATCTTGGTTCTAACAGCTTCCATATGATTATTGCCCGCCTGAGGGATGGACATTTCCAGATCATGGACCGACTGCGTGAAATGGTGCAGTTACGTGCCGGGTTGGATAAGCAGAATGTACTCTCTGATGAGGCCCAGACACGCGCCATTGCCTGTTTGGAGCGGTTTGGAGAACGTATTCGCCATTTACCGGCTGGCAAGGTGAGGGTCGTCGGCACCAATACCTTACGCATCGCTGAAAACAGTCGTGAATTTCTGCGTAAAGCCCGTCAAGCCCTGGGACATCCTATTGAGATTGTCACTGGTGAAGAGGAAGCCCGACTGATTTACATGGGCGTTTCCCGTTCACTGGCGTTTGATAATACCCGCCGCCTGGTTATGGATATTGGTGGTGGCAGTACCGAATTTATCATCGGTGAAGGACTGGAAGGACTGCGTCGTGAAAGTTTGGAAATGGGCTGTGTCAGTTTCAGTCAGCGGTTTTTCAATGATGGCAACGTCAGTCAATTACGTATACAGGCGGCGCTACTCACCGCAGCAATTAAATTACGTTCCATTCAACGGCCTTATCAAAACCTTGGTTGGGTCGAGGCGGTAGGTGCTTCTGGGACCATTCGCACTGTGGCCAGTATTGTTACGGCGCAGAATTGGAGTGAAAACGGTGTTATCACTAATGAAGCGCTGGATAAAATCATTGCTCACATGGTGGAAGCCGGTCATCAGGATAAGTTTCAACTGGAAGGATTGAGTCCTGAAAGGGCCAATGTGCTGGCCGGGGGCGTCGCTGTACTGAAAGCCTCATTTGATCGTTTAAAAATTGATCGCATGATCGTATCTGATGGGGCATTACGTGAAGGTTTGCTTTACGACCTGCAAGGTCGTATTCAACATGATGATGAACGTGATCGTACAGTGAACTCCCTGGCGCGGCGTTATCATGTAGATGAAGCCCATGCCGAACGGGTCAGTAAAATGGCTACCGAATTATATGAGCAAGTGGCCGACGAGTGGCAAATTAATACCGAAGAACAATTACACCGTTTGCAATGGGCTGCCAAACTGCACGAAGTTGGACTGGAAATTTCGCATTATCAATATCACAAACATTCGTCATATTTAGTTGCACATTCAGATTTGCCGGGTTTTTCCAGAGAAGAACAGCAGGCACTTGCTGCAATGGTGCGAGGCCAGCGCCGGAGTTTCCCTCGAAAACACATCAAGCAGTTATCTGATGAGATGCAGCAGGCGACGTTGCGATTAACAATTCTGCTACGTTTATCACTGGTATTTAATCGTGGTCGTAGTGAAAAAACCGATACCCATGTTGGCCTTAGTCTGCATCGAAATACATTAATATTGACGCTGCCTGAAGGCTGGCTGGAAGAGCATCCATTGACCGAAGCAGATCTATTGCAGGAAAGACAGGAGCTCAAGGAAATTGATATCCGCCTGAAAATTCGGGATTAAAATGGAATTTCGCCTCACAGTAACAGTCAATTATCTATAAGTGAGGGCAGAGTTATGTGGCAATCAGTATCGGTAATGGTGTCAGCTGTGATGTTAGTTTCACCGCTTTACGCTGAAGAAATGCGTTACCAGAGCGAGACCGGTGACCGCTTTACCATCAGTCAAACCCCGGATGGCAAACACTGGGGCACATTAATTATCAGTGACAGACACACGGCCAGTTTTGCTCATAATGAACTGATTCTGCTGCAAATTAACGAACAAACTCCCATTTCTCTTGAACATGGAAATCTCAGCTGCGGCTCACCTGCCAAAGCAGAGCAAACCGTGTTTTATGATGTTTCCGAATCGAGCATTGATTTACTGACAAAGGTTGAGCCCCAGCCTTTGCCGAAAGGTTTTCAACAAGTCAGACAACGCGATGTTTTTACTTCCATCATGGCTGACCGCCGGGCTGAAACTGTTGATTTTCTGTTAAGTGATGTCGCACTAAATGTTCAACAATTGCGCTCTGTAGCGACACTGAAATTTCGGTTTGTTACTGATGATGGTCAGCGTCGTCAGGCTATTTTCCAGCTGCAATAGCCTTATTGGCTGACTCTGGTAACAAAACCAGAGCCAGCAGGTGAAACTTATTTGGCTTTTTTAGGTTTTATTTCACCAATTGCACCATCAGCTCGAGCTTTAAGGTAGGCATAAATTTGATCCATGCCTTCCATTACCTGAGGATTACTTTCCCAGGCTGGCATCATGCCTATCTGCCCCATTTTTCCCTCCATCACAGTGGCGACAAATTCTTCCTTGGTGATAACGTTCAGACTCTCTGCCAGATTCGGCCCAACCATGCCCTGGGCCACTGTGCCATGACAGCGGGCACACCAGTTACGATAGAGTTTATAACCATTAAAGGTCTCACTATCCAGGAACTGTCCATCCGTGACGGTATAAGGTTTATCTTCGGCAAAGCTAATCGGACTGAACGCTAACAAACCTGCCATCAGAACAAAAAAGCTGTGTTTTTTAACATTTTTCATCATGATTCTCCTTAGAAACAACCGATTACCAAGACATTGACAGAGTGACGTAAGCATTTCTGCCAACTCCTGGTATGCGATCACCAATGGCAATATCCGGATTGACCGCCCGATTATAGCCCCCCAAATGTTCGTCATACCGACGATCAAAAACATTATTCACTCCAGCATACACAGTAAGTTGCTGGTTAAACTGATATTCGCCTTTGAGATTAATTAAACTGTAACCACTGGTTTTGGCCTCCTCATTTTCTGCTGACACTTTTGATTGAGCGGCGACATTGACCAGCTCCACCCCCAGCTGCCAGTCAGGTTCCACATAACTGAGTTGCGTGCGGGCCGTTAACGGTGCAACACGATAGAGATTATCGCTGGTATCACGGCGTTCACCGCGAACATAACTTATGGTGCCATCCAGCTGCCAGTGATCACTCAATGCGGCAAACCAACCGGTATCCACACCGTAAAGCCGGGCATCAACGTTGCTGAACCGTAACGGTGTGCTATCACCCATCATGGTACTGGCAGCAATCGCCAGCGGATCGGTGGCAGCAACACCTTGAATATAATCATTGATATGGTGATAAAAAATACGTGGTGACAACGCAAAATCAGGTTGATGCCAATCCAGCCCCAATTCAAACTGATAGGCTGTTTCCGGATCCAGATTAATATCACCCAGATAGTTGTTGCCATCTGCCAGACCCGATGTAGATTGAAACGGTCCCCACAGATAGCGTTCCTGATAACTGGGCGCACGCTGTTTGCGGGCCACGCCCATTTGTAAATCCAGATCACTGGATAATTTACGGGTCAGGTTTAATGCCAGATCCACAAGATGTTCAGTCTTGTCACGATCCGCATCATTAAAGCGTTGCTGTAAGGCCAGCATGGCGCCCATCGGGCCATTCGCTGTCACAGCATCAGCATTCATATCGACCAGGCTGTAACGAACACCGGCCTGCATACGCCAGGCATCATTCAACTGCCCATCCCACTCGGCAAAAAGGCTATAGCGATCGCGCTCTATATTATTGAAATTCTCGACCAGAAAAGCCGGGTTATTGGGATTAAAGATAGTGGCATTATGCGTAGCGTTATCGGCATCAAAGCCAAATATCCATTCATCCTGCTGATAATGCAATTGATAGCCGTGGGAAATCACATCGGTATAGGTTTGACGATATTGCATTGGATTAGCCGGCGCTTGACGCAGACTGAAGTTATTCATCAGGTGATCGGCATCCTGATAATTCAGACGGGCAGATACGATACCGCCATTAGTTAATTGCTGACTTATATCCGCTTTATAAAGCTCACCACGGGCAAACAGAATGTCCATTGGCAATGCAGGCGTCCCGGTGTTGCCAGTATCATGATGTTCGGCATCCAATGACATTTCCAGCCCGTCCATTTGGTAGCCATAGCCCAGAGCAAAACTGTCACGTTCATGCTGACTGGGCAGAATCTTGCCGCCGTCAAAACGTTGGTCATCGCCTTTATCACGGGTTAAACCTAATTGAACACGATGATTCTGGTTTGCCAGGCCACCCAGGAAGCCCAATTGATAACTATCATTGTTATGTGCATAGCCGGAAGTTGCCTGACCATGAAATTCAATTTCATCACTATGGGTAAAGCCAATCTGCTTTTTGCTGGCCTCAATGGTGCCGCCAATGGTTTCAATACCGGAGCTTACCGGTGCAATCCCACGGTACAAAGTGAGATTGTCGAGCTGTGATGCGGCAATATAACTGAGTGGCGAATCCATACTGTTTGGCCCAGCCTGACTGATACGAACGCCATCAACCAGCGTATTTACCCGGTCACCAAATAAACCACGATATTGTGCGATACTGGTCAGAGGTCCATTGCGGTTGACGTTGGCTCCCGGCAGTTTTTTCAGCCATTCAGCACTGTCACTACTGGCCTCAACATGAGCAGGTAATTGCAAAGGAGTGCCTTCTCCGGCAGTACCTTGAACCGACATTTCCGGTAAGCTGAAATGCTCTGCCATCGCTTGCGGATTTACCGCCAGCAACAATGATGAGACTAAAAGTGTTTTTTTGAACATAATCCTCTCCAAGCTGTTTAAAGCTATTTTAGAAAAGGCTAATGGATGGAAAATGAGTTATTTGCAGAATCACTATGGCAAATCACACAATTATTACAGGGTTAAAATGTTAATCTGCCCGCTAGATGATTTTCAGGTTATATAAATGGATGCGCTCACAACGTCTTTAGTTACCGCTTTTCTGCTGGGCTTGTTCAGTTCGGCGCATTGCATAGCCATGTGTGGTTCGGTGATTGGGGCATTAACCTTGACCTTGCCCGCTCATATTCGCGAACAGCCACGCAAAATGCTGCCATTTGTTTTGAACTACAATATCGGGCGCATTCTGAGTTATTCCATCGCGGGTGGACTGGTCGGTCTACTTGCCTCACCTCTGGCACAAATTAATGGTTTACCCTTTTTACGTTACCTGTCGGTACTGGTGATGATTGGGATGGGCCTGTATCTCGCTGGTTGGTTTCCCAAATTTGCCCATGCGGAGAAAATCGGCGCGCCCATCTGGCGCAAGCTACAACCCATTGGCCAGAAACTGTTACCTGTTCGCAGCCTGAAACAAGCCTTTCTATTAGGTGCAGTTTGGGGCTGGTTACCGTGTGGTCTGGTTTACGCCGGGCTTGCCGTTGCTGCCACCACGGGTGATGTTTTATATGCTGCATCGGTGATGCTGGCATTTGGATTGGGTACCTTACCGGCGGTTATGGGGGCAGGCATGTTTGCTGGCATGCTGGCCTCATTAGCTCGCAATCAATTGTTTCGCAAACTGGCCGGTGTCACGATTATTCTGATGGCGCTATTGGTTTTACTCTGGCCGCAGGGCGAACATCATCACGGAACGATGGATATAAACCCGGTCACTGATTCGGTAACAGATGATTCATCTGACGGACATCAGCATTAAGGTGAGTATGCCAATATGACGATAGAAATGATCGGCCACTCTCCAGAAATCACGCATATTCAGCGCGTATTGCCGATGATTGCATTAAGTGATGCCAGCGTATTGATCTGTGGTGCGACCGGAACGGGTAAAGAACTGGTTGCGCAACGGCTGCACCAGTTAAGTCGACGTGCTGATAAACCGATGGTCACCATTAACTGTGCGGCGTTACCGGAGCAGGATGCCGAAGTGGATTTATTTGGCCGGGCCAATGCTGATGGTGAGGTGATAGAACCGGGTCGCTTGTTGGCGGCGCAGGGCAGTTCAGTATTTCTTGATGAAGTCGATGCCTTGCCATTAACAGTGCAGGCAAAAGTACTGCGATTTCTCGAAGCGGGTGAATGCCAGCTGGCTGGCAGTCATAAGCTACATCTTATTGATGCCCGTATTCTGGCCGCAACCAGTATGGATTTACCTGCCGAGGTCAAAGCCGGACGGTTCCGCGCAGATCTTTATTATCGTCTGCAGGTTGTGCCACTGGAATTGCCACCGTTGAATCAACGCAGTGAAGATATTCCATTGTTATTAACCTATTTCGCCAAACAGTTTGCTGGCAATAATGCGCCGCTGCGGTTTTCCAAAGAAGTGATTCAACAATTGCAGCGGTATGACTGGCCTGGCAATGTCCGTGAATTATCCAACTTCTGCCAGCGACTCAGTTTATTGCAACCGGGTAGCATGCTGCAGCTCACCGATTTGCCTCCGGAAATACTGCAAAATTCCGCCGTCACGCCTCAGCAGTTCTCTATTCCACCAACCGGAATTGATTTGGCACAAATTGAACTTGATTTGATCGAACAGGCATTGGAAATGGCCGCGGGTAACCGTTCCAAAGCCGCAAGATTATTAGGTATTACCCGCGATACCTTGTTATATCGTATGCAAAAATATGGCCTCTCAGACGACGCAAAATAAGCGTTAGCGGTTGAATATTTTAAATAGCATTTTCACAGACAAACTAACCCGCAGTCAGTGCGAAAAAAGCGCTGATGGTTTACAGTAGCGGCACTGCAATAAACGAGTAATCAAGCATGAAACAATATCTCGATTTACTTCGCGATGTGATGGAAAATGGAACTGACAAAGGTGACCGAACCGGTACCGGAACCCGTTCAGTATTTGGCCGTCAGGTACGCTACGATTTGGCGGAAGGGTTTCCATTGCTGACCACTAAAAAACTGCATATTCGCAGCATTCTGCATGAACTTCTGTGGTTTCTCAGTGGCGAAACCAATATTCGTTACCTCAAAGAAAACGGCGTATCGATTTGGGATGAATGGGCTACGCTAGATGGCGAACTTGGGCCGGTATATGGCGCACAATGGCGTAACTGGCAAGGTGCCGATGGCAAAACCTATGATCAGATTCTGGCATTAGTCGAGGGACTGAAAAACAACCCTGATAGCCGTCGCCATATCATCAACGGCTGGAATGTCGCCCTGTTACCGGACGAAAAACAAAAGCCCTGGGAAAATGCCGCAGCAGGCCGAATGGCTTTGCCACCATGCCACGTTTTGTATCAGTTTTATGTTGCCAACGGCAAACTCAGCGCGTCGTTGTATATCCGTTCTAATGATCTGTTTCTGGGCAATCCCTATAACACGGCTTCATTAGCCTTTTTAACGCATATGCTGGCTCAGCAATGCGATCTGGATGTAGGTGAAATCATCCTGAGTATTGGTGATGCACATATCTATAGCAATCACTTCGAGCAGGTTGAAACTCAGTTACAACGTACTCCCGGTCCATTGCCAAAACTGAAAATTCATCGCAAACCAGCCTCTATTCTCGACTACCGGTTTGAAGATTTTGAAATAACTGATTATCAGGCGCAGCCACATATCAAAGCGCCTATCGCGGTGTAAAATGGAACGTATCCAACAGCCGCTCTATATCGTCTGGCAGGATAAATTTGTTCAGGATGAACCCATCATTGATGAACAGCATCGCGGTGCGATCGCTATCATTAATTCATTGCATTATTTTATTCAGCAGGGATATGGGCTAAAAGATCTCATGCCCACCGTGAATGTATTAAAAAGCTATCTGAATTTTCACTTTAAAACCGAGCAAGGCATTTTGCATGCGATGGAAAGTCCGCTCCTTCAGCAATATCGGGACGAAGCAAACAAAATAATCGATGAGTTTGATATTCAATGCCGGTTAGGTCTGAGAGAGGATGACGCCCAGGTTTTATTAGTCTTTTTGAAAGATTGGTGGAAAACACATCTAAAACTACATAAAAAAATCACCCCATATTTACACAAATGGGAAGGTGATTACTGTCGTACAAACTGATGAGTTTCATTCATAAAGGGTGTCAAATGCAGTTAAGATTAATTTAAGCAAACAGGTATACGCTAGAAGCTTGTTTATCTCTCATCTATGCGAGAAATGGTGGAGATAAAATATAAACAACCTCTTGGTTAATCGATAAAGTTAAGGAACAGAATAATGGCACAATCAACCTTAAAAGCGTATCCGGTATGGGATGGTGGCGTTCGTCTATTTCACTGGATAAATGTACTGGCTATTCTGGGTTTATTGGCAGTGGGTTTAATGTTGATGTTCAGTAAAGATTTTGGCGTCACTGATGACGGTAAGATCCTGTTGAAAGCTGTACATATCTGGATAGGTTATGTGTTTGTAATCAATTTACTGGCTCGATTTGTCTGGGCCTTTCTGGGTAACCGTTTCGCCCGTTGGAAAGCTTTTTTACCGTTTGGCAAAGTGTATAAAGCGCAATTCCAGGCCTATATGCAAGGTCGTAAAATTGGAAAGGATGTGCATTTCCTTGGACATAATCCACTAGGTCGCTGGAGCATTTTATTGATGTTTCTGCTGATGATTGGTCAAGGTATTACCGGGCTGATGTTAGCAAGTACTGACTTATACATGGCCCCATTCGGTTCTCAAATGAAAGCCTGGGTGGCAGAGGATGAAGCGGCTATAGCGATTGTTCAACCCTATGAAAAGCAGGGCGTCGATCCCATTGCCTATCAGGAAATGCGTGATTTTCGTAAACCATTTCGTACTTTGCATACCTACTTTTTTTATCTGTTAATGTTTTCGATTGTGATTCATATCGCAGCGGTTATTATTGAAGAGAAACGCAGACGAAATGGCCTGACCTCAGCGATGATTACCGGTGAGAAAGTCTTTAAAGAAAAGCCGTTTGATGTGGATTAACTAAATCTTTAAGCCATATGGCGACTGGTTACCAGTCGCCTTGCCCGGCGCTTTTGTAACCAACGGATTAAACCGGTCAAAAATAATATCAACGGTAAAAGGCCAGCAATAAACACCAGAATCCGGCCGGTCATGCCAAACACTTCACCGTTATGCAGTGGATGTAACCAGTGCATTAATACATCTCCTCCAGTATCTTGTTTAGTATCACGAAGCCCCAAAATCTCTCCACTAACTGGATCAATCCAAACCTGAGTGCGGGGGAAGCGCCGACTGGGTTCTCCTTCCTGATACAGCGCAATACGCCAGGCTTTCTGGTTATTTAATCCAGGCGTTTCGACCCAACGTAATTCCGCGTCAGGAAACCGGTTGTTGGCAATCTCAACAGCCTGATCTGCCGTAATTCGATCAGCACTTTCGCCATGGTCTAAGGCAATCTTCGGTGCACTGATTAACGGGGAAAATGGCTTCACCAACATGGCCGTTTCATCAGGCAAAGCGAGTGCCGCCCCGGTCAGACTTAAAATCAGCAATAACAACACACCGTAACTGCCGGACAGCACATGCAGATCGTAATTGAGTCGAGCTTTGCCAGATCGAAGCTGCGGTTTTAATGCCTGTTTCAAGCCAGCCCGACCCGGCCACCACAGCCAAATCCCCGAAATAAACGAGATCAACGAAATCAGACCGATAATACCAATGGCGATCTTGCCGGGTTTATCCAGCAGCAGACTGTAATGTAAATCGTAAATCCAGGTCATTGCATAATCGCCCCATAAACGGGAGCTGGTGACTTCCAATGTAACCGGATCGACTGTCAACATTAACGGAGCGAAGTTTTTTCCAACTGATTCTATCGGCGTGTAATAACGCGCCATAATCGGCCAGTCTGCATGCATCGGCTGTTCAATACGCCACGGATCGGTACGCGTCGGATGTGCCTGTTGCAGGGCATCAAGAATGTCCTGTTGGGCAGGCATTT
>TARA_R110002050_G_scaffold76646_3_pt1 | contig 27791 bp, 21 predicted proteins | sample TARA_R110002050 | Tara Oceans TARA_R110002050 (sample SAMEA4396988) | marine metagenome | biome: Polar Biome; feature: [DCM] deep chlorophyll maximum layer (ENVO:01000326); material: water (ENVO:00002006), including particulate matter (ENVO:01000060) such as... | depth 25 m
TTCAAACTGGATTGGATGGCGGGCATTGGGAACTGGGTTTCCTGCTTCATCCAATACTTCGGCGGTGACAAAAGACAAGTCATAGCCTTCAGCATGAATTTCCGATCGGTCGGCAGTCAAACGAATTTGAGCAGCGTGTCCGGCGGTTTTTATTTCTTTTTCCAAAACCACCTGTCCGTTGGTTTTGGACACGGCTTTTATTGTGCCCGGCTCAAAAGGCACACGCCACATCAGGTGCAACTGGTCATCCGTTTTTGTTCTGGTTCCCAGCGACTTGCCGTTTATAAAAAGCTCCACCTCCTCGGCGTTGGTGTACGACCAAATGTCAACCTCTTGCCCTTCTTCCCAGTTCCAATGCGGGAACAGATGCAGCACATCCTTATCTTTGGCCCATTCGCTTTGGTACAGGTAATACACATCTTTTGGGAATCCTGCCAGGTCGATGATGCCGAAGTACGAACTTCGCGAAGGCCACCAATAGGGGGTAGGTTCGCCCAGGTAGTCGAATCCGGTCCACACAAACATTCCGGAGATGTGATCGAACTTTTTCACCATGCCCCAGCTTTTTTCGTGCGTCGAGCCCCAGGGGACATGGCAGTTGTCGTACGACGAGCAGGCATGCGACGGATCGTGGAAGGGCTTGTCCCAGCGCTCGGGCCAGATTAGCATGCTGTCGCTGGGCATGCGGTAATAGCCGCGGGTCATCAGCCCCGAAGTACTTTCCGTCACAATAAACGGCATGCCCGGGAAATTTTCGGGTACGCCTTCAAACCATTCGTGATGGTAGTTATAGCCGATCATGTCCAGGGCCTTGGCTTTGTAGATATGGTTGTTGGGGTTGGGCTCGTTGTTTCCGGTGGTGATGGGCCGGGTTGGATCGAGCTGTCGGACGATATTAGCCAACTTTTGCGTGAGCAGCGAGTTGATGCTTAGTTCTTCCCCCTCGTGCGTCAAAGCACTGTCGTCACGTTTGAAATTCAGCAAGAGGTTGGCTGATTTCGCATCCAGCGTATCGGCATCGGCATGGGTCCATTGTTCCAAAACTTCGTTGCCAATGCTCCACATAAATACCGACGGATGATTGCGGTCGCGTTTAATATGGTCGGTCAAATCTGTTTCATGCCATTCCGGGAAATAGTGCGAATAATCGTAGGGGGATTTCCTTTTGCGCCACATGTCGAAGGTTTCATTTTGAACGATAAAGCCCATTTTGTCGCACAACTCAAGTAACTCCGGAGCTGGTGGATTATGGGCGGTTCGAATGGCGTTGCAGCCCATTTCTTTTAGAATTTCCAACTGACGCTCCAGTGCCCGGGTGTTGATGGCGGCTCCTAAAGCTCCCAAATCGTGATGATTGCAAACACCCAATATTTTGGTGGGTTCGCCGTTCAGAAAGAACCCTTTTTCGGCATCAAATTCAAAGGATCGAATGCCGAAATTCGTTTCATATCGATCAATGATCTGCCCGTTTTCACTCAGTTCACTCACCGCTTTATACCTGACCGGATTGGCAATCGTCCACAAGTCAGGCTGGCCAACAGCCAGCATTTGTGTCGTTTGGTGCTGCCCGCCAGCCGGGATGATTAATTCTTGCTGTTCCGAACTCACTTCTTTTTCATTCGCATCTACGAGGAGGGTGATCAACAGGATTTCCCGCTCAGCTGAAGTTTGATTCTCGATTGTGGTTTCAACTTTCACACTCGCTTTTTCAGTACTGACTTCGGGCGTGGTAATGTAGGTGCCCCATTGTGCTACATGCACCGGATTGGTTTTAACCAACCACACATTGCGATAAATCCCGGAGCCGGAGTACCAGCGCGAGTTGGGCTGCTCGGAATTATCGACCCGCACAGCAAGTATATTTTCTTCGCCAAACCTAAGGTGTGGCGTTAAATCGTAGCGAAACGAAATGTAGCCATTCGGACGTTTGCCGAGTAACTCTCCGTTCAGGTAAACTTCGCTATTCATGTACACCCCGTCAAAGTCAATGTAGAATTGCTTACCGGTGTCTGCCTGATCAATGGCGAAAGTCTTCCGGTACCAGCCAACACCGCCAGGCAGGGCGCCGCCACCAGGAGTGGCAGGATGATCGGGACTGAACCGCCCTTCGATGCTCCAGTCGTGCGGAACGTTCAAAGTTCGCCAGTCTTCGTCGTTAAACTCGACGGTTTTATAATCAGGGTTATCGCCCAGCATGAATTGCCAGTTTTTGGTGAATTTGATTACTTCTCTTGGCTTTTCAATCTTAGGCTGGCAGGAAGCTAAAACGATGATTAATAGGGTTAGGAGTCGTGGACAGTGGATTTTTTTCATTCTGATATCGATTCGATTGAGGTTATTTTTATCAACACAAAAGTAAACGATATCTGGTTAAGCACAGGCCCGAGGCAAAATAAAATGGGGTTGTTTTGTTTCCAATCAGGTAGCATTTTGATAAGCTGCAGCGTTTTTGATAGAATATAGAGTTGTTGGAAACGTGGTCGATGTATCGATTTTTGGAAATAAAAAAGGAGACTGGCTTTGTCGATCTCCTTTTCACTGATTTTTACTGTGTAGAAATCTTATTTCTTGATGAACCTATAGGAATGGTTGATTGATTGGTCTTTTACACGAATAAAATACATTCCAGGCTTCAGATTGGCGACATCAATATGCTCAAGTGTGCCGCTCCGTTTTTTCACTGTTTGTCCGTTGGAATTGATGACAGATGCTTCAACTGGTTGTGGAAAAGTCTTTGCAAAATGAACGATATTTTCGACAGGAGATGGATAGAGCCAGTTGGCATCTTCCTGATCTTCAATCATGCCGAAATTTCCTGTCGAAATTTCGGGTGCAGGCTCATCCGGGCTGAGCAGCGAAATTCCGGCGTCGATATATTGTCCCCCGGTAGTTTGGGTGCAATGTATGGCGATGGTATTAATGCTGTTTGAGCGGATCGCATTTTTTGCGGCTGTGCTGATTGGAAGGTGGACATAGCTGGTGGTCCACCCCGTAGTGCTTGCGGCTAACACCCCATTGATGTACACCTTGCAATCTTCGTCATGGTGAATGGTTAAGACCAGCTTGTCTCGTTCAATGCCAGACAGATCGCCAACCGGCACTTTGCGGCGAATCCAGATGTTGGGAGAGTTCCAGAGAGTGCGTGCCACAGCGCCCGGTGTTCCTTCGGTTCCAAAGCCTGCCTTTCCAGAATTCCAGCCAGAATCGTCAAACGGTTCCTCGGTCCAGTTTCCGGGAGGTTGGGTATTCGTGTATTGCCAGATTTTACCTTCCTGTTGCGACGAGGGGACAACATCAGTCAGAAAAATTTCTCGTTCAATCACTTGGGTATTGGCGGCACGAATCCGTTGTAGGTCTACTTTTTCCAAACGGTCATAGGTGAGCAGCCCGTTCACCTCAACTTCGACATCGGTAATCTCGGTGTACACAGCCGCAGAAAGGCCGTTGTTGGTTTTGAAGATGGTTACCTGCTTCATGTATTCTTCATAGTAGTCAAAAAATTCTTCTTCGTTGTTCACCATCACGTAACCAAAACCATCGTTCCACAGATGCCCGTGAATTTTATAGCCAACGCCACCAAATTCGCCACAGGCGAGTGCTTGTATTGAACTAGTGGGCACGGAGGGAGGGGGATAACTGTGGACATCCAGTATATGGCCCACGTCAAAAAACGATCCCCCGCTAGCTTGGTTAACCACCCGAGTTGGATCCATGCTCATGACCTTTTCGACCAGTTCGGGGGTGCGGTGCTGCCCTTGTGATTCGTTAAAAATGACCCACATCACAATACTGGGGTTGTTTCGCAGCGACTCGACCATGCGGGTGAGTTCTCTTTCGTAGGCTACCTGATCAACCGGAGGATGCGTGTCGGTGTACGAATTGGCCGAAGGCATGTCTTGCCACACGAGTAGACCCAGCTTGTCGGCCCAGTAATACCACCGATAAGGTTCCACTTTAATATGCTTTCGAATCATGTTGAACCCGAAAGCTTTGGTCATTTCAATGTCATATTTCAGCGCTTCATCGGTTGGGGCTGTGTAAATACCATCGGGCCAAAACCCTTGGTCAAGTGGTCCATGGTGAAACAGGAATTCGTTGTTCAGGAAAAGCTTTTTGTGGCCATCATCGTCTTCCACCGAAATCTTTCGCATTCCAAAGTAACTTTTAACAGAATCAATGGCTTCGGCGTCACCCTGTAAAATTATTTCCAGATCATAAAGAAAGGGTGAATCCGGCGACCATAATTTCTGGTTGGGAATGGGAATTTGAACTTCCTGATTGGTATTTCCCTCTGCGGTTTGAATTACACTTCCTTCATCTTTTACTTTTGCCTGAAATGTCAAGCCTGGACTGTCACCCGACGTGTTTACGGTCAGTGTCAACTGTTGCTGGTCGATATCCGAAACCATAAGAATTGTCTCGATAGCTGTTTCTGGTACAGGTTCGAGCCAGACGGTTTGCCAAATTCCGGTTACTGAGGTGTACATGATTCCTCCGGGATACAGGGTTTGTTTTCCTCGGGGGAAACCTCCGGCATCGGTAGGGTCGAACACGCGGACAGTGATTTCTTGTTCGCCTGAGGTTTTCAGATAATCGGTAATGTCGAAGGAGAACGGATCATAACCTCCGAAATGGGTTCCTACGCTGGTTCCGTTGATGAAAACTTCCGTTTCGTAGTCCGCCGCTCCGAAGTTTAATCGAATGCGTTGGCCCTTCCAGCTCTCGGGGACACTAAAATAACGGCGATACCAGATGCGCGAATGGTGTTTCATCACTCCGGAAATAGCGGATTCAATAGCAAACGGAACCAAGACTTTGCCTGTTAAGTCTTCTTCGGGCAAGGCTTCCTGAGCACCGATTCCTGGCTGAAACTGCCATATGCCGTTGAGATTCATCCAGCTGCTGCGTTCGAGTTGAGGCCGGGGATATTCCGGTAACACGTTTCCCGGATCAATGTCTTGCGAAAAGTTGGTCATAAGCGGCGCCTGCTTCATTTGCCAGTCTTGAGCCACTGACAAAAAGGGCAATATTAGTAACAGGACTTTGAGCATAAATTTCATGAGCGGGCGATCTTGTTTTTATTTAGGTTTCACATCGGGTAGAAGAGCTTTCTTTCACCAGTTTTCTACAGAATGAAGGGGGTTTCCGTTTCCGCACTTCGTCGTCTGTTCATGATACACCTAAATGCGAACAATCACTCATGGAAGGATCAATTTCCAGTGGGATTCATTCTCTTTTTTGAGCTATGAAGACTAATTGTTGCGTGGGCATTGGGGTCACTCTTTTTGAGTAAAAACAAGTTGCTCGTTGCCATCTGTCAAGACCAGGTTTGAACCCTCAATCTTGTAGCCCCAGGTTCGGTTGTTGAGCAATTCCAGAAATTGGGTTTCGGTTTCCAGGTCGGGACAAGCCATCTTGGTGGCGATAATCATTCCAAATTTCAGCGTTGGCCCATCCTGACGCACAGGTCCGTTTATCCGGTTACATCCGCCAAATCCTGAAAATCGGTCGTTGTTTAGCTGAAGTTCCAGATAAGGTAACTCACGATCGACTACCACTGGAATATCGTTGATGAGTTGCAATTCCCAAGAGGCATTGAGTTGACTATTCACCTGAGCCGATGGCTTTTCTTTGGTTAAAATATACCAACTGGCATAGCTCGACTCAATTGGGTTTCCTTCCAGATCAAGAATGAAAAGCTGGTTGTCTTTAGCGACAAACTGCTTCAGACCAGCATGCTCTGGCTTGCTTGTGAGTGTGACAATGGTGTCGTCGATGAGTTCATATTTTCCGGAATCGAGAAACTCGCTGGCTTCCCTTCCCTGGTAACGGGTGGCTTCGGTGTAGGTGAAGTCTTTGTTCAGGCTCAGTGAATAGTTAATTCCCGGGCAATCAGCACAGGGCAACTCTCCAAAATATTGGCCAGTTGGCACCACCGACTTATTCAAAGCACAAGCTTGAAGTAAAATGACAACCAGAAAAAACCAATTTAAATTTTTCATGTCTATTCTATTAAGCGAATCGTTCAAGAAAAAACGCATTTTTTTGCCTCTATATGTAATTAAAACTACTGATAGACAACAAATGTTTAAATGAAAGCCGAAGATGCACAAATTACCGTCAAGGTTGTGTTTATTGAGCTTTTCGACTGAATTATTAACTAAAATTAACAATGTTTAAGAGCCGGTTTTGTTTAACCAATGCATATGATTTTAGTATATTTGGCCAACTTTTTTTACACATTATAGTCGCTATCTATTTATGAATAATTTTAGAAAGTTTCTTTTGCTGACGTGGATTATAGCCTTATCTGCCGGGATAGTCAGTGCGAAGAATAATGAAAAGCCAGAAGGCTATCAATTCTCTGTTATCAATGAAATTCCAAACACATCTGTGAAAGATCAGTATCGCTCTGGTACCTGTTGGTCGTTTTCGGGACTAAGCTTTCTCGAAGCTGAAATGCTTCGCAAAGGCGGGCCGGAAGTGGATCTCTCCGAAATGTTTATTGTTTGGCACACTTACGATGAAAAAGCACAAAAATATGTGCGTCTTCATGGCAATTTAAATTTTTCAGCCGGGGGCGCTTTCCATGATGTGACGCAGATCATCAAACGATATGGAATCGTTCCTGAGGAAGTTTATACCGGTTTGAGCTATGGCGAGTCCAAACATGTTCATGGAGAGATGGATAAGGTGCTTCTAATGCAGGTGGAAGGTGTTATTGAAAATCCAAATAAAAAGCTAAGTCCGGCTTGGCGGGAGTCCATTCGGGGAACCTTGGATTCTTATTTAGGAGAAATTCCGGCCAGCTTCGAATACCAAGGGGAGACATACACCCCTCAGAGTTTTGCGCTGGATTATGTGGGGCTCAACATGGACGATTATGTGGAGGTCAGTTCATACACGCACCATCCATTTTATTCAAAGTTTATTATTGAAGTTCCGGACAATTGGATGTGGGACGAGGTTTACAATGTGCCTTTGGACGAGTTTGAAGAGATTATCGATCATTCGCTGGCCAATGGCTATACCGTTGCCTGGGCTGCCGATGTGAGTGAAAAGGGTTTTAGCACGTCGAAAAAGGGCGTAGCGGTGGTGCCTGCCGTTGACAAGGAAGAAATGAATGATGCTGAAATAGCCCGTTGGGAGAGTATGTCGGAAAGTGAAAAAAACACTGAACTACACAAATTGGAGAAGCCGGGTCCTGAGAAGAAAATCACGCAGGAATTGCGTCAGGAGGCTTTTGACAACTACCAAACCACAGATGATCACGGCATGTTGCTCGTTGGTACCGCACAGGATCAAGAAGGAGCAGTCTATTATAAAGTGAAAAATTCGTGGGGCGATTACAATAGTTATGATGGATATTTCTACGCATCAAAACCGTATATTCGGTACAAAACCATGAGTATTATGGTACACAAAGATGCGATTCCGAAGGATATTCGGAAGAAATTGGATCTCTAGATGAAGAAGCTCCCATAGCCGCGGGAGTTTTTTTATGCCTTTTATCGGACGATGCTTATCTTTGGAACGGCAACAACGCCGGGGCATTTGCCAGGAGAACGAAAGAGATCAGCTTGGTAATCAGATTATCCACTTTCGAAGGTCGGGTGCCAGAATTAAATATCCGCAAGATAGTTCGATGAAACGACTTTTACTTTTTATACTTACGTGTTTTTCGATTGCTTCTGTGCAGGCGCAAGACGATTGGTCGTGGTGGAACGAAACGCATGGCTGGGAGCCGGGCATGCCGGGGTGGCGTAGTTTTATCGTCATTAGCCCCGGCTATTTGGGACCGAACGCTTTGCCAGTCCCCGATGTGGCCAGGGGTTTGCTTGAAACAGCGAAAAGTGTGAAGTTGAGTTTCGACTTGCATTTTCGCGAAGGCGATCCTACACAAAACCTGGCTGGCCGGTTTTATTATCCGTTTTCAGATAAAATAGGGATTGAATTATATGGTGTTTTGTTTGAGCACTATGCCATGTCAAACGTCATTCGGGATGAGCGGGCGGCGCGTGATCGTGATGGCAGGGGAGTGGCGATTGGCGATTTATATTTTGGAACTCACATTCAGTTGGTGAAGGATCGTAAGTTTCCGAACACTCTGGTGCGTATGGTGGCAAAAACGGCTTCGGGAAGACCCTTTGATGCCGCCCGTTACAGCGACAGTCCGGGATATTATTTCGATTTTAGCTTTTCAAAGCAAATCCCCCAATTTATGGGCGGACTGAATGGTTTACCATTTGCTTCGTTTGGCTTTTATTCGTGGCAAACCAACGACATGAATAACTTGCAGAACGATGCCTTCATGTACAGTGCCGGATTCGAATTCAACAATGAAAAATGGCGCATCACAAATTCAGTTAGTGGCTATTCGGGCTACAAGAACGAGCGGGATCAACCGGCTGTGTATACCTTTTCGGCAAAACGAGAGCTCAGGAAAAATGCCCTGCAATTTCAATATATTTGCGGGTTGCATGATTGGAAATATCAAACAATAAAACTGGCGTATTTATGGCAATGGAAATAAAAAAAGCGGTACACCGGCTTCATCAGAATAAGGGTTTCATCAGATTTCTACACTGCTACGCTGTTTTTCTGTTATTGGGAATTGTTGTGTTTTTGACAACACGTCATGGCGACGTAGTTTTATTTGTCAACCGATATTCAGATGAATATTGGGACACGTTGATGCTGTTTTTAACAGATTTAGGTTTGGGGACGGTGGTTGCCGGAGTTATGGTCGCGCTATTGTTTTGGAAAGTGCGGTTTGGTTTAACGGGTCTGATAAGCTTGGGTTTGGTTGCAATCTTTACCAACCTGGGAAAAAAAATGCTGTTTGCCGAGCGTGCCCGACCGTTTAATTATTTTTATTACGATGATTTTCACCGTTTTATTTACACAGCCGAGTTAAATTACCACTACAGCTTTCCATCGGGCCACTCCATGACGATTTTTGCAGCTATGAGCCTTTTTGCAGTGCTGGCCGGAAAGAAATGGGCAGCCATGATCTTTTTTATGGCCGCCCTGATCATTGGCTTTACCCGTATTTACCTGCTGCAGCATTTCTTTCTGGATGTTTATGTCGGATCTGTTTTGGGTGTAATTTCAACCATTTTTGCCATTGTCATACTCAATGGCATCCTTCGGTTGAATCGATTTTCATGGTTTGAAAAGCCGATTTACGGTATTCGTTTAAAACGTTGAAGAAAATGCCCGCTAAAGTTTCTCATTTACTTCTTCCCTGCTGATTGTCTGGTGTAGTTGCTCAATCACCCGGTTCCCCAACGCCGTTTTTCGGTCAATGTGGTTGAGAATTTCCCGGACAAAGTCGTTGCTTTCAAACTTTCCCCGTACATTTTCAAAATCCAACTGTTTGGTTTTCTGATCTCCATCAATTCCGAAGCCAGTCATCGATTCGAGCCGGAATTCTTTTTTTGCATCCGAATAAAGCATTTTATCGATCGCCACGACACTTTGCTGCCATTCCTTAATGATTTGGATGATATCTTCCACCGACATGTCTTCAAGAGACTTGTCGAAATATTTCGCGATAAAATCAACAGTCCAGTTCCATTCGTAGTTGTAGTAGTTATCATGCAGCGAATAGAAGATGTCTTCAATCTGCCTGAGCTGGTTAATACTGCCGGCTTCCACTCCGTCCAGCAACTCAGAAATAGTATGCTTCGGAGCAATCAACCCGGCAAGGTCAATCCAGTTACCTTTTCCTACCGTTGAGTCGGCTTTTAAGCAGTAGTACACGTCGCGCTGAGTTTCCAGGGTGCAGGTATTGAGCCGGGTGATGATCGAGTTGCCAATGAATTTCATGATAGCCATGTGGTACAACTCAATGCCACGCAGCAGCGAAGTGCGCTTAATTTTGGTATTGTTGTAAGAAAAGACTTCGGTTGTTTCTCCTGAAATTCGCTGGATTTCCTTCAGCTTGCGAATTCCTTTAGCCATCTTTTGAATGGTAAACGGGCTGAGCAGGTTGAAGTTCACACAATCCATTTTTTTCGGATCGGTGCGCTTATCGCGGCGGGGCCATTTCAAAACGTCGCGGATGGTTCCCACGCTTTTCAGGTTAATTGCCGGAGCAAGCCAACTTTCGTCTTTGTTTTCAATCAGGTAGGAGAAAGGCATGTCCGAAGTGTCTGAGTTCTTGTAATGACGCCCCATGACCATGGTGAAAGCCCCGATTTTTGCGGGCCAAAGCAAATACGAATCGCTGGTGGTTTTGGAGCCACGCTCAACAATCCCATGGTGGATGGGGCCGAGCTTGTACATGTGGTTACTTTGGTTTGATCCGCTTCCGGCATTGCAAAACGAAAACATGCCGGCGATTAACAAGGTCGATTTGTGGTGAGTGACCGTGTAGGGACCAGCAAAAAGCGCACAAGCTTCGCCGTGAAAGCCTTGACAGTTGGCAAAAAACAGTGAGTTTTCAGCCGAATACTGCGATCCCAGTTTACACCCCTGTCCGATGAAGCAATTGGATACGATCGCACCATCAGTTACCTCTGATCCTGAAGAAATAATAAAATCCTTCATGATGATTTCATGTCCTAATTTTACCGGAGCCGAAGCATTGCTGTTGACGGATCCATTTTCAAGCTTGCTGCACCCGTCAATGATTGTGTGTGCCCCGATTTTTACATTTTTAATTTCGCGGCAGTTGATGATTTGTGAGTACTGTCCAACGAAACCCTGGTCCGCCTTTTTTTCTTCAGTATAATCATCAATGAGTTGTTCCAACTTATCGGTAAATACTCTTCGATGTTTGTAAAAGGCAAGCATGTAGGCCAGATGCGCTGATAGCTGATCGTAAATAGCCACTTTACGGCCGCCAGTTTCATCCAATACTGAAACTTGTATGCCATTGCCAAAGCTTGAAACACCTTCAACAGCCAGTAAATCGGTGTTGTCAATGATGACATGATCTTCAATGTCGTAGTTGGCGATGTAGTTTTTTACATGATTGACAAACACATTATCTCCCAAAGTGCAATTATGAAAATGCGCGTTGTACAGGCCACAGTGTTTGGTAACATTTCCAAAAAAAGTCATGGATTCATTGAGCAGTCCGATTCGGTTTTTACCCGAAAATCGGCAGTTTTCAAGTCGTTTTGCATCAAATCCTTCTTTGACCAAAATATTGTGCCAGTTTTCAGCCTTGTTTTTGTTCTGTTCCAGCTGTTGAATTTCGGCTGTCGTTAATGGACGGTACTTATCGTTTGGCATTGTCGATTCATTTATAGTGTAATTTGGGCAAGATAATCAAAATGATCGCCCTTGATGAGTTGTTTTACTTGCAGTTTATTTCTTCCGACGTGTTCTGTTAGAAGATCCGGATCAACATAGAGCCAGGGAAACTCGCGGCTCTTTTTGTTCTTGTATTCCGTTTGGAAGCTTAATTCACCGTAATAGCTTTCAGCAACCAAATCAATAACGGCCGATCCGTCTTCATCCGTATATAAAAAAATAAGATCGGACGAATCGATCAAGATTTGACCTTTCGGCTGAAGCAGGTTGCCTAGTTTTTGTAACAGCAGGTCTAAGCGGCTTAAGCTTCCGGCAATTCCGGTTCCGTTCATCAACAGGAGAATGGTGTCGTATTTGTCATTTTCAAATTGAAAGAAATCAGCTTGCCGAATGTCTGTAACCCCCCGATCTTTCATCACCTGACAGCATAGAGGAGACCGCTCGAGCGCCGTTACTTCAAGGCCCTTTTGTTGCAGATAAAGTGCATGGCTTCCTGCGCAGGCTCCTACATCTAAAATTCGGCCGTGAGCCAAATCAAGCGCTTTTTGCTCCAAGGCCGGCATTTGCTTGTAACTACGAAAAAAGTATGATGGAAGCACTTCATCGGTGTCAAAATTTTCTGAATGGATATAGATAGGCGAATTGTCGCGATGAAAGTGGTTGTTGAATACGCCTTGAGAAATTGGATCTTCTTCCGGAAAAATCATACGAATGATGGCTTATTTTAAAAGAGATAATTCGGCTTCAAATTTAAAACAAGTTTCGTGTCTTTGCGAATAAATGTAAAAGCCTTCTGATTCTCCTTCTCCAATAATGAAGATTTTTAAATCGGGATAGTTTTTGGAAATATCTTTAATCTCATCCAGATTGATGTTTTCCTTTTGCAACCAGATGGATGTGCTAAACTCACCCAGTCTCAATCTTTTCCCCGCCAGATCGGCGTGCTCGAAAAGTTCGAGTGATTTGTGGTAGTTTATTTGTTTAAAATTAACCATCTTTTTGATTTGGTTGTGGAAAACAATTTACGACATTTTCCTTTTTTAAGGGCAGTCTGGCTTTGAAATTTTATGAACAATTTTGTGTGATTGCGGGTAAGATATTGGTTATTAGAACAAAGCGCCGGTTTTTACCGGCGTTTTGTTCTAATCTAAATTTTTCTAAAATCGGAATCCCAAAGTCATGATTAACTGGTCTTTGGTAATTTCAAAGTTGGCCAAATCGGAACCATTATAGACCTCTGCATAATTTTTATCCAGGGCATGTTTGTAGGCCACATCAAAGAAAAATCCCCCCTGGCGAAATCCCAGGCCGCCTGAAACTGCAGATGAAACAGCATCGCTGGTGTCCATTGCGGTGGATTGAAAATTTTCATTCATCGGGTTGGGGTAGTGTTCGTATCCGCCTCTCAAACTCAGTTCATTCGATAAGCGGTACTCAGCGCCAACATGCAGATTGCCTACCGACTTGTAAGCATTCTTGATTTCCTGATTCTCATCAAAGAAATCATAACCATCGCCGCCATCGTCTAATTTGATGGTTGAATAATCGACGTATTCATAGTCAAGGCTGATTATGGCTGATTTCCCGATGACATAGGCGGCACTGAAGACAGCTTTCATCGGAGTTGTTAAATCGTAGTCGTAATCACCAAGCGGCGAAAGCGCTTCAAAATTCTCTGAGCCGTCATCAAAGCTAATGTACGAATACATCGCATTGTCAAAGTAATCGTGCAAACGGTAGAATGTCGGAGTATGAACAGCTACGCCAAAGCGTAAAGCATCCGTCGGTTTATAAATCGCTCCCAACTTCACATTAAATCCGGTTCCCGTTGTATTCAAATATGTGTTGAAAGTATAGTCATTGAAATAGGGAATGTTATTGTCGACATCGTTCTCGAATAAACTGGTTCTTTCTTTAAAGTCAACATTGTGAATGCCTACGGTGGCTCCCAAATAAAATCGGTGATTGAAATTGGCTGCCATGGAGATCAAAAACTCATCGATATTTCCTTTTTGTGAATATGACTTTCGCTGCGATTGGCCGTATCCTGCCTCCGCAATATCATTAAAATATTCGCCATTATCTTCATCAAAAATGAGCAAATCAGTTTGCCAGGCCAGTTCTTCGTAGTAATTGCTCCAAACATCATTATTGGCATTGGCTGTAAAATCGTCGAGCAAGGTCGAATTGGCGTCTCTGGCTTCCATCATGCGTTTCATATTGAAGTTATTTAGCCGGTTATAGCCTACACCAAAACTCAATCCAACCATGGAGCCATTCTGGGTTCCGTTGTCTCCAAAATTGGTGACGTAGCCAACATTGGGTAGCCCGATGGTGTATTTTGACTCGTTGGTTGTTTGGCCCAGGTAATTAACATCAACCGACGTTTTTCCAAACGAAGGAGTAACTACAAATTCGCTACTGCGGTAAATTCCCAAACCTGCCGGGTTAATGCTGGCCGAAGTGAAGTCGCCACCCAAGGCTCCAAAGGCATTTCCCATGGCCGCCGAACGGGCCGTTCCTTGTATTCTGTAATCTGAGTAACGTAACCCGTCAACTAAGTTTTGTCCAATTGCGGTTGTGCTGATAAAGAGCATGACAACCAGTATGTATTGAATTTTTTTCATGGCTGAATCAAATTTGATAAACAATACTATTCGCTTTTTTTGTCCTATTGTTATTAACGCCGGCCACTGCCACTTGAACCGCTGCTCCTGCTGCTTCCACTGCTGCTTGAACCGCTTGAACGACTTGGGCTGCTATAGCTTCCACTGCTTCGGCTCGGGCTTGACTGGTAGCTGCTGTTATTTGAATTCGTACTTCGGCTTGGAGCTGCCTGGTAGGTTGACCGTGGCGTTGTGCTTGAGCCTTTGCTGTATGAAGAACTTGATCGGTAGGTCTTCTGATAACTGCTGGAACTACTTTTCGGAGTACTTACTCTCGAACTGCTACTGCTACTTGGTTTGCTGTAAGTAGAAGTTCGCGGGGTAACATAGTTCTTGCTGTTATAGCTCGACCGGGTGACAGTTCTGGGCTTGCTGTAACTTGGTGTGTATTCTCTTCGCTGGGTCGTCGTTGTTTGCGGCTGATAGGTCCGCTGGTTTGTTGTCGCACTTTTTACCGTGTTGGTTGACGATCCGTCAGTCGAAATACTTCTCCGGCCTGAAGAACTAACTTCTCCGGAAGTGGTTAATCTTCTCTTTTCAACAATGGTTGCATTCTTAGTGGTGCCACCACCATCAGTGGTGCGTCTTCCGCTGTTACTTACTGTTGACGAGGTTGACCTGCGTGAGCTGCCAAGATCTTGGGTCGATGTGCTTTTCAGTCTGGAACTACCGCTTGTTGAAAGCCGGCCTACAGATCCTGAACCTCCGCTGCTTGCATAATTGTTATATGATGAGCGGCGGTGTCCGTACTCATAACGATCGGAATCGTAATAATGATGATGTCCCCAGTAGCTGTTGTACCCGTAATAAGGATACCCCCAAGAGTAGTAGGGGCTGTACCAACTGTATCCGAATGAATAATACGGGCTGTACCAACTACTTCCCCAAGGGCTATAATAGCTGTAGTAGCCACCATATCCTCCGTAATACCACGGATCATAAAAGAAAGGATCGTAATAGTACGGATCATACATAAATCTGCTGGAGTAATATGAACCATAGAAATAAGGACGGTGGAAACGATTAATCCGATAGGCATAATCAATCTCATCGGCGTCGTAGTAGTTATTGATTACGTAATCAATATCTCCGTCGTTTTCATAAATGGTTGTATCTGATCCCATTAACTCCATATTGCCCATGTCGTATAGAAGTTCATCAGCAGATGGATCATCGCTTTCATAAATGTGATTCTTCAATGTTTGTGAGCCATCTGCATTTTCTTCCATCTCCGTAATCACCTGCTGTCTTGAAACGACTTGTGATCTGCTCTCATTGGATGCTGTTTTTTCAACAATTGCGGGAGGAGGAACATCTCCGGGCGTAAAATAGATGTCATCGTACCTGTCGGTTACGTATGTCCCGGTGGTACATGCACCGAGTAACAGTGCTAATGCCGAGATAAGTGTAACTTTTGCTTTCATAACTAGACCTCCTGTATCTTTAAAAATAAATTATTTACTTTGTAGCTTCAAAATTCAATACAAAAGAAGCAAATACCATACCAAAACAAAAGATATGGCTAAAGAATTAACTTCAAGAAGTGAAAATTATTCTCAGTGGTACAACGAGCTGGTTGTAAAAGCCGATTTGGCCGAGAATTCGGCTGTTCGTGGATGCATGGTGATTAAGCCATATGGCTACGCCATTTGGGAGAAAATGCAGGCTGAACTGGACCGGATGTTTAAGGAAACCGGCCACGTCAATGCCTACTTTCCTTTGTTCATTCCGAAATCGTTTTTTAGTAAAGAAGCCGCTCATGTTGAAGGCTTCGCCAAAGAGTGTGCCGTAGTTACTCATTACCGCCTAAAAAATGATCCGAATGGCAAAGGAATTGTCGTAGACCCGGATGCCAAGCTGGAAGAAGAACTGATTGTTCGTCCAACTTCGGAGACCATTATCTGGCACACGTACAAGAATTGGGTCCAGTCGTACCGCGATCTGCCCATTCTGTGCAACCAGTGGGCCAATGTCGTTCGTTGGGAAATGCGCACCCGCCTGTTTTTGCGCACAGCCGAGTTTTTATGGCAGGAAGGGCATACGGCTCATGCCACTAAGCAGGAGGCCATGGAAGAGACAGAACGCATGGTGAATGTATATGCTGATTTTGCTGAGAATTTCATGGCGCTTCCGGTTATAAAAGGAGCCAAATCAGAAAATGAGCGTTTTGCCGGTGCTTTGGAAACCTATACCATTGAAGCCTTAATGCAGGATGGAAAAGCGCTGCAATCGGGCACTTCGCACTTTTTAGGGCAAAACTTTGCCAAAGCGTTTGACGTTAAATTCGCCAATCGCGATGGTAAAGATGAATATGTTTGGGCGACCAGTTGGGGGGTTTCAACCCGGCTGATGGGAGCTTTGGTGATGGCACACTCAGATGACAATGGGTTGGTACTGCCTCCAAAGCTTGCCCCATTCCAGGTGGTCATTGTTCCGATTTACCGAAAAGAAGAGCAACTCGCAGAGATCACCAGAAAGGTCGATGAAGTGGTTACCAAATTAAAAGCCAAAGGAATCACGGTGAAGTACGATAGTCTGGATACTAAAAAGCCAGGATGGAAATTTGCCGAGTATGAATTGAAAGGTGTCCCGGTACGTTTGGCAATTGGGCCGCGTGATTTGGAAAATGGCACCGTCGAAGTGGCTCGTCGCGATACACTGACCAAAGAAGTGGTTGCCCTGGACAATATTGACCTGTACGTCGTTGATTTATTGGATGATATTCAGCAAAATATTTATAAAAAGGCATTCGATTATCGTACCGAACACACGACACCGGTTGATACTTATGAGGAATTGAAAGAGGTGCTGAATAACAAAGGCGGTTTTGCTTTGGCACACTGGGATGGAACAGCGGAGACCGAACAGAAAATTAAGGAAGAAACCAAAGCGACCATTCGTTGCATACCATTTGACGGGGTGAAAGAGGAAGGAAAATGCATTTATTCAGGAAAACCTTCGTCGCAACGCGTTTTATTTGCGCTGGCTTATTAGGTTTTTCGCAAATCATGATAAAAGGAAGCAGTCATTCTTGGCTGCTTTTCTTATTTTTAGGAAAAATCTAAGCGAATGACAAAAGTTACGGATAACAACCACAACTACGAGCTGATCGTTGCCAAGTCGAATGTGAAACAACAGGCGCACGCCAATACCTTGGCTTCGTTTAATGTGTTGAAAGATGTGTTGAAAGAATTGGTCGAAGAGTTTCGGACCGCGCTCAACGGCAAAGTGTCGGCTGAAGTGTTGCCTGTTTACATTGAAAAAGGCCCTTTCGAAGCCGAGTTTAAACTGGCCGGCGACTTGCTGGTTTTCAGCATGCACTCCAACATTTTCATGTTTAACCGCGAACACCCGATTTGGAAAATCGATTACGTGAAGGAGCAACCGCTGAATTCCTATTGTGGCATCATTCATATTTATAATTTTTTGTCCGACTCGTTTAAGTACAACCGGCTGCAAGACTTGGGCTACCTGATTGCGCGGATTTTTATCAATCAGGAAAGTCATTTTTTTGTTGAAGGGAAGCGACAATCTGGTGAGCTGGTGAAAGATTTCGGAAACGATGTAGTGACCAAAGATGTTTTCAGGCAAATTCTGAAAACAGCCATTAAATATGCGGTTGACTTCGATTTGTTGGTTCCTCCTTACGATCAGGTGAAGATCGCTTCGGTGGAACAGATGAAAGATGAAATCAGCCATTCAAAAATAATAACCGGCAAACGTGTTGGTTTTAAGTTTAACTCTGATGATATTTAACGATATGGAAAAAGTAATTAGCCGTTTTATTCGATATGCCAAAGTGCATACGACATCTGACCCGAAAAGCCAAAGCTTTCCGAGTACTGATCGCCAGCTTGATTTTGCGGAGCAACTTGTGGCTGAATTAAAGGAAATTGGCATGGAGGACGTTGAGAAAGATGCCAATGGTTATGTAATGGCGACCCTTCCTTCGAATATTGAACAGGATTGTCCGGTGGTTGGCTTTGTCGCTCACATGGATACCAGCCCTGATTTTTCGGGCGATAACGTAAATCCGCAGATCATAAAGTACGAAGGTGGAACCATTCAATTGAATGAAAAAGTGGCCTTGTCGCCGGAGCAGTTTCCGGATTTGCTGAACTATGTTGGACAGGAAATCATTACCACCGACGGAACAACCTTACTAGGCGCCGATGACAAAGCCGGGTTAGCCGAAATTATGACTGCCCTGGATTACCTGCTGGAGAATCCGGAAGTGAAACATGGAAAAGTGCGTGTTTGCTTTACGCCCGATGAAGAAATAGGCAAGGGAGCCGACTTTTTTGATGTGGAAAGATTTGGGGCCAAATTCGCTTATACCCTTGACGGTGGTGAAATTGGAGAATTGGAATATGAGAACTTCAATGCTGCTATGGCTACTCTAACTATTAACGGGCGCAGCGTGCATCCCGGTGCAGCAAAAAATAAAATGATCAATGCGATTGAAGTGGGCACCCGGCTGATGTCGATGCTGCCTGCCAATGAACGTCCGGAATTCACTGAGAAACGCGAGGGTTTTTTCCATTGCGTGTCGTTTCAGGGAGCTGTTGAGAAAACCAGCGTTACGCTTATTATTCGTGATCACGACATGAGCCTATTCAAGAAACGAAAAAACGTGGTGACGCAGGCATGCAAGTTTCTGAATGATATCTACGGAGAAGGTACTGTGGTGTTGGAAATGGTTGACCAGTACTACAACATGCGTGAAAAAGTGGAACCGGTCAAATATGTCGTTGATCTGGCCGAAGAAGCCATGCACGAACTGGGAATCAGTCCGAAAATCAAACCCATTCGCGGAGGAACGGACGGCTCGCGCCTATCGTATATGGGTTTGCCGTGCCCGAATATCTTTGCCGGCGGTCATAATTTTCACGGGCCTTATGAGTACGTGCCAACCAAATCAATGATCAAAGCGGTTGAAGTGGTGATTCGCATCTGCGAAAAGGTAGTCAAATTGGGCGATGCTTCCTGAACTGAAAAACTATATTGCCGCTGAGTCTTTGTTTTCAGCTGCCGATCGCTTGGTACTGGCCGTTAGTGGCGGGTGCGACTCCATGGTCATGCTCGAGTTGTTTCGACAGCTGGAATATGACTTTGTGGTTGCCCATTGTAACTTCAAGCTTCGTGGCGCCGAGTCGGACGGCGATGAGGTTTTTATGCACGACTACTGCGGCGAACACGGCATTGAACTGCATGTAAAAACCTTCGACACACGGGAATTCGCACTGCAGGAAGGCATTTCCATTGAAATGGCTGCACGCGAATTGCGCTACCAGTGGTTTTATGAGTTGCTGGATTCGTTAGCCTACAGTTATTTGATGACGGCCCATCATCAAGACGATTTGGTTGAAACCATGTTAATTAACCTGAGTCGGGGAACCGGAATCCGCGGCTTGAGCGGTATTCATCCCAAACGGGGACGCTTGGTCAGGCCCCTGTTATTTGCGGCAAGAGAACAGCTAATGGCTTACGCGCAAACGATGAACGTTCCATTCCGCAATGATTCATCCAACCTCGAATTTGTGCATCACCGCAACCTGATCCGCCATAAGATCTTGCCTTTGCTGGAAGAAATTAATCCGGCGTTTAAAGTCAATGCTGCTAAAACCGCTGCTATCTTAAGAGAAACGGAAAAGGTTTACCAGGCGAAAGTGGATGAGGAACGCCAGCATTTGGTCAGTCGTGATGGCAGCAGCCTGAAACTGGATTTGGCGTTTTTGCAGCAGTCACCTTTTGTCGAAACTTTGCTTTTTGAGGTGCTCCATCCGTTTGGGTTTAATTCCGATCAGGTGAAGGAAATTGGGCTCGCCCTGTCAGCAGAGGCAGGAAAGGTGTTCTATACGGAAACTCACCGACTGGTGAAGGACCGCGACGTGTTTATTCTGACGCAGAAATCGACCGATCACCTGAGTCGTTTTTATATTGAAGTAGATTGTCTGGAAATGACAAAACCTTTCGATCTTCAACTTGAACGGTTGGCTCGGAACAAGCACTTTCAGATATCCAAAAGCCCGGCCGTAGCTGATTTGGATATTGATTTGCTTGAATTTCCGCTGGTCCTTAAAAAGTGGGAGCAGGGAGAGTATTTTCAACCCTTAGGCATGAGTGGTTTCAAAAAGCTCAGCGACTTCTTTGTCGATGAAAAGTTCTCGATTCCCGAAAAAGAAAACTGCTGGATTTTATACAGCGCGGGAAAAGTCGTCTGGATCGTTGGCCACCGCATCGACAACCGCTTCAAAATAAGCGACAACACCCGGACCGTCTTGCGAATAACGGTTGCTGATTAATCATTCTTCTGGACAGGAAGGCGATGAATCACCGGCGTTTATTGTTGTTCAGGTGCCTCAGTTTCCTTCTCTTATATTCCAAGGCCAACCCCTCGTAGGACACCAGGATTCAAACACTTAGAGGGGCTTAGCGGATTTTTTTCGGGATCTCCCGCCGGATTGCTCCAATGTGTTTGGGTTCTTACCAGTCAACTTTCTGTTTTGCATTTGCATGCTTCTGTTCGATTAAAAAATCCCAACAAATGGGGATTGTACCACTCGCTGGCTGCCGCTACTTTCGCAGACATAAAATTTACCTATTAAAAAATGACGTTGAAAATGAAGAAGAAACTGTTATTTGTGGTCCTGCTGGCTGGGATTTCAGCAGGCTATGTGAATGGACAAAACACGGCTGAAAAGCTGTTGGATGCAGAGGACAAATTGAGCATTGGCGGTTATGCCCAAATCGACTATAATCAACCCTTATCTTCTGATCTTCATCAGAATGGGAAAATGGATATTCACCGTTTGGTGATGATGTTTGCCTATCGTTTTAATGAGCGGACCCAGTTTGTTACTGAAATTGAATATGAGCACGTTTCGGAAGTTTACGTGGAACAGGCTTTCCTGAATTACCGGATTAATAATTGGTTGAACTTCCGGGGTGGGTTACTCCTTATTCCAATGGGGATTGTGAACGAGTACCATGAACCGGCTACTTATAACGGGGTTGAACGGCCTAACCTGGATAGTCGGATTGTACCAACTACCTGGCGTGAAATTGGTGCGGGATTCACGGGAACCTTTCAGGAACTGGATTTGAAGTATCAGCTTTATGTGGTCAACGGCTTTAAAAGCTACGATGGCGGAGCAAAGCTTAGCGGTGGCAATGCCTTGAGAGGCGGACGCCAAAAAGGAGCCGAATCAATTTTGACGCATCCCAACTTGTCGACCAAGTTCGACTACTATGGTATTCCAGGTTTACGACTGGGATTAAGCGCTTATACGGGAAAAACACAAACCAGCCTTTACAACGGAATCCCTAAAGATGATCAGGCGATGGAAGCGATGGCTGATTCATCGGTTATTGGGTTGAATATGCTGGGTCTCGACGGCCGCTATTCGACCAACGGATGGGTGTTTCGCGGACAGCTGAATTATGCGTCGCTGAATAATACGGATGAGTACAACGCCTTTACAGGTAAAGACTTGGGAAGCCAGTTGTTTGGCTACTACATGGAAGCCGGTTATGATTTGCTTAACAAGCAAAGTACCGAACAGAAATTGGTTCCCTTTGTGCGCTACGAAAAACACAACACCCACCAGAAAGTCGATGGCATCGCGAAAAACCTGGCCTACGACCGGACTGATATTACCGCTGGTATTGGATGGTGGATGGCTGCCGGAGCTGTCTTGAAAGCGGACTTGCAATGGTTTGGCAACGAAGCGACCGATGATTATACTAAGCAATTGAACCTTGGAATTGGAATATGGTTTTAAGAAAATTTGTCATAGCTGTAGCTTGCCTTTTGTTGATTTCAACAGGGCAAGCTCAACTTTTTGGAGCGGGTGCTGAGGATGCCGCCTCCAAAAAGTTGATTAAGTTGTTGTCGAAAGAACTGGACGCTGATCGTTCTGAATTCGCCTTGGAAAAGTTGGACGATCATTGCTTTCAGAGCGAATTCATTGAAGATGTTTCGAAGGTTTACCGCGACCAGAAAGCCAGCGGCTTTGTCGTTTCTGCCAAAGGGAAAGGTAGGCACGATCTTTTCAGTTACCTGATTTATTTTAATGAAGACCGCGAAGTGGAGCTGGTGAAGGTGACCAGCTATTATTCCGACCACGGCGGTGAGATCGCCTCGAAACGCTGGTTGGAGCAGTTTGTTGGCTATGATGGTGGAGACCTCGACTATGGCGACGAGGTACAAGCCATTTCCGGTGCCACGCTGTCGGCCGGTTCGATTGTAATCGGCATTCGCGAAATCACCATCTTATTGCAGGATTGTAACCTGTAGACTGAGCTTCTTTCAAAACGCCCAATTTTTGTGGCTTCCGGGCAAGTATGTCCCTTCCCTCGGATCTTTTTCGCGTCCATTGGCGTCCCGGGCCTGCCCATCGGCAAAAGTTCTGACGCAATCAGCCCCATAGATCTGCCTTTCAGCCAAACTTTTCAAATAATTGGGCATACAGAGCCTCCCCTTGGCAAAATCCCTTGTTTCATGAGGCAGACGGAACGCCTTGTATTAATTTCCTGTCTTCACAAACTACTTTCGAACAGTTCCAGGTAAAACTTGGCTATAGTGGGAGAGCCCAATCCAGCGATGAACGGGTTTCGCGGCCCATTCAAAAAATGAAAGCACCCATTTCGGCGATGAGAATCAATCCATATGTCTTGTGTTCATGATGCAAAATCCGCTCTTTCCAACCGCAAATCATCCGAATTTATTTTCTAAATTTATCCGCAGTTTATCTGAACAAAGAATACAAGTTCAGAAAGTTGATGGTTATTCAAAGAAATTGAGAACTCATATAAAACAATATTAAGCGCGAAAATCTGCCAGACTCTGATACGATTAGAAGACGATTCTATATAAATATAATTTCATCGGATGAAAACGGTAAGATTGATAGTGTACAGGTGGCACGGGGAGTCAATGAACTTTGCGACAATGAGGCAATTCGGACTATTAAATCAATATTTGAATGGGAAGTGCTATAAAGGCATCGTGAAAAGATAAATCGTGAATATACTGTTCCTGTCGTTTTTGATTTAACTGATAAGGAGATTTATGCAACAATATCATTTACAAAATCGTCCCAGTCGGGAGTTAAAGCGGGAATCGGAAATTGCCAACATCCTGATAAATGGCAAGTTTGCCGTTATTGCCATGTGCCGCGAAAACGAACCCTATGTTGTTACGCTTAGCTATGGCTACGATGTTGAGAAAAAGTCACTTTACTTTCATTGCGCACCGCATGGATTGAAATTGGATTTTTTAAGATACAATAAAAGCGTTTGCGCGACTGTGATTGACGATGGCGGTTACATTCCGGGAGCATGCGAACATGAATATCAGTCGGTGGTATTTTGGGGCGACATGCAAATTGTAAACGATTTGGAAGAGAAGAAACATGGCATGTGGGTCTTGCTGAGTCATTTAGAAGACCATGATTCAGTAGTCAGGGAAAAGATGATGAAATCAGAAAATTATTATTCGAAAATGGAGATGCTGAGACTGGATATTGAACAGATTCACGGAAAAGCGGGACGATGAAACGCTTGAAAAAAAAAATTGCGGAGCAGAAGGGAGTGTGATCGTTGTTTCCTGCTTCCACCTTTTTTGTAACAGAGGTGTGCCACGCTTTCGAGAGTTTTGGAGACTGCGACTACATTTTTAATTATTGTGCCTAATACTGAAAAAAATGACACTTGAAGATTTAGGATATCCCGTTGAGTTGGAACGCTACCGAAAAGACAAAGGGCTCGCGTCATTTGGAGTTGGGCGGGTTATTTCGGAGCACAAGGAGCGATACCTCGTAAGAACAGCAGATAACGAATATGATGCGGAGATCATCGGAAATTTTAGGTTTTCGGCGAAACAAAGGGCTGATTTTCCTGCTGTTGGCGATTGGGTTGCCATTGCTGAATATGATGAGAATAAGGCGCTTATTCATGCCGTTTTTCCCAGGAAAACCATTATTGAGCGACAAACCATAGGAAAACAGGGCGAAAAACAGATTATTGCAACAAATATTGACTTTGCTTTTATTGTGCAAGCCGTTGACCGGGATTTTAATATCAACCGAATGGAACGATATCTGACGATCTGCAACACATCCGGGGTCGAGCCGTTGATCATTCTCAACAAAACAGATCTGATCCCAGAGCACGAATTAACCCGCTTAATAGCGACTATTCAAAGCCGCATTAAGCAGGTACCGGTCATGGCGATAAGCAATGAAACCCTGGCCGGAATTGACCAACTCAAAACACAAATGCTGAAAGGTAAAACCTATTGTTTGTTAGGTTCTTCAGGGGTTGGGAAATCAACGCTGCTAAACAATCTTTCAGGCAGAGAGTTGATGAAAACAAACTCAGTTAGTGATAGTACCCACAAAGGAAGGCATGTGACAACTCACCGTGAATTATTCGTGCTGACCTGTGGTGGAATTTTAATTGACACACCGGGAATGAGAGAAGTTGGGGTCGCAGATGCAGCCACCGGATTGGAAATGACATTTAAAGCCATCGTGCGACTAGCCCGGGATTGCAAGTTTAAAGATTGTGCCCATACGACAGAAATTGGGTGTGCGGTTGTCGCAGCCGTAGAAAATGGAGAAATAGATCAATCGTCGTATGAAAACTATTTGAAAATGGAACGGGAAAGAGAACATTTTGAATCAACGACCGCCGAAAAACGCATGAAAGACAAGGAATTTGGGAAAAGGATTAAAAATTTTAAAAAAGATAGAAAATCGAATAAATACTAAGCAGAACCGAAGTGCCCTCCCGCCAGCAAAAATACTTTTAGTCGAGAAAATCGCATAGCATCGAGCTTGAGTGTTTGTCCTCTTTTGGTACTATTCATGTCTGCTTTGATGATCTTTATGTTTATATTATGCAAGAAATAATTTTAAATGACAATCAAAAAATTCCGGTCATCGGTTTTGGTACCTACAAGGCCAAAGCGCAAGTGGGCGTTCAATCGGTTATAGATGCTTTGTCCAATGGTTATCGTTTAATTGACACTGCTGCAATCTACGAAAACGAGGAAGCGGTAGGGAAAGGGATCAGGGCAAGTGGTATTCCGAGAGACCAGATTGTGGTGACCACCAAAGTGTGGCGTGAAGTTCTAGGCTTTAAGCAAACAAAAGCGGCTTTTAATAAATCGCTGGGCAGACTGAAACTGGACTATATTGACCTGTACCTGATCCACTGGCCTGCCAATGCAAGGAATTATAAAAACTGGCAGCAAATCAATGCTGATACCTGGCGTGCCATGGAGGAATTGCAGGCCGAAGGAAAAATCAGATCGATTGGTGTAAGCAACTTTTGGAAAGAACACCTGAAAGCGCTTTTTCAGACAGCACAAGTAATTCCTGCGGTGAACCAAATTGAGTTCCATCCGGGGTACTGGCAGCCTGAATTAACCGAATTTTGTCAACTCCAGGGGATTGTCGTTGAGTCCTGGTCGCCTTTGGCAAGAGGTGGTGTATTCGGAAATGAAGTTTTAGAAAGCATAGCGAATCGGCAAGGAAAATCGATTGCTCAGGTCTGCCTGCGTTGGGTGATTCAGCACGATGTGATTGTGATTCCGAAATCGACTTCAACAAAAAGAATGGAAGAAAACATCAGCCTGTTCGATTTCGAATTGTCAGACGAAGAGATGAAGCAGATCGATGATCTTCCAGAATTCGGATTCAGCGGAGAATTGCCCAATATTTGGCCGGATCGGATCTGAAACAAAGCAGAAGCACAACATTTCTCCAATAGACTTTGCGCTGTTTGGACAGGTCTTGAATACCTTGTCTGATGATTTTGTGATTAGGCGAAAAGCTAGTTTTTTTCGCTAAGTTCGAGCCAGCGCATTTCTTTTTCGTCCAGCTCTGCCGTCAGTTCCCCAAAGCGATTGGACTTCTCGGTCAGCTCATCCGTTGAAAGTTCACCGGAGTTTAAGGCTTGTTCCAGTTCCGCCTTTTCTGTTTCCAATTGCTGAATTTCCCGCTCCAGTTGTTCAAACTCCCGTTTTTCATTGAAGCTCATTTTGCTTGACACTTTATTCGTTGGTTTTTCCTGAACCGCTTTGGGCTTTGCAATGGTCTCCGCTTTTTTCCGGGCTTCCTCTTCTTCCTGCATCTGATTGCGGTAAATGGTATAATTGCCGGGAAAGTCGCGAATATTACCGTCACCATCAAACACAAACAGGTGATCAACGATCTTATCCATAAAATACCGGTCGTGCGAGACAATCACCACACAACCGCCAAAGGCTGCCAGGTATTCTTCCAGCACATTCAGCGTCATAATGTCGAGGTCGTTGGTTGGCTCATCCAGAATCAGGAAGTTGGGGTTTCCCATCAGAATGGTACACAGGTATAGTCGCCGACGCTCCCCTCCACTAAGCTTTTCAACAAAATTGTATTGTGTTTCGGGTGGAAACAGAAAGCGGGTGAGCAGCTGGCTCGCGGTCATCTTCTGCCCGTCTTCAAATTCAATAACTTCAGCAATATTTTTGATGATATCGATAACTTTTTCGTTCGCTTGAAAGTTGATACCTTCCTGTCGATAATAGCCTATTCGGATGGTTTGTCCCCAATCAATGTGTCCCGAATCGGGCGGAATGGCACCGGTGATAACATTTAGAAAGGTGGATTTTCCAGTTCCGTTCTTTCCCACGATCCCCACTTTTTCGAAGCGCGAAAATTGATAGCTGAAATCAGTGATGAGTTGCAGATCCTCGTAGCCTTTGGAAATATGTTTTAATTCCAGAATTTTTTTCCCCATGCGCGAAGAGGCCATGTTTAGCTCCAACTTGTCGTCCTGACGGGTCAGGCTGGCTCGTTCTTTCAGATCGTAAAACTGGTCAACCCGGTATTTGGCTTTGTGGCTTCGGGCCTTAGGCATGCGGCGCATCCATTCCTGCTCAGTGCGTAGCAGGTTTTTGGCTTTCTCGGTCGACGCTTGAAGCTGCTCTATGCGTTCTTGCCGCTTTTGCAGGTAATAACTGTAATTGCCCTGATAATCGTAAATCTGATTTTGGTCGATCTCGATAATTTCGTTACACACCCGGTCCAGAAAATAACGGTCGTGGGTTACCATAAACAGGGTGCAGTTGGTTTTTTCGAGATAAGATTCGAGCCACTCAATCATGTCCAGGTCCAAGTGGTTGGTGGGCTCATCGAGAAGCAACAGGTCGGGTTCATTAACCAACACGTTGGCCAGCGCCAGTCGTTTCTTCTGTCCACCCGACAGTTCACCAACCCGTTGATCGAAATCGTTGATCTTCAACTGGCTTAAAATTTGTTTCACTCGTACGTCAAAATCCCAGGCGTTCAGCTCCTCCATTTTCACGGTTAGCTGTTCTATGGCTTTTTGGTCGTGGTGCTTCACAGCGGCTTCAAATTCAGCAATGACGTCCAGAGCGGGATTGTCCGATCGAAGCGCTTCTTCCAGCACTGTCAGGTTTTCATTCAAATCCGGATCTTGCCGGAGGTAGCCAATTTTTACATCATTGGTATGGGTGATTTGCCCCTCATCCGGCCTGTCGAATCCGGCAATCAACTCCATTAAGGTGGTTTTTCCGGCACCATTCTTAGCGATCAGGGCCACCTTTTGGTCCTTGAAAATGGTAAAGGAAATGCCTTCGAACAGCATTTGTTCGCCATATCGTTTCGAAATCGACTCGGCCTGTAAATAGGGGATCATAATTCTATCTTCTTTTGGCGCAAAAATAGAAATTAAAATTGGCAATCAGGAGATGCAGCAGAACTACTTCCCAAAGATTCCGAAATCATTGCCCTTCGTTAATTTCATAAAAAAGGTCAATCAATTGTCATTCATGGTCATTTTATTGTT
>TARA_R110002050_G_scaffold350_5_pt1 | contig 27766 bp, 29 predicted proteins | sample TARA_R110002050 | Tara Oceans TARA_R110002050 (sample SAMEA4396988) | marine metagenome | biome: Polar Biome; feature: [DCM] deep chlorophyll maximum layer (ENVO:01000326); material: water (ENVO:00002006), including particulate matter (ENVO:01000060) such as... | depth 25 m
AAGTTCGGTGGAATATTGGTGGCAACCATAAAACCGGTCCATCCCCGTAAGATCTGCATAAAATTCATCTATGCTCGATTTTTCGAAGACCGGTACCTGCTCTTTGATAATATCGGTTACGATATCCGAATGTTTGCTATAGGTTCCCGCGTTCCCTTTTATGATGATGGCTTCCGGACAGAGTTCCTTTGCCATTTTCATAGGCATGCCGGAATGCACTCCAAAACCTCTGGTCTCGTAACTGCATGCAGCCACCACGCCCCTGTCGCTAACCCCCCCAACGAGTATGGGCCTATGCTCCAATTTACTGTCCTGAAGTCGCTCTACGGATACAAAAAAGGTATCCAAATCCAAATGAAGTATTGTTTTGTTCATTGCACACCAAAAAAAGGTATGCTAAATTATGGAATATTTCCATTATTTTGGATAATATCCATAATTTATTTAAGAACGACTTGTCATTGGATCAACATCATAAAAATAGGTCAGGATTATATTGTCCTAGCTGGGGGAACTATATAACATCAAAAAAATAGTCTAAAATTGAAAGTTTGCAGAACCTCATGTCTTGTAACAAAACAATACTATTCAAAGGTGTATAGTAAAATTGAGAACAAGGCAAGGAAAAAGCAAAGGAATACCAATATCAATAACAATTTTAGCGTTACAGGAATTTCAATTCCATCGCTTTTTCCTACCAATAATTCCCTTAAATACTGCATACCTTTCATATTGATTAATGCAATTATTCTTAATTAATCCCAAACAAATCCAGTAGCCAATCTAAAAATGAAAGCGTATAACACTACGGCAAACATAGCCACGCTGAACCACATGAATGCTTTGAAATAATTTCTGACAATAATGTTGCCAATGTTTCTAAATCCTTCTGAATAAATTTCTTTAACGAGTAATAATGTTTTCATATCTTTTATTTAATGTTACAGGGCAAAATTCGCCCAGCCATAGCTTGGATGGAAATTTAGTGGTCAAAAGGAACAAATAATGGTTAAAAAACGAATGGAAAATTTTTGTTCGGGTGAATGGTTGCTTACCTAGGATAAACCGCAGTTGGGGTCCTGAAGGCAAATAGTATTTCAAGGATGTTAATGGTAGTTTGGCGGATTGTAGTTGGTCTATGATAGTCCGAAAACATTTGGATGAAGGAAGATCGGACCAAAATCCACCCCTAGGAAAAGTAAGGATATCAATTTGTGCGCAACCGGGCAGCGCTAAAAATTTAATACCATAAAGCACCTTCCAATTAGGTGAAAAGTGCTTTATTAATCATTAGGAACCTATTTGTTAACAGTATTAGCCTAGCTGTGTATTGCGCATTAATCCTTCCTGTGCTACGGAGGCTACTAAAACACCATTTCTGTCAAAGATACTGCCTCTGGAAAAACCTCTGGAATTACAAGCGCTGGGACTGTCCATGGTGTACAAAAGCCATTCGTCTATTTTAAAATTCCTGTGGAACCAAATAGCATGGTCTATACTGGCATAAAATGTCTTCCCTTTTCTAAGTTCTTCGCGATGGGGGAGGGAGGCGGTGGTAAGAATGTTGTAATCGGAGGCATATGCCAATAATTGCTGTTGTAGGGGTAAATCGGCTTTTACCTTTTCTGTGGCGCGCATCCACATATGGTTGAATGGGGGGCCATTTTTAGCAAGCAGCGCGGTTAGGCGTTCAACCGGTTTAAACTCAAAAACCTTGGGATGGGTAAGCTTTATAAGATTATAGGAGTCCGGATCCGTTTTTTTCATTTCCTCAATTTGCTCCAAACTGTTCATCAACTTTTTGGGGGTAATTAAATTGGGCATGGTGATCTGGTGCTCTACGCCATCTTCCCTGACCTGAAAGGATGCCGCCATATTAAATATGGCCTTGCCGTTTTGTTTTGCCACCACCCTACGTGTGGTAAAACTACGTCCGTCCCTCAGACAATCTACTTCATAGGTAATGGGAATGCTCAGGTCTCCCCCTAGAATAAAATACCCGTGCATGGAGTGGGCCATCTTATCATCGGAGACTGTTTGGTAGGCAGCGTGCAATGACTGGCCCAGCACCTGTCCTCCAAAAACACGGCCCCATGGAGCCTGATAGTTCTGCCCTACAAAGGTATTGTCATTGATTCTCTCCAAGGTTAATAATTGAATAAGTTCTTCTAAGTTGCTCATGTTCTGTTATCGATTCAAAATTGCGTTAAGTTTTGGGATACTATTACAAAGGTATGTTTCCATGCTTTTTCTTGGGCAGATGTGCCACTTTATTTTCTAGAAGCGCGAAGGCTTTTATCAATTTCCTGCGGGTATCCTTGGGAAGGATCACTTCATCTATAAACCCTCTTTCAGCTGCACTATAGGGATTGGCGAACTTATGGGCGTATTCCTCTTCTTTCTCCTTTAGCTTGGCCTCTGGATCCTCCGCCGAGATGATCTCTTTCCTAAAGATAATCTCACTGGCCCCTTTGGCACCCATGACCGCAATTTCGGCACCAGGCCATGCATAGTTAAGGTCGGCCCCTATATGTTTGGAGTTCATAACGTCATAGGCGCCCCCGTAGGCCTTTCTGGTAATAACGGTTACTTTCGGAACCGTGGCTTCACTGAGGGCATAGAGCAGCTTGGCGCCATTGGTGATTATACCGTTCCATTCCTGATCGGTGCCTGGAAGGAATCCGGGGACATCTACCAATACCAAAAGGGGAATATTGAAACAATCACAAAAACGGGTGAAGCGGGCCGCTTTTTTGGAACTGTTCACGTCCAAAACCCCGGCCAGATTCATGGGCTGATTGGCAACGATCCCAATACTTTTACCGGCCAATCTGGCAAAGCCCACAACTATATTTTCTGCATAATGCTTATGGACCTCAAAGAATGGGGAATCGTCTATGATTTCATTGATGATATGCCTCATGTCATAGGGCTGATTGGAATTGTCCGGTACAATGGTTTCCAGTTTTTCCCTGATTTCGGTATTTAGGGAATAGGGGAGGGGCTTTGGTACTTCCTCGCAATTTTGGGGCAAGAAACCAATAAGTTCCTTTATCTGCGCAATACACTCCAAGTCATTTTCCGCGGTAAAGTGGGTAACCCCGGATTTGGTGGCATGGGTCATGGCCCCGCCCAATTCTTCCGAGCTTACCGCCTCATTGGTCACGGTTTTGACCACATTGGGCCCGGTGACGAACATATAGCTCGAATTTTCCACCATCAGGGTAAAGTCGGTCATAGCCGGGGAGTAGACCGCTCCCCCTGCACAGGGACCCATAATGGCGGATATTTGCGGGACAACCCCAGAAGCCATTACATTCCTATGAAAGATATCGGCATAGCCGCCCAGGGATCTTACCCCTTCCTGTATTCTTGCGCCGCCGCTATCGTTCAAGCCAATTATAGGCACTCCTATTTTCATGGCCATATCCATTACCTTGCATATTTTTTCGGCATGGGTCTCGGAAAGTGAACCTCCAAATACGGTGAAATCCTGGGCAAAAACACAGACCTTTCTACCGGCAATGGTTCCATAGCCCGTGACTACCCCATCTCCATAAAATATTTGTTTGCCCATACCAAAGTCTTTGGTCCTATGGGTCACCAGAGCACCCAACTCTTCAAAAGAACCCTCGTCCAACAGAAAATGAATTCGTTCACGGGCCGTAAGCTTGCCTTTGGAATGCTGGGTTTCAATGCGTTTTTGACCGCCACCCAATTTGGCTTGGGCAATTTTATCTTCGAGCTTTCTTATGTTTTCCTTCATTAAATAATGCTTTATACCATTGGTTGCTTATCATTGGGTCCGTTTTAAGGGCCAATTGGAGTTTTCGCTACCGGGCACTTTTAGTTTGTCCTTGTATTCCAAAAATAGTTTCAATCCTACCATGGCCGCGATTTTCCGCTCCTCAGCGTATTGTTGTTGCAACAGTTCCGGAGTATAGAAATTCTTAACAAAATGGGTGTCGAATTCCCCTGAGGTAAAGGCTTGGTGTTCACAAACGAACTTACCAAAGGCCAGGGTAGTGGATATCCCCTTTATCTTATACTCGGATATGGCTCTGATCATTAGTTGAATGGCTTCTGCCCTGTCTTTACCATAGGTGATCAATTTGGCCAACATGGGATCGTAAAAAATGGGTATCTCCATTCCTTCCTCAAAACCGTCATCCAATCTTATTCCTTTGCCCTCCGGACGCTTATAGGTTTCCAAGGTACCCATGCTGGGTAGAAAATTGTCCAATGGATCCTCGGCATAGACCCTAACTTCCAAAGCATGCCCTTCAATACTTAGATCTTGTTGTGAAAAGCCCAGTTTTTCATTTCTGGCAATTTTGATCTGTTGCTCCACCAAATCCATACCGGTAATTAATTCCGTTACTGGATGTTCTACCTGTAGGCGGGTGTTCATTTCCAGAAAATAGAAATTTTTATCACGGTCCAGGAGAAATTCCACCGTTCCTGCCCCTACATAATCGCAGGCCTTGGCTACTTGTATGGCAGCTTCGCCCATGGCGGCTCTTATTTGTGGGGTCAATATGGCCGATGGGGCTTCTTCCACTACCTTTTGATGTCTCCTTTGTATACTGCACTCCCTTTCAAAAAGATGTACCATGTTGCCATAATTATCGGCCAATATCTGGATTTCTATATGCCTAGGGGATTCAATATATTTTTCCAGAAAGACGGCACCGTCTCCAAAGGCTGCCTTGGCCTCGCTGATGGCACGTTCCATTTGCTCCGGTAGTTCCGATGGTTCTTGCACCACCCTCATTCCTTTACCACCACCACCTGCGGAGGCTTTTATTAGAATAGGAAAACCTATCTCTTCGGAAACCGTCTGAGCCAGGGAAATATCGGTAATAGACTCTTCAATTCCGGGTACCATGGGAATATTGTAAGCCTTTACGGCCTCCTTGGCCGCTAATTTATTGCCCATTACCTTTATGGCATGGGGTTTAGGGCCAATGAAGGTTATTCCGTTATCGGCTACCAGCTGGGCAAAAACGGCGTTCTCACTTAAAAAGCCATACCCTGGATGGATCGCTTGGACTTTGGTCTGTATGGCTGCTCCCATAATTTTGTCCATATTCAAGTAGGATTCTGAAGAAGGTGAATTTCCCAAATGCACGGCTTCATCGGCAAATCGTACATGGGGAGCCTTCCTATCGGCATCAGAATAAACCGCAACTGTTTTTATTCCCATCTTTTGGGCGGTATGCATGATGCGCAATGCTATTTCTCCACGGTTGGCTACCAATATTTTTTTAATCTCCATACTAAGGCTATTCCATTTCAATAATTAGTTGTCCTTTGTCAACAGTATCGTTCACTTCTACATTTATACTTTTTATAACGCCTTCCCCACCGGAAGTGATTATATTTTCCATTTTCATGGCCGAAAGTACAATCAAGGGAGTGCCCGCTTCTACCTTTTGTCCTATGGTGGCCATAATATCTATGATTAGTCCGGGCATAGGGGCTTTAATACTATTTATTTTGTGGACTTGGGCGGTCAGCAATCCCATTTTGCGGACCATTTGATCATACTCGTCTGCTAGGACCATTTCATAAGCATTGCCATTTACCTCTATGGTCATGGTTTTTTTGGCAAAATCGGTATTCAAGATTTTGATTATATAAGAGCGGTTGTGCCTAAGGACATGAAACTGCCGATTGCCTATGGCAACCAGATCCAAGGATGTTGAATCCTCCGGATTTAAAACGATTTTTTCCTTATCGATAGTAATATCGTAGTTCACCATAAATACGGGTTCACAATTGGGCCTAGGCTTGTTTTATAAAGACACTGGGCGATTAGTATTCAAAAAAATTAGGGATCAAATAGTTTCGCCTAAATGTAAACTGACATTACAGCCTTCAACATTATTGCAATTCCTATTAAATCCTGTATTTGGACCTTCAATATTAAGATTGAAAGTATATTGAAATGGCCCTAAAAATTATCGGGACCACCAACAACAAATGTTTCTGTTTAACAGCTTTTACTAAGATATGTAAAAGATTTAAAAGACAGATACTGCTGTACCAATTCCTAGTTTTCCAATATAGCTAGATCTATGGAATGAAGGGGTAGTCTTTTGAAAAACAATTGTTTAAGATCGTTTTCTAAAATAGGTTTTTGAATAGGGGCAATATTACAGGCCTTGTTCAGCCAAAAAATCAAAAAAAGGACATTTTTATCCTAAATATGATTTATATCATGTTTTTTCATTCAATGGGAGCCTAATTTTGTCATAATAAATTGTTAAAAATATCAAATTACACAGTAAGCCTTTACGGGCAACAACGCTTAAAATCAGTATTACGGACAATTAAAAACAACCTATAAACAACAAATAAAAACAAAGTGATGAAAATAATTTTAAAAAGTAGCGCAGTTCTTTTTTCAGTTTTGATGATGGGCTGTGGAGGTAAGGAAGAAAAGAAAAAGGAAGGATTTAGTGTGGACAGGGCAAAAACCACTACGGAACAACCTACACCAGCTCCTGCGGCAGATGCGGCGAAGGCTTCGGAGACCGTGGATTTAAGCAATAAGGGGATTGGGCCCATTACTTCCTTAACCTTGGCGCCGGAAGTAGACCAGGCAATGGCTAAAAAAGGGGAGGAAATTTACAACCAAATGTGTTTGGCCTGCCATAGGGTAGATAAAAAATTCATAGGGCCTGCCCCAAAAGGTGTCTTGGAAAGACGCAGCCCGGAATGGGTAATGAATATGATCTTAAATCCTGAAGTTATGGTAAAGGAAGATCCTTTGGCAAAAGCTTTGTTGGCCGAATTCAATGGAGCACCTATGGCCAATCAAGGTCTTACCGAAGAACAGGCCAGAGCGGTATTGGAATACTTTAGAACCTTATAATAAACATATAATACTATGTTCCAGACAACCAACATAAAATTAACGATCGTATCATTTCTAATGCTGGGCCTTGCGTTCGGTTGTAAGAACGAACCAAAGTCGGCAACGGCTCCAACCCAGGGCAATGTTGCAACGGAGGAAGTTGAAAGACAGGGCCAAGCCTTTATAGGTGAAGATGGTTCTACTCCCAATGTACTGCAAATTGCCATTGGTTCCCCGGACCATACCACCTTGGTGGCGGCGGTACAAGCCGCTGAATTGGAAAACGTTTTGGTGAATGCCGGGCCTTTAATGGTTTTTGCCCCTACCAATGCGGCTTTTGCCGCACTCCCTGAGGGCACTGTGGAGGACCTTTTAAAACCGGAAAACAAGGATGCTTTGGCCAATATTTTAAAGTTTCACGTAACACCTGGCAATTACAGCAAGGAATTTTTAATGAAGTTTAAAAAACTGGGACAGGCCAATAATCAGAACGTAACCGTTGAGGTAGTAGGGGACGATGTATTGGTGGGTGGCGCCAAAATTTTGGCCAGTGTACCTGCGGGCAATGGAATTGTACACGTGGTAGATAAGGTAATGTTGCCCCCAACAGAATAATAATAAATCTCAATAATCAATTAAATTAAAAACAATGAAAAAGCATATCTATTTAGTATTGGGACTCTTGGGCTTTGCCGCCTTATTGACTAGTTGCGGTAACGGCAATAATGGCAAGGGTTCTTCAGGAGCATTGAATTCGAGCAATGCTGAAAAAGTCTATGTAGCCCCTGGGGAACATGACGAGTTTTACGCTTTTATGTCCGGGGGATATAGTGGCAACCTAACGGTTTATGGCCTACCTTCTGGACGTATGTTTAAGGAAATCCCTGTGTTTTCCCAATTTGCCACCTCAGGCTATGGATATTCGGAAGAGACCAAACCCATGTTGAACACCTCTTTTGGTTTTGTGCCATGGGATGACTCCCACCACCCTGATATTAGTCAAACCAATGGTGTCTTGGATGGTAGATGGATATTCATAAACGGGAACAACACCCCGAGGATTGCAAGGATAAGCCTTACAACTTTTGAAACAGAGGAAATCATTGAGGTACCTAATAGTGCCGGTAACCACAGCTCCTCTTTCATAACCGAAAATACCGAATATGTCGTTGCAGGAACCCGTTTTTCGGTACCCGTTCCCCAGGCCGATATGCCCATTAAGGAATACAAGGGAAATTTTAAAGGTGCTTTATCCTTTATCAGTGTAGACCCGGAAAATGGCCATATGGATATCAAATTCCAAATATTGATGCCCGGTTTTAACTATGATCTATCGCATCCCGGACGGGGAAAATCCCATGGATGGTTCTTCTTTACCACTTATAATACGGAAGAGGCCAACTCGCTCCTAGAAGTTAACGCATCTCAAAATGACAAGGATTTTATTGCAGCTATAAACTGGAAAAAAATTGAAGAATACGTAAACAATGGAGGTGGGACCAAAATGCCGGCAAATTACGCCCATAATGTGTATAGTGATGAAAACCACACCGCCACTTCAACTATGAAAAAGGAGGTGTTGACCGTAGACCCCACCAAAATACCCGGAGCGGTGTTTTTCTTGCCCACTCCAAAATCGCCCCACGGCTGTGATGTAGACCCCTCCGGGGAATACATAATCGGGAACGGTAAGTTATCGGCAGATTTAACGGTACACTCTTTTGATAAAATGATTGCTGCCATTGAGGGCAAAAAGTTTGATGGTGAAGCCTATGGTATTCCTATTCTGAAATTTGAGGAGGTACTTGCCGGAACTGTAAAAAGTGGAGGTCTTGGGCCATTACATACCGAATTTGACGGTGAAGGAAATGCTTATACCACCTTCTTTATCTCTTCTGAGGTAGTGATGTGGAAATTGGGAACTTGGGAAGTTATCGATAGAAAGCCTACTTATTATTCTGTTGGTCACTTGATGATTCCTGGCGGTAACTCTAGAAAACCATTTGGTAAATATGTGGTGGCTATGAACAAGATTACCAAGGATAGGTATCTGCCTACAGGTCCGGAATTGGAGCATTCTGCCCAATTATACGATATTTCAGGAGACAAAATGGAACTTATCTATGATTTTCCTACCCATGGGGAGCCACATTATGCCGCAGGAATCCCTGCAGAGATCCTAGCGCCAAAATCGCAAAAGATATATAAACTGGCAGAAAACAAACACCCATATGCTACTTTGAGTCCCGCTGATGCCAAGGTGGTTCGCGATGGTAAGGATGTTCATATTTATATGTCAACGATCCGAAGTCATTTTACCCCTGATAATATTGAAGGGGTCAAGGTAGGTGATAAAGTATACTTTCACATAACAAACCAAGAGCAGGATTTTGATGTACCACACGGTTTTGCCGTGATAGGAGCCAACACTTCGGAATTGTTGGTAATGCCGGGTCAGACCAAGACAATAATTTGGGAACCAAAGCAAGTGGGGGTTTGGCCCTTCTATTGCACGGATTTCTGTTCGGCACTACACCAAGAGATGCAGGGCTATATCAGGGTTTCACCGGCAAATTCCAATATAGAGCTTTCCTGGTCCCTAGGGGAATAAGATTACTTATTTTTAGTTTTGAAGAAAAGCGGGTCTGGTTGAAGAAACTGCCCGCTTTTTTAACAAGTTGAAGAGGGGGACAACCATCCAATACATTTTTCAATTTGTAAATAATAAAATGACAATAAGAAATGAAAAATGCAAGTATAATAATGATTATTGGCCCATTATTTCTATTGGGGTTGTTTGCCTTTCCTTTATGGAACATTATGTTGGGGGCTCCTCAATATCCAGAACCGTTGGGCATGAATATTCATATTTCGGGAATAGAAGGGGTCTCTGAATTTGATTTACAGAATATAGACGGATTAAATCACTATATTGGTATGAAAACCATCCCAAAACCCGGGGAGATGTGGGAATTTGATGTTTTTCCCAAGGTTATCATTGGAATGGTGATCCTTGGAGTGCTTATAGGCTTAATGGGATTTTTTGGAAAAGTGGATTTTAAATGGTTCTTGGGCTGGTTTGTGCTGATGTCCCTTTTAGGAATATTGGGAATGTACGATTTTAATCAATGGCTTACGGATTATGGTTCCAACCTAGATCCACATGCCATTATTAAAGTAATCAATGAGGATGGAACCCCTATGACCTATAAGCCACCTTTGTTGGGTTTTCAAAAAATGTTGAATTTTGATGTAACCTCCCTCCCAAGTGTTGGGGCTTATATGATGTTTGTAGGAATGTCACTTACATTGGTAGCCTCCTATCTTGGATGGAAGAAAAAGGGATTGAAAACAAAGCGGCAATCAAAAAATGCGGTAACTACTTAATTTTAGAATTTAATATGGTGAACTACAGAATAGTGGTCTTTTTATTTTTATTGTTGACATCTTCCTGTAATGTTGGTCCGCAACCAATATCCTATGGGTCCGATGGATGTCATTTTTGTAGTATGACCATAGTGGACCGGCAACATGCAGCTGAAATTGTTACCGATAAGGGTAAAGTCTTTAAGTTCGATTCAAGTGAATGTATGATGAACCACCTCAAGGACATAGATATTAAGCAAGTGGCCTATTTTTTGGTGAACGATTACAATCAACCTGGGGAATTGATAAATGCAACCAAAGCCACCTATCTTATAAGCAATCGCATACCCAGCCCTATGGGAGAGTTTTTAACGGCCTTTAAGACAGAGCAAGCTGCAGTAGATGCGCTGTTGACCTATGAGGGGGACCTATTGACCTGGGACCAGTTAAAGTTGAGATTTCAATTATAAACATTCAAAATGCAGCCCATGGGATTCCCATGGAAGGTAAATAAGAACAGCGCTGAAATTTACTTCCTCCATTCCTTGCTGGTTGGAATTACTTAGCCAAAAAAAACAATAACTATGTACACCGTTAGCGATCAGATAAAAAATCAGGAATACAATAAACTTCAGGTAAATAAATTGGTAAAAACCGATGCCTTGGAGATTTTGAATATTAGCTTGGAAAAGGATGCCATTTTTCCGGAACATACTGCCCCTACAGATGCACAGCTGATTGTTTTGGAAGGAAAGATAATCTTTCATATCAATGGTAATTCCTACTTCATAAGTGGTCAACAACACTTCAGTTTCCCCAAAGACGTGCCACATTGGGTATCGGCCGAGGAAAATTCAAAATTTCTGATTATCAGATAATGAAAAGGAGGGAGGTATTTTTCTGCTCTTTACTGTTGCTTTTTGGTATTCATTTACAGGCAGGGACCATTACGGTCTGCGGATCCTGTAAGGTGAAAACTATCAAGGAGGGTGTAGCCATGGCCGCTGATTTTGATACACTTTTGATCAAAAAGGGGACCTATAACGAATTCAATATCCAAATAACCAAACCCCTGACCCTTATTGGGGAAAACTATCCTGTAATCGATGGTGGCGATAAGGGTGAAATTATAACCATAGTTTCGGACAATGTTACCATAGACGGTTTGTTCATCATTAATGTAGGAACCAGTTATACGGCAGATTATGCTGCCATTAGGGTGGTGCAGAGTGAACATTTTTTAATACAGAATGTGGTGTTGGAAAAGCTCTTCTTCGGCATTTATTTGGAGAAGTGTAAGAACGGAAAGGTATATCACAATAAGATAATCGGGGATGCCGTAGACGAATACAATTCCGGAAACGGTATACAATTATGGTATTCACAGAATATTGTGGTGGAACGCAATATTGTGCAACACGTAAGGGATGGTATCTATCTGGAGTTTTCGGACAATATCACTATAGAAAACAATATCAGTTCGGACAATCTTCGGTATGGGCTGCACTTTATGTTTTCCAATGATGACATTTATAAGGACAATACCTTTGAGAACAATGGGGCAGGGGTTGCGGTCATGTTCTCCAAAAGGATAAAAATGTTGGGCAATACGTTTAGAAAAAATTGGGGTAGTGCCTCTTTTGGGATATTGTTGAAGGAGATCAATGATGCAGAAATTACGGGCAATACCTTTGAAGAGAATACAGTAGGCATCAGTATCGAAGGCTCCAATAGGATAAATTATTCCAAAAATAACTTTATAAAAAATGGCTGGGCCATTAAAGTGCGTGGAGCCTGTTACACCAATACCTTTATCCATAATAACTTTTTGTACAATTCCTTCGATCTGGCCTACAACAGTAATTTGAACGACAATATTTTTGATGAAAATTATTGGAGCAATTATACAGGATACGATCTGGATAGGAACGGGACTGGTGATATTCCCTACAGGCCGGTAAAGTTATTCTCCTATATCGTGAACAGAACCCCCGAAACTATTATACTGTTGCGTAGTTTGTTTATGGATATTATTGATTTTTCTGAAAAAGTATCCCCTGTTTTTACTCCCGACGAATTAGTTGATGCAAAACCCTTAATGAAAAGAATTAAATGATACACGTTGAAAGCCTACATAAGAGATTTGGTAAAAATGTGGTATTGGCCGGATTGGATCTCGATATTGCCCAAGGAGGTATTTCTGCTATCCTGGGGCCCAATGGTTCCGGTAAAACAACTTTGATAAAAACGGTGTTGGGTATGGTGATTCCCAATAAAGGGACCATAGAAGTGATGGATACCCCTATTGGTAATAGGTGGAAGTACCGCCAAGACATAAATTACCTTCCCCAAATTGCCAATTTTCCGGGAAACCTGAAGGTCAGGGAATTAATAGCAATGATTAAGGATATTCGACAAAAACCGAGCGACGAACAAAAGTTGATCGGTCTATTTGGATTGGAGCCATTCTTGGATAATAAATTGAGCAACCTATCCGGAGGTACCAAACAAAAGGTAAATATTGTACTGACCTTTATGTTCGACAGTCCCTTGATTATTTTGGACGAACCTACCAATGGTTTGGATCCCTTGGCACTGATCCGTCTCAAGGAGTTAATTTTTGAAGAAAGGGAAAAAGGAAAGACGTTCTTGATCACCTCCCATATTATGCAATTTGTAGAAGAGGTTTCAGACCAGATCGTTTACTTACTTGAAGGTAAAATTTATTTTAAAGGCAGTATTACGGAATTAAAGACCAAAACTGGTCAAAGCAATTTTGAACGTGCCATAGCGGCAATATCAACCCACAACAATCATGATTAAGATATTAAAATATAGTTTTTACGATCTAATGCGTAGCCGTTGGAGTTACGTTTATTTCTTGTTCTATCTATTGCTGGGCTTTGTATTGTTGTTTTTGAACAATGAGCTCTCCAAGGCCGTAATTACCCTAATGAACGTTATTATTGTTTTGGTACCCTTGATCGGGACTATTTTTGGTGTTATGTATTACTACAATTCCAAGGAATTTACAGAACTTCTTTTGGCACAGCCCATTAAAAGGTCCTCCATTTTTCTTGGCCAATATTTGGGGGTTGCCGGTTCGTTGACGGTGAGTTTGGTATTGGGACTGGGAATTCCCTTTGCACTGTACGGACTGTTTCAAAGCAATGCCATTTGGGATTTTTCACTATTATTGATAACAGGTGCGTTTTTAACGCTGATCTTTACGGCAGTTGCCTTTAATATTGCCCTGTCCAATGAAAATAAGATAAAAGGTTTTGGATATGCCGTCCTGGCCTGGTTGTTTTTGGCGGTAATTTACGACGGACTTTTCCTAATGTCGTTGATCGTTTTTGAGGAATATCCCTTGGATAACCTTTCCCTGATTGCCACCATGTTCAATCCTATAGACCTATCCAGGACTTTAATCCTGTTAAAGCTTGATATTTCCGCCCTTTTGGGATATACGGGTGCCATTTTCAAACAGTTTTTCGGAACCAACCTAGGACTTTTTATGTCTATCTTTATGTTGTGCCTATGGACGGTAATCCCTGTATGGCGTTTGGCCTATGTAGCCAAAAGAAAGGATTTTTAATGATATCTTTGACTCAATTCCATGATATTGCGTGATTGCTAGCAGAACCCATATTAAAGTATCCCTAGGCTATTTTTTATTGGCTGCCTTATTGGGCGTGTTATTGCGGACGTTTGTTGTGGCCACAATGCCGATCAATTATAGGTTTATGGTGCATACACATTCCCATATAGCACTTTTGGGCTGGGTGTATATTGCGCTTACCACCTTGTTGTACCATCTCTTTTTGGACAAAGGGGTTTTGGATAGGAAGTACCGAAGAATTTTTTGGTTTACACAGATTTGTTTGTTGGGGATGCTATTGTCCTTTCCCTTTCAAGGGTATGCCCTATTTTCTATAATATTCTCCACTTTATTTCTGCTGGCCTCCTATTGGTTTTCCGCTTTTTTTATAAAATATGTTCCTTTGCCCTTTAAGGGCACAAAGGCCTATAGCTGTGTAAAATATGCCCTCTGGTTCATGGTAGGCTCCAGTATTGGCCCTTGGTCCTTAGGTGCCATTATGACGGTTTTAGGACCGGAATCCATATGGTACCGACTGGCCATTTATTTCTATTTACATTTTCAGTATAACGGTTGGATGGTATTGGCGCTTTTAGGACTCTTTTTTTATTTATTGGAACAACTTCAAATTAATATTTCCCAAAAGACTTTTAGGTACTTTTTCCTGACCACGGTTCTGGGAATTATTCTGAGTTTTTTTCTGTCTACCTTATGGACGGGACCTCCAATGATTTATTATCTTTTGGGAGGTTTGGGCGCTGCATTGCAGCTGATGGGCTTTGGCATACTGTTAAATATCTGCCTTGTAAATAAAGTGGTATTGAAATCGGCACTTTCCCCATTTCGGTTGAATGTTTTAAAGTTGGTGGCTTTCCTATTGTTGGTTAAAATGATGTTACAATGGCTCACCGCTTGGCCCTACTTTGCAAATTTGGCCGCAACGATTCTGGATTTTACTATTGGTTATTTACATTGGACCTTTTTGGGTGTCATTAGCATGGGACTGTTATTCTTTTTGGAATTTTTTGGGTTGATAAGACTGTCCAAAACGGCCAGTGCATTGTACCTGTTAGGCTTTCTGCTTACCGAAATCCTTATATTTTATAGGGGAATGGCTGCATGGATGGGTTGGCCCTTAGGGGAAGATTATTCAAAATTTCTGGCAGGTACCAGTATATTGATCCCATTGGCCGTATTAGTGCTCCTAGGGCATTCTTCCAAAGGCAATGGTGTTAAGGCAAAAGTTTAATGGTCCTTGGTTCTGTGTTGATAGATGTTCATATATAACATGGTGGACATTTTTTGGGCCCTATTTTTGGCTATCCACGCAACGTCCCCTTCAAAAAGCTCATCAATGGTGGCAAACCATTCGTTTAGCCAAAGTCCAAAATGTTCAGGAGTAATTGTATGGTTCATTTTCTTGTCTACCTCCTGATGAGCGGCAATTGGATTACCTATATATTTTCGCTTTAGCAATAATTGACTCTCCCAAAAATCGGTCAATAATTCCAAGTGGCTGTCCCAGTCCTTGATTATGCCATTAAAAATAGGCCCCAATATTTGGTGCTCCCTAATCTTGGTGTAAAAACTAACCACTAATAGGTTCACGTCCTCTCTCTCCTTAATCTCCGATTTTAACAACATAATTTAAATTTAATGGCTCAGGGAATACTGTAAAGGTAGTCCGTTGAATCTATATTTTGCAATGTTTGGGAGTTTAGAATACTTGTTTGGAATTCTACAGGCCCAACTATATCTTTTGCCTTCACGTTTTAGGATCACTTTAAACCGAAATCATTGTCCGTAACTATTTTAAAAACCAAATTATGTAGGTCCCCATTAACTGGAATTTGACATGCCAATCTACTTAGGGAGGAGGCATCCTCCAGTTGGGATAAGGTCTGTTTTTCATCGCCCTCTATTTTTGAACTTAGAGCACCTTGAAGAATTTGTATATGACATGTTCCGCACCAGGCCCTGCCTTTGCAATCTCCCCATTCCTGCAAATATTTATCAAATAGAAGTTCCATAAGGCTATGGTATTCGTTTAGGCTACAAATAGCGGTATTACTGTCCCCAAATTCGTCAATATAAGTAAAAGTGTAGGGTTCGGGTTTCATGTAATTTGAATTATCGTGGGTTCAATTTATTGGCACCGCCAAAGGGTATAATACCCCGAGGCTTGCCTCGAAAATTAAAGTTCGTTTCCTACGAATGCCTCGCGGGCTTGCCCCGAGGTAGTTTACTATATAATGCCAATAATGGGCTATCATTTACCATATCCAACTCTTCTGTCCTGATGGTCTATGGGCAGATCGGACCGATCTGGGAACCATATTTTGATCACTTACTACATATCGCCTGGTATTCCATCCAACCCATGTTAAATTAGGACCCCTACAATGGTAAAAATGCTGAAAAGGACGCTAAAGATTAAAAGGTTAAAAGTGGTTTTGGCACTTAATCTGGCCAAAACGGCACCATTATAGGCCATACATAAAATAGTAACCAGAAAAAGCAGGGTAAATTTGAGTGCTGCAGGTATGTGGTGCATTAGGACTACCATGGCGGCAACAGATCCAATACAGCTTTGACCAATAATGGCAATGGTTGAATAGCCTGTTTGTTCCCTTTTAAATTCGTTTAATAGTTGATTGTAAAGTCTCATAATCGTCATTTTTATTGTTATTCCCAAAAGCTATCGGTGGTATTTTCCGAAAATTTGGTTTCGATATGATGTTCTAAAATAAATTGCAATTGTTGTTCGGTAGCCATCTTCTGAATTTCATTGAACAGTACCCGTTCCTCAAATCTGATATGTTGTTCCAATTCTTCCTCTATACGGTTTAAGGACTTATTTAATTCGGTGGTGCTTTTGAAAAGGCGATCCAGTCTTCTGTGTTGTGCCACTGCTTTTTTTACCATTGCGTTGTCTTTTCCGAGAATAGGGAAAAGGTGTTTTTCCTCCTCTTCAAAATGGGGAGCCAAATAGTTGGTATAAAACCAATCAACGTAAGTCTTTATACGTTTTGTGGATACCCCTTTGGAGAGACCGGTCCTAATTTTCCATGACAACAATAAACCTTGATGGTGTTCCCTGCTCAAAGGTTGTATAGCTTTATGTCTTTTTATAGGTTTAACTTTCATATCAAGATGTTTTAGTATGGTTAAGCTCAAATTTTAAGGTCACCCTGTGGGTGTTCCTGTACAGGAGAGGCCTCGGTTTTTATGGCCAATAAGGTGCAGCGAGGGGGATTTTTAAGATAATGTGCCACACCTTAATGGTTATAAAATTGGGCCGCTGGGGGATTTGGTTACAGTTGTTTTTTAGGTAAGCTTTAAGCGCGTAATTCTTTTTCCAAGGCAATGGCCTTTGGAAAGAGAATATTATTTTCCAAATGGATATGCCTGTGTAAATCCTCTTCAAATTCCTTTAGAAGGGAAAAGGTTACTCTATAGGTGTTGCAGGCATCGGCAGGTGGGTTATAATTATTGCTCAACTCTTCTATGAGCCTAAATCGGTCCCCTTCGTTCTCATGTTCCTGCATCATCATTTGAATTGGATTTTGTATGGTGCCAAAATGCTGTTCAGCAGGGGCTTGGCCGTATTGTTTGTTCTGAACCATTTTACGTACGGCAGGGAAGACGATCAGTTCCTCTTTTTTCATATGCATGGCCAGTTCTCCTGCGCATTTGTTGAAATGTTCCGTAATTTCATAAAGTTCTGGATGTCGGTCTCCATGGACTCGGCATAGTTTGGCCAGATATTGATTTAGTATCGGAATTTGTGCCTCCACATATCTATGGTGTTTTTTCTCTATATAGTCTGCCAATAGATCCAGGGGCCAAGTTTTAAAATCGATATTGTTTTCATTGGTTTGGTGCTGCACCGTTTCAATTTCCTGTAAAAGGAGAGTGGCGTCCAGTTTATATTTTTCGGCCACTTCTACAATACTCCGGTTTCCCTTGCAGCAAAAATCTATTTTGTGATTTTTGAATACTTGTGCCGTACGGTAGTTTTCTGCAACTATTTCACCAATATTTTTGGTCATTAAATTTTCCATAGTAATTATTTTTTGAAATTTATAATTGAATCTGTTGCCATTATGGCAACCGCTTTAAAATCCTTCAATACGGTAAGGCTATGTTCCAATCCTGCCGGAACCAGCATAGTGGACCCTTTCTTTAAGACGTACTCCTTATACTCGGTTTTAAGAATGGCTTTACCCTCTTGAACAACAATGACCGCTTCGTGCGAACTGTTGTGCTCGGGCATACCCATATCCTTCAAGGCCTCAATTTGCAGTATTTTGAGCTTTTCACCTACTTGTAGATGCGTCAACTGTGGTGTGTTCAGTACTTGCATAATGTTCATTTTTATGGTTAATTCCCCAATTTTGTTTTTCCGTTTCTGTCCATAGACTTGGAAAGAATTTGCGTTGCTGATATTTTGGATGGAGGTATTTTTTCCAATCCGAACCACCAGTAGCCTGCTTGTTTTCACCTTTTTTGTCCAAATAGTATTCGGCGGTGCTCAAATGAACCATGGGCCAATCTATATTGTATAATTTATCAAAGGTGCGAAGTCTGTTTCTCAATGCATCTGGAACATAGGGCAGTTGGTCCATTTTGTCTTCCAAGGTATTGCCCGCTACGGTTTTGGCGGTTTGCGCCAAGGCTGGTAGGTATTTCTCCTCAAAAAGTTGAAGTGTCAAACTTTTTTTGCCGGTTCTGGGGTCCGTTCCGGCATCTTTCCAATAAATATGTTCAAAACATTCCTCCAAATTTGGATTGTTGGAGCCTTCTTTTTTATATCTATGGCCAGTTAGGTTTACCAAGGAAGTACAATGCAATTCAATAAACCGGAATTGTGCGGATTGAAAACCACTCGCAGGGGTTAGGGTTTTACGAAAGGTATTGTAATCCTCATAGTCCATTCCTACCTTCATAATATCAAAGGAATTGATAAGCATGGAAGTGTAATGGTTAAGTCGGTCCACTTTATTGATTAAATAGGCCGTAGTAGGCCCTTTTTCATCCACTATCTGCTGTAATTCATGCAGCATCATTTTAAGGTACAATTCTGTTACTTGGTGGTACATGATAAAAATGGACTCATCTTTAAAATTGGTCCGTGGTCTTTGCAGCGAAAGCAGGGTTTCCACCTCTACATAATCCCAATATGTGATAGGTTTTGCGTGAAGAAGGCCCTCCAGATAGGTGTCTGGATTTTCTCCAAGGGATCGGTATTTTTCAACAAGTTTATCGGTGATGTTTAACATGTAAGTGTTGTTATGGATTTTATGATTTTATAGATAAGCTGTTTCGTTCATAATTTATATAAGGAGTTTAATACCTTTTTATCGTTTATTGTGGTAAATTTTTATCTTTTTAAGTGGGTTAGACCTATATCAAGTCCTGTAGCCAATTCGTACAGGCTTGTATTTTGCAGCATCATTTTTAGATTCTCCCTGATGCCTACAAATTTATCATGTACAGGACAAGGTTGTGTGGCATCACATTGTTTCAGACCCAGACCACAGCCAACGAATATATTGTCGCCATCTATGGCATGTACAATATCGTGTAATTTAATGGTGTCTATTTTCGATTCCTCGATTTCAAAGCCACCTGTTGGGCCCTTATGGGAATCAATAATTCCACTTTTAGCCAAGGATTGCAATATTTTTGCGGTAAATGCTACCGGAGAATTTACCTCTTCCGCAATCTCTTTAAGGCTTACACGCGTGTGTCTCATAGATTTTACGGCTATGTATATAGTAGCTTTTATTCCGTATTCGCAAGCCTTTGAAAACATATTAATGCTATATTAAATCAATACAAATATAATTCTTATTCTTATTTCGGACAAATTTATCTTAAATAAAATTTGGCACCATTTTTTAGTGTGGGGCATAGGGTTTTGGATGTCAATGCTCCCCGTACCCAATATCATCCATTTTGCCCTTAAATACCCTATATTGAATAAATACATAGGCTATTAACAGTATAAAGGCAATTATAAACCAATTTATTCCCACCGAAAGTCCGTATTCATCTGCCGCTACATTGTAAACTGTCAAGGATGGATTTATAGAATTGGTAGACGGCAGAAGCTTGGGAAAAATAGATGCCGCGGTAGAGGCAAAGCCGCCCAGAATGAACAAGGAGGAGAATATAAATCCTATTCCGTCCTTTTTAAAGGCCTTTACCCAAAAGAGTCCAACTAGACCTATAAGGGTCAATATAGGAAAAATCCATAGCCATGGCGTTTCAATAAAATTGAGGAAAGGCTTGGGTGCTATAACGTGCCATACCACAAGGGAGAGGATTACCAACGCCAACAGGACAAAATTGAGCCGAAAGATAACGGTCCTCAATTTGTCGTTGAGGTCCGAATTGGTCTTGTAGATAATCCAATTGGCACCATGGATGGTTAGGGTGACCACTCCCACCAGACCCAGTAAAATGGTAAACCAATCAATAATTCCTAAATGTGCAGCCGTTGGACTAAAAGTAGGATTCCATAAGGGGAGAAAAAAATAGTGGGCTTCGTGGGCGGAGACGCCATTTTCTACCATTCCCAAATTTACGCCCCGTACAACATTGCCCAAGGCTATGCCAAAGAAAAGGGCCAATAGAAAGCTGGCAATTCCAAAAGCCTTGTCCCATACGGTCTCCCATAATCGGTGGTGTATTTGACCCCGTAGTTCAAGTCCAATGGCCCTGAAGATCAGCAACCAAAGAATCATGATCAACGGTAGGTAAAACCCACTAAAGGAAGAGGCATATAAGGTAGGGAAGGCAAAGAAAAGAACACCTCCGGAGGCGATGAGCCAGACCTCGTTGGCATCCCAAAAAGGGCCAATGGCATTGGTAATGGCTTTCTTGTCCTTTTCTTTTTTTGCGAAAAATAGATGTACTATTCCCGCTCCAAAATCATAACCATCCAAGACGACATAAATGGCCAACATACTCATTAAAACTATATACCAGAATATTTCCATAATTAAGCTTCAGTAGTTACAGGTCCTTTATTTATAATTTTACCTACCAATATCAAAAATAGCATCCCCAACAATAGATATAATCCAATAAATCCCAATAAGGTGAACAATGTATTTCCAGAGGATACTGTTGGGGAAATTCCTTCCGAAGTGCGCAATAGGTTATATACCAACCAGGGCTGTCTCCCCAATTCTGCGGTATACCATCCGGTGGTATTGGCAATATAGGGAAAGGGAAGGAAGAACAGCAGGGACCACAAAATCCACTTGGTGGCGTATAATTTTTTACGCCATAACTGAATGGCTCCCGCCGCCATTAGCGCTATGAATAGGGTACCCAGTCCTACCATTATGTGATAGGCGTAATATAGGCCCGGAATATTGGTGGGATAGTTTTCCGGTTCAAATTCATTTAATCCTTTCACTTCCGCATCCCATTTTTTGTAGGTTAAAAAACTCAATATATTGGGGACCGCAATTTTATTGTCCAATTTTTTATCAACCACATTGGGTTGCCCGATCAATACAATTTCCGACCCGCCGTCCTGGGTTTCAAATAGCCCTTCCATGGCAGCGAAGGTAACCGGCTGATGCTCCACCACATTTTTCGCTGCCCAATCTCCCGTAGGAAAGGCTACCAATACCGAGGACACAAGCCCGAAGACGACCCCGGTTTTAACAAATAACTTACCGAAGCTACTATGTCTGTTGTTCAAAATATAAAAGGCCCCAATGGAAGCCATTACAAAAGATGCGGTAACCAAACTGGCCAATTGATTGTGCAAATAGGAGGGTAAAAGCCAAGGGTTTGAAAATAGGGCAGTAAAATTATTCAATACAAATTTGCCATTGCTCAATATTTCATATCCTACCGGATGCTGCATCCAGGAATGGGTGGCAATAATTAAAAAGCCACTGGCCCAGGAACCCAGAAACACCAAGAAACCTGTTACAAAATGTAATTTGTGCCCCAATAATTTCTCACCGAACAAAAATAGCCCCAAAAAGGAGGATTCCAGGAAAAAAGAGAACATCCCTTCCATGGCCAAGGTCTGCCCAATGATTCCCCCGGTCAATTCGGAAAATTTGGCCCAATTGGTCCCAAATTGAAATTCCATTGGTATTCCGGTAACGACCCCCATGGCAAAATTAAGCGCGAAGATCCGCATCCAAAATTTGGCGGCATCATTGTAATGGCCTACTTGGGTTCTAAGAAATTTCCATTTAAAATAGACAATGATCAGGGAAAGACCCATGGTAAGTTGTGGAAACAAATAGTGGAAGGTGATAGTAAAGGCAAATTGCATTCTATCATAAAAGAGCATATCCTCCATGAAAAAAACTTAAGGTTTAATTTAAGTTTAAAATTAAACAACTAAAAATGAAATTGGGTAACACAGGTTACATTATTGCTTATTTAAATTGAATAAAAACAAATAGGTGCATTACCTGACAATTGTCATCTTTATATCTATTCAATATGTATTATATTTGTCCTGTATTTTAAATATGGCCCTCTTTTATCATGGAGTCTGCCTTAATTTAAAAATTGATAATGAAACATTTAGTCCTATTTGTTGCGATAATTATGCTGATAAAGCCACTATGGCCTTTAGCGGAATATGCAGTAAATTACGATTATATTGTTGAGAATCTTTGCGAAAATAGGGCTACCCCTTCCTTACATTGTGATGGTAAATGTTACTTGGCCAAACAATTGGCCAAAGAATCGGAGGGAAGCGATAAAAACCCGTTTGAGGGCAAACGGTTCAATTTTGAAATACAGTACAATTCTCCGTTCGACCCTTTATTCGTTCTTGGATCGGTCAATGAATACGATTTTACAGTACAAAATAATTATAAGGGAATCCAAACTTTAATCCCCGCTCTATATACTACAGATATTGCACAGCCACCAGAGCTGGGATAATTCAATCATCGCCATAGGGAATTGGGCTCGGTCCAATACCTCTACAAGGCTTATGGCGTCTTAAAGGAATTGTATTATCTAAATAAATCAAATGAACATTTTTAAATGTGTCCATAAGGTATACCTAATACTTATGGAAACTGGCAGACCTATTAATTATTGGGTTTTGTTATTGGGGATTTGTATTTTCCCCAAAGACATTGGCGCTCAGGAATTGGTTTTGCAAAGGGATTCGGTCATAACCATTAATTTGGACGAAGTAATCCTAATTTCGGCCAGAAAGGCTTTGGATTACCATCGGCAGCCCAAACCCCTTTCCACTTTGGACGAGTATCTGGAATCCTCTAAAAAGGTAGATATGGTGAAACGGGGAGCATATGCCTGGGAACCAACTTTGAACAATATGTTTTCGGAACGTCTTTCGGTAACTATTGACGGAATGAAGATCTTTGGTGCATGTACCGATAAAATGGATCCAGTTACCTCCTATGTGGATGTGTCCAACCTATCGCAGGCGCATATAGCGTCCGGTCAGCAAGGTACCGAACATGGAAATACCATCGGTGGAGCCATTAATTTGGAGCTGGATCGTGGTAATTTTAAGGATACGGGCCTTTATGGTGGAGTGGAGACAGGTTTTGAGAGCAACAATCAAATGGGGGTTGTTGGGGCAGAACTTAATTATTCGAATCCCAATTTCTATGTGGATACGGATATTATTTATCGCAAAGCGGAAAATTATTTTGCAGGGGGCGATCAGGAAGTGGATTTCTCCCAGTTTGAAAAATATAATTTTTCGGCCAATGGAGGTTATAAAATTGCCGAAGATCAAGCCCTGACCGCGAGTCTTATTTACGATGAAGCAAGGGATGTAGGTTATCCGGCACTGACTATGGATGTTTCCTTGGCAAGGGCCATTATTGCATCGGTGGGTTTTGAACAGAATACCTTATGGGGCAGTTTACGTAATTGGAAATCCAAGTTGTATTTTAATAAGGTAACCCATGTCATGGACGATACCAAAAGGCCAGATGTACCCATCCACATGGATATGCCGGGTTGGAGCGATACTTATGGATTTTATACCCAAGCAGCACTACAGGCCAAAAAACATCAATTGTTATTTAAGGTAGATGGGTATTACAACAAATCATTGGCAGAAATGACAATGTACCCCAATGACCCTAATGAATTGCCCATGTTTATGCTTACTTGGCCTGATGTTCGTACTGCGAATGGCGGAATCTATGCGGAAGATGAACTGGACCTAAATGGTAGTTTTCTTAAAATAGCGACCAGGATGACCGTTCAGAACCAGAATGTTGCAGACGAGTTTGGATTGAATAGTCTAAAGATTTTTTATCCGGAGATGGAGAAATCCAAAACGCGATTCCTAAAAAGTATTTCTGGGCAATGGCATAAAATGTGGATGCCATGGCATTTTAATGCGGGACTTTCCTATGGCGATAGGGCACCTTCCGTAACCGAAGGTTATGGGTTTTATTTGTTCAACAGCTTCGATAACCATGATTATATTGGGGATCCGGAACTTGCCAATGAAAAGTCCATGGAGGCCAATGCCAAGATCTCTTGGGAAAAATCCAAGCTAAAGCTAAGTGCCGAGGCCAATTATTTCCATATCGCCGATTATATCATTGGGGAAATTGATCCTTCCCTGAGTGTGATGACCATAGGAGCGGAAGGGGTAAAGATCTACAAGAACCTGGAGTATGCCAATTTGTTCAACACATCCTTGGATGTGGAATACGCCATTCTGCCAGAACTGAAATGGTCCGGGTTGATTTCCTATCATCGTGGTACCGACAATAATGGGGGAAACATACCCTTTATAAGTCCATTTTCCTACCGCTCAGGGTTTCAATTTGACAATAGGTCGTTCTCGGCAGCCCTGAGGGTTACCGGTGCAGGAAAACAAGTGAACTATAACCCGGAATTCGGGGAAGATCAAACAAAGGCCTATACGGTGTGTTCCTTGACCTTTGGGAAGACCTTTAATTTTAACAACGATTCCATGTACGCGAAGTTCGGGGTAGAGAATATTTTTGATGAAAACTACTCCACCTATACCGATTGGAAAAACATTCCGCGCATAGGGCGAAACTTCTTTTTAACACTTTCTTATTCAATTAATTAAATAAAAATAAACTTATGAAAACAATAAAACTAGGTCTAATAACATTTATAGCCGCCATAGGGCTGTCATCCTGTTCATCTGATGGGGACGATTCACCTAAAAACGAAATTGATCCTTTGGCAGAATTTAATTTAGTAACAAATATTACGGCCAATGGCCATAGTTTGGAGCTGTATTCCGAAGAAAAAACCGGCTTTACAACTGGGTACAATGAACTTTTTGTACGTATAAAGAATACTGCCGATGATACTTATTATGCCAATCCGGAAATTACCTGGTTGCCGGTAATGCATATGATGAGCCTGAACCATTCCTGTCCAATATCCGAACTAAACATTACGGATGATTATGACACGGTGGCCAAAGGGTATATTGTATTCCAGATGCCTGGTAATGCAGATGAATTCTGGGACATAACTTTCACCTACACGGTAGCGGGACAGGAATTTTCAGTAACGGAAACCATAGATGTTACAGCACCAAGTGATGGCAAGCAAACGGTTTCTTCTTTTATGGGTAGTGATGAAACGAGGTATGTCTTGGCCATGGTTGAACCGACCGATCCTGAAGTTGCCGTTAACGATATAGAGGCCCTGCTATATAAAATGGACAGTATGATGAGCTTTTCCCATGTGGAAAACTATTCGGTAGCACTTGATCCGCGAATGCCAGGTATGGGTAACCACAGTTCCCCCAACAATGAGGATTTAACCTATGATGCGGCTTCCAAATCCTATAAGGGTAAGTTGTCCTTGACCATGACAGGGTATTGGAAATTAAATCTAAAACTGTTGAACAGTACAGGAGAGGTGTTAAAAGGGGAAGATATTACCGAAGAAAACGAGGCAAGTAGTCTATACTTTGAATTGGAATTCTAGATAGTATTTTATCATATAAAAAAGGCTGCCCAATGAGGCAGCCTTTTTGTTTGTGAATTATTTTTCCTTAAAATTTGTAGCGGACAAAAGCTTCCATGGCAGCGTAATGCGCCAAGCCCAATTCATCGTATTTGGTAGCCGTTTCCTTGTTCCTGTCCTCTGCACGTTGCCAGAATTCCCGGGTATCCGAACCTTGGAATACCACTCCGTCTTTTTGGGATTGGTGCTTGAAAATTCCATAGCGCTTGGCCAAAACCTGACTCGGACTCATAGGGACGGCCATTTCAATATCCTCTATATCCCATTCTTGCCAAGCTCCTCGGTACAACCATACCCAACAATCCTTCATATAGGGTTTGGGCTTAAGTCTTTTTAGAGCCTCAAAAACAATGTCCAAACACACCTTGTGGGTGCCATGTGGATCTGCCAAATCACCTGCAGCATATATTTGGTGCGGTTTAATTTTTTCGATCAAATCCATGGTGATTTTAATATCTTCCTCTCCTGGAGGATTCTTTTCAATAGTACCGGTTTCATAGAAGGGCAGATCGTTAAAGTGTATCTGCTCGTCCGTAAGTCCAACGTAATAACTCGTTGCCCTTGCCTCACTTCTGCGGATAAGACCTTTGATGTTTCTTACCTCTTCGATATCTATTTCACTGGCTTTTTTGTTCTTGATGAACTCTGTAGCCTTTTTGTATATCTCAATGGATTTTCTATTGTCCAGTCCAAAGGAACGGTTGTAATCTATCACGAAATCCGAGAATCTCAAGGCTTCGTCATCTGCTACCGCTATATTCCCGGAAGTCTGATAAGCCACATGTACCTCATGGCCCTGGTTTTGCAGGCGCATGAACGTACCCCCCATACTAATGATGTCATCATCTGGGTGCGGACTAAAAATAAGTACGCGTTTTTTTGCCGGATTTGCTCTTTCCGGTCTATTGCTGTCATCGGCGTGGGGTTTACCTCCTGGCCAACCGGTAATGGTGTGTTGTAGTTTGTTGAAAATCCTGATGTTAATATCGTAGGCATCCCCGACTTCGGTCAACAAATCGCTCATACCGTTTTCTATATAGTCGGCCTCTGTTAACATCAATACCGGTTTCTCCAATCTTAAGGCAAGACCCACAACGGCCTTCTTGATCATTTTTTCATCCCATTCCACTTTCTCAACAATCCAGGGGGTACTTATTCTGGTAAGTTTTGAGGAGGAACCTTTGTCAAGGATAAACACACTATTTGGATGCTCCTGTAGATAGGATGCCGGTACCTGTTCGGTTATAGGACCCTCGGCAGAAGCCTTAATGATTGAGGATTTCCCTTCTCCCCATGCCATAAGGATAACTTGCTTGGCCTGCATTATTTGCTTTATTCCCAGCGTTATGGCCGTTTTGGGAGTATTGTATAAGCCTTGAAAATCTTTACTCGCGGCAACCCTTGTAATATGGTCCAGGGTAACCAGCCTGGTTTTGGAATTGGGAAGGGAACCTGATTCGTTGAAACCAATATGCCCATTGCCACCAATACCTAAGACTTGAAGGTCTATCCCGCCCAAAGCGTCTATTTTGGCTTCATACTCCTTACAATAATCGGCAATATCCTTTTTTGCCAATGTTCCATCGGGTATGTGATAATTCCCAGGTTCTATGTCCACATGGTTAAAGAGCAATTCCTTCATAAAACGCACATAACTTTGTATGGCGTCCGGTTCCATTGGGTAATATTCATCCAAGTTGAAGGCTATCACATTTTTGAAACTGAGGTTTTCTTCCTTGTGCAATCGTACGAGTTCGGCGTACATCCTTTTTGGAGTGGAACCAGTAGCGAGTCCAAGGACGCACATCTCCTTGGCTTTCTGTTTTTTCTTGATCAATGTCGCTATTTCAGCTGCCGCTGCCTTGGATGCAACCTCGGAAGACTCGAAGATGACCGTGTTGATTTTTTCAAACCGTTTTTCAAAACTG
>TARA_R110002050_G_scaffold84104_8_pt1 | contig 27765 bp, 16 predicted proteins | sample TARA_R110002050 | Tara Oceans TARA_R110002050 (sample SAMEA4396988) | marine metagenome | biome: Polar Biome; feature: [DCM] deep chlorophyll maximum layer (ENVO:01000326); material: water (ENVO:00002006), including particulate matter (ENVO:01000060) such as... | depth 25 m
CAGTTTCCGGACTTCACCCGATCGAAGCCATTTCTTTTCGGGCAGTTCCTGTTTTTCTTGTAAAAGTTGTTTGAGCTCTTCCAATAATTCGATTTTGAATTCGCGAAGATCGTCGGTGGTCAAAATTTCTGATGCCATAACGTTTAATTTTGAATGGTACATTTTGATATCACTTCAAATTTGCACGCTTCAAAATTAATTTGTTATCAAGTAGTTGTCAGGTGGGGTGTTTTATATTGTTAGATAAAATAATAGTAAGCTTCGTAATGGTTGAAAATCAGAAATTTGTTTAGGCACGAAAAAATGAGCCCTTTCCCAGTCGGACTTAAAATTTCAGGCCTGGATCAAACGAGCTTCTTTCATTCAGAAATCAAGAGAATGAAAACTTAAAGTATTTAGTGCCAGATATTCAGAAAATGGGATTGATCATTTTCTCTTTCTTTCATGATAATGCTGGACACAGTCCCGATGAAAAATTCGCATTTGGTCAAGTTCTTCCTGCGGGATGGTCTCGATTTGCATGATTCGATCCCGTTCATTGTTCAACTGGTAGTATGGGAGGAAGGGGCAGTCATTGACGGGTTCTCCCATTGGACAAGCAGAGATGGCATTGATCAGGTCAGCATTTTTACGAATTTTTGGTGTATCAATTGACATAGCAGATATTTTTTGAAAGTTAGTATTCTCTTTTTTGGGCTAAAAAAAACGTGGACTACAACATACCTGCTCTCAAGGTGACGCCAATCACCCGCATAACAAATAAGCATAGCCCACGCCATAGCGTGAGCGTCATACTTATTATTCTTGTTATGCATAAAATTTGGCGTTTTTTGAGAGCAAGAATAAAAGCCAACGCTTTCATATTTTCGTTACATCAGGAACATATCACTGATGGATTCTTATTTTTTCTATGTTTTGACAAAGATATAAAATCATTTTGTTCTGTGTTTATTTGTTATCATCGTCTAACCGTTGCTGAAGAACGGAACGCAAAAAATCCAAAAACTTGGTGCGATCGATTTTTCGTTGTTGAATTTCGGCATGGAGACGATAAATATCTTTTGCAAGATTAGTTTCGAACATGTCATCAAACGTTTCGGCAAGCTCCTTAATTGTTATATTTCCTGAGTTGATCACTTTGGCATAATAAAGTGCATAAATAATCTCCCCTCCGTCAATCTTTTTGCCGGTCCATTGAAATTTGGATTTTAGTCCTGCTCCTGTGACTTTTTCAGGATTCTCCAGCTTTTCGATTTCTTCATGAATATAATCTGCGAGCATGTCATTGGCCAGAATCACTGAGAAAGTATGATCGTGCCAGGTGAAAAACTCTTCGTCCAACAGTTGCCGGCTGTCCTTCAACTCCAAAGGGATTTCCGAATTTGCCCTGAGGAAATAGTGCTCATCCAGGTGCGTGAAACCACAACGGTAGTACTGTACTTTCACATGGTGTTCTTCCATGTACTCATTAATTTTGTACAGGCATTTTTGAAGATATCTCTTGGTTACGGAGTCATCTGCCTTTTTCCGTTTGCTTTCAATTTCAAAAACCAAATGGTAAAACAGGAGTCTTCCGTATGCAGCTGGTTTGATCTCTTTGAAAAACTGAATTTCCGACTTGCGGTCGGGAAACCCCTTCTCAATAATCAATTTTCGCAATTTTTCCAGTGCAATTTTGCAATGGCCAATTGCATACTCCACCTGATCGGTAACATTGTCCGACACGTCTTTCATCTTTGACAACTCATTTTTCATCTCAAAGATGATTTCAAAATACGTCTTCATGGCATATAAAATTAAACTTGTTAACATTCAGTTTCTTCCCAAACCATCCCATTAACTAATTCAATTTCCCTTTTTTCACGATGCCTTTAAAATATTTTTCAATGATATGTTATCATGCTTTACATTTCCGATCTTAAATTCTACTGCAATGAGCAACTTGACAGAAGACTTGTATTCAATATTATTTTATAATTTGGTCTATTACCTTGATTTCTCCATTGAGCCCTGATGGCAAAATTTTCCAACCCGAAGCATCCAGGGGTTTGTAGTCCAGGTTGACGATATTAATGTTTTCGAATTTCTTCCATTCCAATCCGTTTTTATCCAGGTAACGTATTCGGTTGGCGCCCAGATTGCTCACTTCGAAGCGCAGGCTGTTTTTGCCCTTCTTCAGGTACTTTCCGATTTCCAGCTCGTATGGATAAGCCCAAAGTGTTCCTGCTTCCTGCCCGTTCACAAGGACCCGGACCGACGCTTCGACCTGCCCAAACTTCAAACAATAGGCATCGGCCTTTTTTGCTTTCAGGCTGAAGCTGGTTTCATAGGCGGCTGTTCCGGCAAAATGTTCAAACACATCGTCATCCAGCTCGGTCCAAAACTTCAGTTTGTCCAGCTTTTGCGTTTCAAACAAAACTGGTCCGCCGCTGATGGCCTTCAAGGTCCAGGGCTCCGCTAATTGAAACACCTGTCCTGGGGTGTACACCAGTTCGGCTGATACGCCGCTTATCAGCTCATTGGTAAAGTAAACGATGCGTGATTCGCCAGCTTTGAGCTTGATTTTTACCATTCCTTCCGCAGTTTCGGCCAGCTTAACGTCCCCGTTCATAGGGTTCATTAATAGGGCATGCGGGGTCGAATTTTTAAATTGAAGCCAATCGTTAAACGCTTCGGCCTCATGGTTCGCGATAAAGTAATAAAACCCGGAACCGGTTTTGCGCGAAATGTGTTTGATATTCCTGTCTATGAGTGTTTCCCGTGAAATACCTGCATCGGTCAAAGCCGGTTCAACTGGGCCCAAATAGATGCACCCTTTTCCGTAGATTGCTTTTTGAAAGCCGTCTACCGCTTGAAAACCGACCGATTGGATTAATCGGTTCAATTCATTTTCCTGTGAAGGGTAATCGCGGAAACCTGATACCGTTTCGGGCCAGCTGCGAAACAGGATGGTAGCCCCGTCGCTGGCCAGCGACAACAGTTTTCTGAAGGTTTCAAGCTTGATACGTTTCGTTTCAGGAACCACAATGGCTTGATAAGCAGTGGTGCCGAAGGTGAGCACCGAAGCGCCTCTCACGCTGGCACCAGCCACAATCCGGTCGGTGGTAAAATCGAACAGGTAGCCTTTGGCCAGCAGGTCTTCAATTTCGGGCATACTCACCCAACTTTCCGAATTGTGCAAGGTCAACTTCTTCTCCAAACCTTTCGGATTGGCATAGTAGTCATCGGGCGACCAAAGTACCAGAAAGTCGTTGGTATGTTGTCCTTGCTGCAGCACCGACTGGCAGCGGGTAATGTAAGCAGTCATGGCCTTTAGATGCTCCCACTGCGGATTGGAAGGTTCCATGTGTGCCGAGGCATAAAAGCACCAGCCCGGCCACGAAGCATGCTCGGGCGAATAGGCTGTGCCGTGTAAAAAGAGGTGGTTGACTCCTTTCACAAACAGCTCGTCCAATTCGGGTTTACACTGGTATAAAGGTGTCCGGAAGTGTTCGTTTAACCAGGTAAAGGTTTCGCACGACACCAGCGGGCTGCCCTTCTGGTGTGCGGCCGAGGAAGCGAACTTTTTGAACAGCTTGTTGCTCTCGGTATGTTTGGCCCCGCTTTGGTCGATAAACGACTGCAAAAACGGGAAATGCGTGGCATGAAAGGTTTCCAGCTCCGGAATATCGACCGCCGCATACAAATCGATCAGGTTTCCTGGCGAGCCGTGCGCCTGGTTGCGGGTGAGGGCGCCATAGGTGTTTGCCCAGCTATTCCAGGTTTGGGTGAAGTTCGAAAGCAGCATTTCGCCGAGCACATCGCGGTAATCCGCTTTCACCCGAGCTATGGTGTCGTTGTTTCCAATCCCATTCAGCTCGGAAGTGTAAAGAGCCAAATCATAGCCTTTCAAACGTTCAAAGGTTTCGAACAAGCCGCGTTCGGCGCTTGCACGTTCCAGTTCGTAGCTGTCGTTAAAAAAACAACGAATGCCGGGGTTTCCGTCGAAAGCCTGGTCGAAGCGATCCAGGTAATGTCGGGTGGCTGCCTCCGAGAAATGGTTGAACACCAGGCCTTCGCCGCCCGGGGCTGCCCGTTTCACCTGCTGCCGGGTATTCGACTGGCTGACCGCCAATACTCTCCGCCCGGCTTCCCCGATTTGGCCGATGGTATTGCCCGGTTTCATTAAGTTAATCCGTTCTCCCCGGCTGTTGAAGGCAGAAAGGGCCAGCAACTCAACCCCGGCCGAATCCTTCATCCGCCGGATAAAGCCATCCAGTTCCTCCTGCTGAAGCTTGCCCAAATCATGAAACACCAAGCTTTTGGCTGCAAACTCATCGGTTACCTGGGGCCCCCCAAATGGCCAGCCGGTTCCGGTGTTCATATCCACTCCCATTCTGTAGCGCTGGCCAGCTATCACGGTGGCTGTCAGCATATCCACCCAGCGGGGCGACAAAAAATCGATATTGTTTGCTTCCTCCCCTTTCACCCCGTAAATCGGGGTAATTTCGATCCCTCCAATCCCGTGATCGGCATAATTGCCCATCAGGCGGTTCAGGTTTTTGGCATCTACGGCATTTCCCATCCACCACCAGCGGGTCCAGGGCCTGGCTGTTTCCGTGAGCTCGGGCCAAACAGCAGAAGGCATTGATGGGGTCTGGGCAACAGGCCCGTCAACCCCGATGAAAAAGCAAAACAGCAGCAATAAGGAGTTGTGTTTGTAGTTCATAGCTATCTTTCTTTCTATCTTTCTTTTTGACGAAGAAACTAAAAGTTCCACTGATTTGAGAATAAAATTACTTAGTTAGATGGCTTGTATTCAAACCAATCAAATGATGCCGAGTTGCCAGACCGCTGGCCATTGCTTGTCGCATACACTCCCACGCCGGGACCATTAAATCGATTCCCGTTTCCTTCAGCCAAAACTTCCAGGTCTTGTGGTTCACCAAGTTTTGTCATTGTCTCAGGGGAAGTTCCAAAACAGAACTGAATCTTGCGGCCTTCGGCATCAACCCGCAGAAATACGTCTTTTTTATCGTAGTCACAGCTGGCAACTTCCACCCGTTTTCCTTGAAATTTCCGGATGAGTACAAGCCGCGATTTTTCTTTTAGCAACAAGTAATAGCTGTTGTTATTCCGATACATAATCAGCCCAGCTTGTTCATTGTCCTTCTTAGTACTAAAAGAAAGTTTGGTTGTCGCCGAGTAATCTTGATCCTTGATGCGTTGAATCAGCATGGAAGAATGCACCATGCTATCTGTTACTTCAGGCAACAGATGTAAGGACAGACTACCATCTTTCAAACTATAGAAAGACTGCTTTGGAGTCCTAATCGTATGCCACTTTAGCGATAAACTATCGGTGTCAAAATCTTCCTTTGTCGCCTCTTCATATAAGGGTGACCACGGAAGTGCGGGACGCTCCTGCGCCAATCGAACTTTGCCGTAACCGGGATTGAATATGGGCGTGCCGTTTTCAAATTCCACCTTGCATAAAAACGTTTCGCGGGTAAGCCCAGATTTACCCGCGATATCCCTAATGCCCAAGGCCACTGCCCACCAGTCGCCATGCTGTGTTTGAACCAGGTCGGCGTGGCCGATGGTATGAACCGGATAGTCTTTCCCCAATTGCCGGTGTGTCAATACTGGATTGACCTGATCTGCAATATAAGTATCTAAAATGTTGTTGCCATGGTGAGCCGATATCGCATGGTTATAAGCTGAACCTCCTTCGGACATAAGTAACAAATATTTACCATCAATTTTATAAATATGAGGACCTTCGGCATATCTTGCGTTGTTTGCATGACCATAGGTCAGGAACTTCCTTTTGCCAACGAGCGTCTGGTTTTCCAAATCCAGTTCCTGTGTCCAGACGGCACATTGACTCGACCATGATTTCGTAAATCCCCATGAATTACCAGTATAATAGCAGGTTCCGTCATCTTCCCAAAACAACGAGGGATCAATGCCTTCAGCTTCTTCAAGCCAAACGGGATCTGACCACTCACCAGCCGGATCTTTGGCCGTGATATAGAAATTACCACCGCATCTGTTGCAGGTTGTAATTAAATAGAACAGTCCTTCATGGTAGCGGATTGTAACCGCCCAAATTCCATTATCATCGGTGATCTTATCGAAATCAAACTGATCCGGACGGGTAATTCCATGCCCGATTAATTTCCAGTTGACCAAATCTTTGCTGTGATAGATTGGAATTCCCGGGAACCAGGTAAACGATGAGGTGACCAGGTAATAATCGTCGCCAACCCGGCAAACGGATGGATCGGGGTTAAAGCCCGGAAGAATTGGGTTCCGAAAGTTCTCAGGAATTATTTGTGCGCTCGAATAAGTAGATATGGCCCAGAAAAGAAAGATCGAAAGAAGTTTGTACTGTATCATGCTTTTCAAATTTTCATCAGTAAATAATTTGTTTTTTTAATTGTCTGATGGAACTCCCATGTTGTTGAAAATTATTTCCATCGGTGTTTGTGTTGCCGACAACATCTTCGTTTCATTTTGTATTGTTTGTTTACCAGGTTGAACCGAAAGGGGCTCCAGGTAATCCATCTGAATTTACCTGATTTGGCATTGCCGTTTTATGCTAACCAAATCGCACATCAGCTGGCTGTTTTATTTTTGGCAGATTGACAACCACCTTGTCCCGGTCTCTTACATTTGTAAATGCAGTACGAACAACCCAACGAGCACCAAAAGAATTAATTTTCTTCTCATCGGCTTTAAGATGTCTAAAATCCATAAAGCGATGTCATTAATCTATATAGTAATCGCAAGACTATTTGCTTATTTAACATTCACATTTGTCCATGAGGATTCTTTTATCAAGTTCGTGTCGTAGCTGGTCTGTTCTGTATTTATATCAAGATTTTCGAAAACAAAATTTGACAAATGATATTGGTCGGTAATCTTTACATTCAAGAAGACATCACAATCCACTTTGCAGTTTCGCATGACGATGTTGGTTGCTTTTGACTTTGGCTGGGGCAATCCTCGGAGGTTGAAAAATTGTGTCCACGGACTAATGTTAAGAAAATTTCTGGTTGTTCCAGTTATATCCTCCACGAGAATGTATTCATGATTCTGCGGAGTATCGGGACGCATTTTCAGAAGCAGAATATTATGGGTATTCCTCATGGAACAGCGCCGCATAACAACATTATATGTATGAACGGATTCACTCCCCAAAGTCAGTGCCGGACAATTCTCAAATACATTATCCTCGATAATAATATTGCGATTAGTACCATTGTTGGGGTCTTTGTCAGCCAACGGACCCTTTCCGCCTTTTAGGCAAACAGCATCATCGTTTACCGACAGATAGCAGTTTTTTATCAATACATTTTGACATACATCTAAGTCGATAGCATCGGAACTTGGAGCTTTGACTCCACTTGTGGGAGCACAGATATGTAGATTCAGGATTTTCAGGTTGTTGCATTTGTAATAATGTGAGGTCCAAAATGGCGAGTTCATCAATCGGATTCCTGATACCTGCACATCATTACTGTTTGATACAAAAAGTAAGCGTGGACGCTGTTCTTCCAGATTTGTACATTGGGGATTCCATTGTCGACGCAGCCAGAATGCCTTCCAAAAACGCAATCCGTTACCATCAATTGTGCCTTTGCCTGAAATTGTAAATCTATCCACTTGATCTGCATTGACCAGAGCAGCGAAATAGGCCAACGACTGTCCTTCAATTCGGGTAGTAACAATTTCGAAATCAGAAATATCATTACTTCCCTTGAGGATTGCCTCCCGAGCGAGATATAAATGTGTTTTCGGTTTAAAGAAAAGAGACCCGCTGATAAAAACGCCCTTGGGGATAACAATCACCCCGCCTCCATTCTCTGAAACTGAATCAATAACATGTTGAATCTCAATTGTCTGAACTGATTCGCTATCATTTTTGACTCCATAATCAGTGATCACGTATTTTTTTCCTAAGGAATCCACATCGACCATTTCAGTTTTTGAAAACCATTCTGGAATAGGCGTACCGTCTGGGAATAGTGCCTTATCCTCATCATTTGATCTATGAACATTCCCAGAGCAAACAATATGTATCATCAAGACATAAGCACCTATTAAAACCTTGTATATTCTCATAATTCTTTGGTTCAAATCAATTCGTTATTAGAATTCTTTCGACACTCTTCAAACCCGCAACGCTTGCCTTGATTTTTACTGTTCCGGCAACCCGATCAGATCGTAAAATGGCCATAGCGAAACCATTGAAAAGTGATTTTTTATTGCCTACAAATAAATCATCGCTCGAATGATTGCCATTATCAACGGCAATCAAGCGTGCAGCACCACTCACATCAAAAGTAAGTTCGCCAGTTGCGGTCGGCACTTTACGTCCGTTGCGATCCACAGCATACACTTTCACATACTGAAGGTCCAAACCGTCAGCTTTCCAGTACGCATTTTCCGTCTCCATAATCAGCCCGACAGCTTTTCCGGTTGTCTCCAGCTCATGACGCGCTACTTCTTTGCCTGCTTTTCTGGCAATGGCCGTAATCTTGCCTGGTGTATATGGAATGTTTTCCCAGAAAATAGCGTTGCGTTTTTTAACATCAGCGCTGTTTTTCTTCACCCCAATCGATTGACCATTTATCAATAGTTCAACCTCGTCTGCATTCGTGTAAGTGTAGAGATTATAGTTTGCACCTTCTTGTCGGTTCCAATGCGATGAAATAACCTTCTGGCCCACAAGCACATCGTTCCACAATTTTTTCTCGCCCTCACTATCAACCACACCAATGTATACCGACGGCTCTTCCTTAAAAATACTCTTCGTTAACCAAGCTTGGGGAAATGGTTCCATGGCATGGTTGAAGAATGAATAGTTCCAGCCCTTTCTGGGCCACCCCTGAGATTCGCCCCAATATTCAATGGCTCCCCAATAAGCTAATCCGACCATTTTGTCCAGATCCATTCCAAAGTAGGGAGCAGCCAACTCATTGGTAACCGCCTCGCTCTGATAAATTATCATATCGGGGGCGTGCTTCAAATACTCCTGATAATCGTCCCATACATAGTTGAAACTGGCTACATCAGTAACAGTTGCTAATTCTGGAGGAACGATATTTTCTGTAATTTTGAAATCAGGGTCATGCTTTTTTATCCCTCCTGCACGCGCCGGATACATCGCAACTGTCGTTGCACGAGTAGGATCATAACGTTTCGCTACAACATCCATTAGACGGTAGGTAGTAACTCCCCAATCGGCGGTCGGAAATCCCCAACGTTCTTCCTGAAATTGTAACTCATTTCCAAAACTCCACATAATAACTGAAGGATGGTTCCTGTCGCGCTTGATCCATTCCTTAATATTAGTGTACCACAAGTCATTCCATGGTGCGCTTCCCGCCCAGGCAACTTCGCTACCCCATTTGTCATACAATTCATCCACGATTAAAATACCCTTTTCATCGGCGAGCCTGTAAAACGACTCAGAATAAGGATTGTGTGAGGTTCGTATGTGATTAAATCCAAAGGCTTTCAATTTATCCATCATTCTGGCAACCGAAGTTTCGAAAGCAGCTGCACCCACTGCACCCAGGTCATGGTGATTAGCAACACCTTTAAGAATGATTTTTTTGCCGTTTAATTTCAGCCCGAACTCTTTGGAGAACTCAATGGTACGAATTCCAAACCTTTCGGTCAGTTTATCAATCACTTTTCCATCTAATACCAGACTAACTTCAGCCGAGTAAAGATTAGGTGCCTCACAAGACCAAAGCTGTGGGTTTGGAATATTTATTTTGGGTAATTGAACTTCGACCGAAACAAGCCTTGATCTCTTAGGAGCCAAAGTTTTTGCTTCGGCAAGCTGGCCCCCGTCCGGAGAAAAGATCTTTGTAGTGATTTCCAGGTCGTATTCCTGCATTTTAATGCCGTCCACTTCCACTCGTACATTTACTTCAGCGCTCTGATTTGTAATGTTTGGGGTGGTTATAAAAATACCGTGCCGGGTAATAGAGATGGTGTCTTTTATAACCAAATGCACATCCCGAAACAGACCACCACCGGTGTACCACCGGGAATTTTCATTTTCTCCAGTTGAGGCTCTAACAGCAACCACATTGACCGTATCGTATTTGATGACATCTGCTATATCTGATGCAAAACCGAGATACCCATAATCTGTTCCTCCGATTTTCACTCCATTTAACCAGACTTCTCCATGTAGCATGATTCCTTCAAAATCAAGTAACACTCTTTTACCTTGCCAGGCAGGGTTAGCTTTAAAAGTTTTTCGATACCAGCCTACTCCCATTGCTTTATATCCACGCCCCCGACTAGCTGTGCTATCCCAGGGTTGTTCAATCTGAAAATCGTGTGGTAAGTCGAGCTCGCGCCAGCCAATATCATCGAAATTCAAAGCCTGAGCATTCGGAACTTCGCCAGCTTTGAATTTCCAACCAAAATTGAACAGTTGGTTCGTTCGTATATTTTCATTGGTGCTTTGAGCAAATAGACATGTTGTATAACAAACGGCAATAATAGTTGACCAAATTCTCATATATGAAATAATCTGTTTTTTCATTTTTGAATTTTTAAAATGTATTCATTTAATAAGTGCAAATGTCTGCGACCATAGTTAGCCCATTCCCAACTGCCTGTGCCCTGAAAACGACACTCGCTTGTCACCACTATTTTGCATTATCCATTATTTTGCTTTCGTTATTTCATTAAAGTCACACCCATTAATCCGATGATAACCTCGTTGGCAACAGTTTCTAGTGTCAGGGAATCAAGTTCCTTGTCGGGGTTTAAGGGTAAATCGAGTAAAGTGGCCATCCCTCCATCGATATACATTGGGTTGTTGGACATTTCTACCCCTAATTCGCCTGCGTGGTACTTGCTGACATCGCCGGTTTTCAACCTTACCCTCCATGGGCGAGGCTTTGGACTATCGAATGCCCATCCGTCGATAAAGATATCCTGATCAAGTGGCAGTAGATTATCCGGCAACACCAGTTCAAGCACATCCTCGGAACCATCTTTATACTTCACCCGGATTTGCCCGTTCAGCACATGCGCCTGCATGTGGTAGGTTGATGCTGCCACCAGGAAGTATGCTTTCGACGCCTTCCCGCTAAGTGGCATCATCACCTCATCCGGATAGTTGTCCCACAGACTGGCAAACACAATGTTGTGCTGCTCATTCCCGCCCGGTGTTGCAAATGGGATTCCCTGAGGCAGGGTGAAGTTATTGCCGTTTTTTGCGGCAATGCTCCGAAAACCACTGTCATCAATCGGCGACAAATCGGTCGGGTGGCACCACTGTCCCATTCCCTGCGTAGGAACCTGGAGGGTGGTGTATTCATATCGGGGATTGAGATATTTGCCGTAGGTGAAGATGCTGGTCACATTATCGTTGAAGCTTTCCCGAAGATCCACAGGCCGGTAAATCTTATCCGAAGAGTTGGTCAGATTCCAATTTACAACATCAAACATATATACTTCCGTGTTCGATCTGATTTCTACCTTATTCGTTCCTAATATTGCCTCCGGCGAGTTAAACGTGTATTTTTTCGTACTACCGGGAGCAAGCGTAAGCTCAGTACCGGTATCCTTATTGTTGAGGAATAGTTTTCCTGAAAGTTGTTCTGAACTGTTATTTACAATCGCAAACGATAGTGATTCGGATTCAGAATTATTCTCAATTTCAACTTGCTTAACGACTTCAATATCAACGGGGAGCCAGTAGCTCATGTCACCCGAAGCAACCTGAACAAACACGGTGCGATGCCCTTCTTGTGCCGATACCTTCCCGCGCAGTACCCCATTAGTGAATGATGCCCCGGGAACAACACCCTGCGGATCGTAAATTTTCCCCGACCGAAACGGCAGCATCAGCGTAAGTTCCCCGCCATTGGCAACAGTTGCAGATACCAGGTTACGATCAATTTTGTCTCCAGCCCATTCAACAACGATATCGTACTGAAGGGCTTTCCCTGCATTAAACTGAATTCTGGGAGATAAAACCATATCTTCCAGCACATGATATGCGACTTTTCGACCGTTAACCTTTATCGATTTGACCTTGTCGAACGGAGCATTTAATTCCATTGTTAATTCTACATTTTTCTTAAGTAGGTTCGGCTTAATGCTGTATCGTTCGGTTTTCCCCGAGCGCTTATAAGAGTAAGCCATGTTTCTGGTTTCCAGCTCGGCAAAATCCCAATCGACCGGAAATCCCGGACGAATATGCAACCGCTCATTCATCAGGTCGGGAATGATACCGAACATCCCCTGAACCAGAGCTCTCACGCCCATCGCCACTGGATCGGCAAAATCGCGGTAGGTTTCCCCCCGGGCTGCATCGTAAAAAGAAATCTGGGTGATGTTTCCGGGACCTGAACCAAGATACATGGCATCGAGCACCGCCCCTTTGTATATTTTAAATGCTTCATCATATCTTCCGGTTTGCCAGTAGGCTAGTGCCGTATGGGCAATTTCGGCAAAAGCGACATTGTTGATTGACCACATGTAGGGTTGCCAGTCGGTGGTACTGACCACGTAATTGGTGGTATCCGAGAGACCTTTGGCAACCACCGGTATATGGGGTAATTTCGTATCAACATACCGAGTGGCCTGGTAGGCCTGAAAAGCGTCGTGCACATCCGAATCAATGGCATGATAGATACTCCAAAGCGCGGCATGGTCGTGCCTTAAGCCATGTCCCATGTTATCAACAAATTCGGCCCACCAGCCCTTGTCTTTTATCCAAAGTTCCCGGTTAATTGCCGACAGGATACGATCCGCTTCTTTTGCATAGGGTGTCGAATCTTCTCCAAGCTTCTTCGCCAGCTCAGCCGTCAGTTTGTTAGCCCGATAGTTGTATGCTGAAGAGTGGGTTACTTTTCCTCCGTTGTACTGGAGGGCATCAGACGCCCAAATACAGCACAAAGCATCATACAAGCCATCGTTATCCGGGTCAAAGGTGTTTTTTTCCCAAGCCAAATGGTTCTGAAGAACCGGGAAAACCTTCCGGGCATAGTCCATATCCCCGGTCCAGTTAAGGTGCCACAACAGTTCGTCGATAAACACCAGGTTCATATCGTAGTGGTGCATAACTTGGTTGTTATTGGGACTGCGACAGATATAACCATTGCTGTACATGGGCGTTCCCCATATCTTTGCAGGGCGTGCAAGGTGCAAGTCTTTATCCTGTATCGGCGGAAGTGTCACAGGAACATCGGTAACCTGAGAATTGATATAACCGTTGAAGTGCATGCGCGCCCTTTCCTGTAACCCAAGGAGATCTCCAAGATAAGCTGCCCGCCAGCCGGTGAGGGGAACCCTCCAACCGATAGCCCCGTGAAGATAGCTGGGAGCTTCCCAAATCGCGTCTTCGGCACCCGAATAAATGCCGCCAAGCGTATTCATAAATGGATCAGGAGTATGCAGTTTCAACGTTGAAGCAACGCGGGTGCGGAACTCGACGCCATCGCTGAATGCCTTGGGCAGATCGGCATAGGTCATATCAGTTCGGCTTACCGGATTACTAAGTTCGAAGTAGAAAGGCTCCCTTGTCAGGTTGTATTCGGCAATGATAATCGGTCGCGAAGTCTTTTCCGATTCCAAAAGTTGTGCTAAGGAATCAATCCGGTTCCCGTCGGCCTGTCGGATGACCGTCCCCGTCGGGAAGATACCTGAAATTCGTTTCGCATCTGCCAGAATTTCCGGATTTGCACTTTCGGACCTTTTATAGGTTTTAGGGTTCTCGTAGGCTTCTGCGTCTGAAATGATTCTGGTCGAATGGCCGTAATATAGGGCGAAGTGATTGTCCTTGATTTCGTAAATATTGCCATCGCAGTTTTCTGCTTTAATGAAGAAACTGTTAGCAGGGTCAGCGCCCAGATCGCCTTCACGGCTGAACCGCTTGTTGCTGGCACCTCCGTAAACCCATACCAGCTTCGTGCCTTCAGGTACATCCCTTGCCTCATATTTCACAACTAGACCTTCTCCATCCGACAATGCAACAGCATCGATGGTCAATATTCCGGCTCCAAGTATTTTGCTGTCTTTCAACAGATATGTCCTTTGTCCCGATTTGAAACGGGACTCAATACTTTCCAATTCATTTACCCAAACCGTATCCGAGGGTGTTGCAATGGCCATATAAACACTGCCCCCAAGATTGGGCATATACAGACCAAACTCAGGGAAATCGCTGGTCTCGAACCGAAAACCAGAGTTGGTCCCATAAATGGCACGGGTAAACCGTTTGTCACCGTTCAGGATAACAAATTCCTCTCCATCGGGTTGGTAGCGCAGTTCCCTTTCCTTACCCTGCCAGTAGAGCGAAGGATTAACGGGTTGATTCTTTTCAGGGGAACAACTCAAAAGTCCGATATTCAGAATCAGTCCAAGCAGATAATATTTAATCATTTGATGATAGTTCATAATAATACATTTATAACATTTACTTTTTATTGTCCTAGGTAAAAGGAAGGTACAGGGGCTTGCGGGTATCCCTGCGAACGCTGTAAGACATAGCTGCGGTAAATCCCGTCCTGCATCAGTGTCACTTTCCGGTCGACTGCCGGAATATTGGTATGATAAATGCGCAACTCGCCGGGCAAAGTCGTAATCACTTCCTCACGCCAGTCGCCGAAAACATCTGCAATAAGAATAATATCGCCGGTTATTCCATCGGTTATCTTTTCTCCGTTCCAATACCCGATGGATTGACTTTTTCCGTTCGAACTGGATTCGGCACCCCATTGGTTATCGTCGCCGAAAAACAATTGGCGGGTGTTTCCCGTGTCCCACCAAATCCAATTTCGGCAGGCAGGAACTTTTTCATTAGATGCCAAGCGTTTTCCCTGGGCGCTTAACAGGTACTTATCGGTCGAGCCTCCTTTTTTATCTTCGCTTGCAAAACATTCCAATCCGGGGGTATCGGGGGCAATATCTGCAACCATGCCATCACCTACATGAAATGTTTTATGGCCAATGCCCCAGATGTGTTGTCCGGTTTTGGCATCCAGCAAGCAGACGCCATAGCCATTGTCGTGCCAGGGTTCGAGGGCCAAGAGTACTTCCATTCCAGCGCGTTGAGGGTCAATATCGGTCAGATAGGCTTTATCCGGATGACCTAGGCCGGCAGACCACAGCAGCGTGCCGTTATCGTCGAGCATGCAGGAGCCCAGTAACACCTCGTCCCGTCCATCGCCATCCACATCGCCGCAAACCATGTTGTGGGCGCCCTGGCTGCGCACGAGCGGATTTTCCTCGTCACCGTCCCAACGCCAAAGCTTTTCCAATTTTCCATTGTTGAGCTGCCAGGCATCGACAACCATCAGTTTATAGGTACCTCGGGCTGTCAGGATGCAGGGCGTTTTTCCATCTAGGTAAGCCATGCCAAGTTGGTTGCGGTTTTGTCGCACCAGGTTTCCGAACCGGTCGTTGCGTTCGGGCCAGTCGGCGCGAGCCCGCTCTATGCCGGTCATCCCATCGAGTACCGACAGGTATTCGCTCCCGCCATACACCCTCCCTTTTTCGTTTTTCAAATAATCGTGGCTGGCAGTCTTCAAAACCACTTCGGCCTTACCATCTCCGTCGAAATCGTACACCACAAAGGGCGAATACCACACGCCGGGCTCTATGCCGGGGCCCAAATCTTTTGTCCACAGATAGGTTCCGTCGCTCAGGTAGGCTTCAATCTTATATGTTGTCCCGTCATCGGGGTTGGCAACACCGGGGTCGACATTGCTGGCGGGATGACGAATAATATAATCGTATGCTCCGTCGCCATTCAAATCGGCTACTGCAACCCGCCCGGCCGTTACTGCCTGGTTCAGTCTGATGCTTTTGTAGTTTGGCGTTGATGAGGCCGAAAAACTGACGGTGATTTTTTCGGACAATTGCTTCGTTGCCCCATCGACACTTTCGAGCCAATAGTCAGCCTGACCGAGAACCGGAACCCTATCGGTAAAACCGGTCGTCTCTCCAACCGGTTGATTGTTCAATATTTTCGTTTTCCCGCTTGCCGAACGGTATACATTGAACTGTACTATGTCGCTGTCCGTTTTCAGCAATCGCCAATTCAAATAAACCGCTTTCCCTTTTTCTGTCCAGGCAGTAGTCAGGCCACGGTTCAGTTGTTCTTCCAACCGTGTTTCGGAAAAACCCGCAACCAATGGCTTCGGCTCGTGTTGCGGATTCAAGATTTCGTAATAATAGAAACGTTCACGCGAGTCCTGCGCGATCAGGTTCGACTGGAATAAACCAAGAAGGGCTATCAGACCGAGATATTTTTTCATAAGTCATCTGTTTTAGGTTTTCAATTATCGGGTGACCAGCTTTTTTTCTGCATTTTTCATACCATCGGCAAGGATGCTTACATGTACATTTCCACTCGTTTGGGTCGAACGCAAAATAGCCATGGCAAAACCGTTGTGCAGGCTGACCGCGTTCCCTTCTGAAAAGACCTTGTCAGTATTGTGGTCACCGTTGTCAACAGCAATGAGTTTGGCTTCGCCCGAAATATCGAAGCGAATGTCCCCTTCGACAGTGGGTACGACCCGTCCTTTGCTGTCAACGGCGTATACCTTGACGTACTGCAAGTCCATCCCGTCAGCTTTCCAATCCCAGTTTTCAGTTTCAATCCGGAAGGCGACTGCTTTTCCTGTTGTTTCGAGCCGATGCCGGGCTACTTCGGTTCCGTTGATACCGGCCACTGCGGTAATATTTCCACCCTTTCCATAGGGCACATTTTTCCAGTAAATAATGTTACGGCGCTCACTGTCGTCAACCGGATTCTGTTGCACTCCCAGCGATTTTCCATTAACAAACAATTCAACCTCATCAGCATTCGTGAATGTAAATAAATTATGGCTGCTCGCTTCTTTTCGGTTCCAGTGCGAAGAAACGGGTGTACGGCCAACCACAATATCGTTCCATTCCTGATACTCCCCGGAGCTGTCTACAACTCCAATGCGTACCAACGGTTCATCCACAAACGCACTCTTCATCAGATAAGCCTGAGGATAAGGTTCAAGGGCATGATTGAAATAGGAATAATTCCAACCTTTCTTTGGCCATCCGCTTGATTCACCCCAATATTCCACTGCCCCCCAGTAGGCCAGCCCGACCATTTTATTGTAATCCATCCCGAAGAATGCGCCTGTCTGGTTGCTGGTACTCGCTTCGCTTTGGTAGATAATCAGCTCGGGAGCTTTCTTCTGATATTCCTGGTAAACATGATATTGATAGTTATAACTCGCCACTTCCGTCACCAGTGACAATTCGGGTGGGTTGAAATTGGTGTTGAAATCAGGGTCATGCCGAGTTACCGCATTTGCGCGAGAGGGGAACATGGCCACGGTGGTCGGGCGGGTTGTATCATAACGCTTGACAAGAACATCAAGTATCCGATAGGTCGTTACACCCCAGTCGCCGGTCGGAAAACCGGTCAAGTCTTCGCGCATCTGCAACTCGTTGCCTAAAGACCACATGATGACCGATGGATGGTTGCGATCGCGTTTTATCCATTCGGGAAGAATCTTGTACCAGATTTCTGAGAACGGCCTGCTTCCCGGCCAATATTTGTCTTCGCTCCATTTATCGCACAATTCGTCCACAATCAGTATTCCATACTTGTCAGCTAGTTTCATAAATGATTCGGAATAGGGATTGTGCGAGGTCCGGACATGGTTAAATCCAAAAGCCTTTAACTGTTTAAAGAGCCTTTCTATTGCCTGGTCGTAAACTGCCGCGCCCAAAGCGCCTAAATCGTGGTGACAGGCAATTCCTTTCAGAAAGACCTTTTTACCGTTCAGTTTGAACCCAAAACCACTGGAATATTCAATCGTACGAATCCCGAAGGTTTCCGTAACCTGGTCAATCAGCTGCCCGTTGCGGATTAAGGACACTTCGGCGGTGTAAAGATTCGGTGTTTCGCACGACCATAATTGAGGATTTATTACGGTAGCTGCCGGAAGAAGCGCTTCAACCAGTTGCAATCTGTTACCCTGCGGAACAAGCGATTTGGTCACCGCAACTTGTTTTCCATCGGGAGAGAAAACCTTCGCTTGAATTTCGATATCCAGACGTTTATTGCTGATACCTTCGAGATCGATCTGAATTTCAACTTCCGCTCTTTGTTCCGTGATGTCGGGTGTAGTAATGAAAACTCCGTGGCGAGCTATGGAAATCGAATCCTTAACAACCATGTGTACATCACGGAATAACCCGCCACCGGTGTACCAGCGTGAATTCCTGTTTTTACCGGTCGTGGCATAAACGGCCACCACATTTTCACCGTTATAGTTGAGGTGCTCAGTAATATCAGCTTCGTAGCCGAGGTATCCGAATTCCATATCGGCAACCTTGTGGCCATTCAGCCAAACCTTTCCGGAAAGCATCACTCCTTCAAAATCGAGTAACACCCTTTTACCTAGCCAGGCAGGGTCGGCTTTAAAGCTTTTGCGGTACCAGCCCTCGCCCATATCTTTGAATCCGCGGCCACCGCTGGCAGATTTGTTCCAGGCTTGTTCAATCTGAAAGTCGTGAGGTAAATCCAATGCGTGCCAGTCTCTGTCGTCATAAGCGACAGATTGGGCATCAGTCATATTACCTAATTTGAATTTCCAGTCGAAATTGAAAAGCTGGTTAATTCTGACTGGGCTTGCTACCGGCTGTGCCAAAAGCGCAGGTGTAAACAGGCAGCAAATCAGAATCGTTATAAAATGTCGTTTCATAAGTTTCTTGTTTGGTTAAAGCAGCACGATTGACCTTGTGGTCTACAATTGTTCGTCATCCGTTTCCGATGATTGATTTTTTAGGAATCAAATCCGACAGAAAAGGAAGTGCTCCTAGATTATGGGAATGACCGAGTATTGTCGGTTGTAACATGCAGCATTTAAAAGGCTATTTTCTCTGTGTTACTTATCTCGTATCAGCCTATGATCAACATCAGGCCATGTACGTGTTGGAAGTAAAGTCAGGTAAAAAAATTACAGGCAGCAACCGCTACAATCGCTGCCTGCAATGCAGAGGCCTAATAGCCCTCGTTTTGTTGATAGAATCCAGGTTTAACATTGATTTGCTCCAGTGGAATAGGGTACAAGTAACGCCCATTCTTCACATTGGCGGCATCGGTTCCATCCGGATTGTTATAGCGATCAAACTTATCGGTAATAGCCGATTGCCATTCATTCCAGCGAACCAGGTCGAACCAGCGCACACCTTCGCCCATTAGCTCAACGCGACGTTCCCGTTTGATAGATTCCATCGCCGCTGCTGCGGATGAAGCTACTTCAGGCGTGCACCCAGCTCTTTGGCGAATTCTATTCACGATATTCATTGCCGCGGAAACATCTTTGGATGCCAGAATTTCAGCATACATCAAAAGAATGTCTTCATATCGGATAATCGGAAGATTTACCGGCCAGTCGTCTGCATTTAGCATACTGGATTCAACATCAAGCGACATGTTCAAGTTTGCGATCTTTCTCTTTGACGGAAGATATTTGTAAAAAATGCTATTCGTAAAAACGTCAACTTCTGTACCATCGGCCAATTCCAATTTATCTGTTGTCTGAGAATATGCGGGAAAATTAGGTTCAGCATCATATCCGGTAAGAACAGAATAACCTATTCCCCTTATATCTTTTCGATCCTCTCCGTTAACAGAGTATGTCTTATCAAACTCGTACATCAGGCTTTTCTCCACCCAAAAGTCGTTTCCAAAGATTCGTTGTCCGGTATACGTTGGCGGAAGCGCCGGGCCAAACCAAAAGATGGCTGGATTTCCTGTTCCCCCGGAACGGTACTGAATCGCAAAAATTGAATACCTATTATAGTACTCATCTGCTGGCATCCACTGCTTTCTCCATTCGGTACTGTCCGGCGCCCAGAATTTATCGCCATTACTTTCTGAATATGTAATAACAGCTTTCAGTTCTGTTTCAGCCAAAGAAAGCGCTGAGGCATCATCGACCGGAAATCCGGCCATAGTCATATAAACACGCGCCAGCATAGCCTGAGCCGCAATTTTATCGGCACGACCACTTGTTGCAATAGAACTACCTTTACTGTCTACCATACCTGAACCTAGGGGTAGTTTCGATTTAGCAGCAATTAAATCAGGCACAATGATCTCATCATAAACTTCACGAGCGGTCGACTGAGCCACATCTTTGACAGCTGAAGGCGACATGGGTGAATCGATAATCGGAATATTTCCAAATAGTCTTACCAATTCAAAATAAGCCCAACCTCTAAGAAAATGCACTTCACCCAAAAATTGTTCCTTTATGGCATCGTTGGTTCCGAAGTCACAATCCGGAATTTTTACAAGCGCCACGTTGGCATCGTAAATCACTTTATACCAGATGTTCCATGCATTATTGATCACTGGAAGGTCATATCCCGCTCTGAACGATGAAATTTCGGAAAATTCCCTCAAAGCATTCGGAGTCGGGTTTGCCCATACATTATCCGAACGGCATTCTGACAGCAACAGGAATTCATCCTCGGCTAAGTCCCGGAGATCGGCATATACCCCCATGAGCCCCTGTTCCGACTGAGCCGGAGTCTGATAGAAACCATCGGAACTTAATAAATTGGCGGGTGCTGTATCAAGAAAGTCATCGCAAGCAACAGTGGCAAACAGTGAAAAGAATGCTACAACAATATGTTTATATCTGAATATTAATTTCATACTATTCTAGTTTAATTAGTTAAAATGTAAGGTTTACTCCTATAGTGAAAACACGAGACAATGGGTATCCACTATAATCAAGTCCAACTGAACTTTGCCCTCCCGGTCCAGATCCATTATTCGCTGCTTCGGGGGAATATCCACCATAGTATTTATCCCATTTTATTAGGTTCTCAGCCGAGAAATAAACACGGGCAAATGAAATAGTTTTGGGATTAACAGGAATTTTATATCCCAGGGTTAAATTCTTCACTCTTAGGTAGTTTGAAGAATAAAGCCAGCGCGAATCAAGTGTGGCGCCCGTTGTCGAGCTTAAAATATATGGCGTTTTGCCGTCACCGGGTTCTTCTTCTGACCACCATGCATTTCGCCATCGTCCCAACACGTTACTACTAGCTCCCATGCTCGGTCGGTCATTGGCGCGACCAATAATACCGTAAATCTGACCTCCGGTTTGCGCAGTCAACAGTATCGACAAATCAAAATTCTTATATGTAAATGAATTCGTCAAACCATAAACAAACTTTGGAGTCGGACTTCCCAAATAATCCCTGTCATTTTCTTTATCATATACGCCGTCATTATTTACATCTTTGTACCTAATGTCTCCCGGACGAATCGTCTTTCCTTCAAATGTTACAGGCACAGAACTATGAGCAGCACTATAATCGTCTATCTCTTGCTGAGTCTTCCAAACTCCGATGGCATCATACATATAATAGGTGTTAATCGGCATACCAACAATAAGAATGTTGGAAGGATTGCTGCTGGCAAAACCGGAATAGATTGGCGTATCGTCAATTCCGAGCGATTTTACTTCATTCTCGTTGTATGAAATATTTAAAGACGTGTTCCACTTTAGCTTTCCATTTGAATTGATAGTATTCAATTCAATCTCAACCCCTCTATTTTGAATGTTGCCCAAATTGTCCCATACTGTTGTAAATCCTGAAGCTCCCATTGAAGGAACCTGATATAACAAATCATTCGTTGTTTTGGTGTACCAATCTAATGATAATTGAATCCGGTTATTCAGGAATGCAAAATCAACAGCGACGTCTGTACTGTGCGTTTTTTCCCAACCCAGGTCTGGGTTTCCTAAGGAGTTGGCAGTATACCCGGCAAAACCATTGTAGGTTACTGCACGCAAGGAGGGATATGCAGCCGTACTACTGATAGAATTATTACCTGTTACTCCGTAGCTGGCTCTCAGCTTCATTGCATTTAGCCAACTGATATTAAGATCTTTAAAAAATTGCTCTTTTGAAAGTACCCAACCTCCGGATATCGCTGGAAACATCCCCCACTTGTTATTTGCTCCGAAGATGGATCCTCCATCGTAACGTAAGCTACCTGAAATCAGGTAACGTTCGTCGAAATTGTATTGCAGACGTCCAAAAACCGAGGCCAGATTGTTCGGAGTTCTTTGGGTAACAATATCAGTACCGATCGCGATTTTTGAACCATCGAAAGAATAGTTAATCGCGTCGTTGGGAAATGGTTTATTGAACGTTTGATTGGTCGAAAAACCGATGTTTGTTTTTTCTGATGACGCACCAACCATCGCCCCGAATGTATGTCTTTCAAAGGTGCGGTCATAGTTGACCAAAGCCTGCACTAACGTACTCCAGCTACGTGCAGTCCTGTGTCCGCCAGATGAATCTTGTCCTTCTCCTTGAGTCCAATTTCTGCTGGTACTAGAGTAAATGTAAGAGGAACCTTCCATATCGAAATAATTGGCAGATGCCGATAATTCAATATTTAATCCATCGAGAGGCTTCACTCGTATAAACGCATTACCTATAAAACGCAAAGTTTCGTCAAGGTTTATGTTTTTTTCCATATAATAGATAGGACTGGGAGTACTGCCAGCCCAGGGATATCTCACATTCGGCTCAACGTTTGTCATATACCCCACACCGGGTTCGGAAACAGGAATTGACGTCAACACAGCATGCGACTGTGTGTCCTTTCCATTAGCCCATCCTCCGCCTTCACTTCTTGTATAGGTTGGCGCAAGTGAAAGCCCCGCGGACAGATATTTACTGAATTTTGACTCGATGTTTGTCCGGAAGGAAATTCTTTCGTAAGACGTTCCGGTCGCGATTCCATCCTGATTTAGGTATCCTCCAGAGAACAGGTAACTTGTTTGCTCATTCCCCCCTGTTACACTCATGTTATATTCCTGGATGGCCGCTTCTCTGAAGTACTCATCCTGCCAATCCAGCAAACTTAATCCTTCTGAAGATGGAGTATATGTGTGTGTCGATCTCATTTCGTCGCTCATGTAATTAAACCAACGATCATCTAATACATAATTATAGTTGATACCGCTAATTCCCAATTTGCTTAAACGTGCTGCATTCGAATCCATAATGCTGGCATCGGTTATGCCTTTTGATTTGGCAGCTGAGAGATAACTTGCATCATTCCATCTGGTTCTGAATTCCATCCACTCTACAGCACTCAACAGATCCATTTTTTTCTCCAGAGTCTGAATGCCATAAGTAGCTGTAAATGAGATTTGAGGTGCTCTTGCGCCTCCTTTTTTTGTCGTAACTATCACAACACCATTCGAACCGCGTGAACCGTAGATGGCTGATGATGCTGCATCCTTTAATACTTCAATCGAAGCAATGTCGGCTGGATTGATACCTGCCAGTGTATTGATGGGAACTCCATCCACGACGTACAAAGGATCAGAGCTCGCATTAACCGATGCAGCTCCGCGCACCCGGATTTGCATATCAGCTCCGGGCTCCCCTGTTGTTGTGCGAACACTAACGCCAGCCAACTGTCCCTGAAGCGCTGTTTCTGCACGGGCAAGCGGTCGATTTTCGAGTTGATTTGCATCCATTTTGGAAACTGCTGATGTTAAAGTGCTCTTTTTGACTGAGCCATAGCCAATTGCCACAACTTCTTCGATCCCAACGGCATCTTCTTCCATTTGCACATTGATCGTTGATTGATTTCCAATTGAAATTTCCTGGGTTTTCATACCCACAAAAGAAAACACCAAGGTGCCATCAGCGGGAATCTGTTCAATCGTGTAGTTTCCATCAACATCGGTGATCGTCCCTTGGGTTGTACCTTTCAAAAAAACGGTTACTCCTGGAAGTGGTTCGAGAGAGGAATCATTCACGCGCCCTGAAATGGTACGGGGTTGCGGTGAAACGGGAGGTTCAGTATTCTGAGAGAGAATTATGATCCGATCTTTCCTTTCAAATTCAATATCGGTGTCAGCAAATAATGAATTTAGCACGTCGTCAATTTTCGCATTCTCAAAATTTACCGAAACTTTTCGCTGCACATCAATAAATTTCTCACTATAAAGGAAATTGCACTCACTCAGATCCTCTATTTTCGAAAGTACCTCTTTTAGAGTGGTATTCTCCATTTTGAGGTCCATTGTTTGTGAGTATGATTTATTTGCCAATACTCCCAAAACAGAAACCAGTAAAAGAAAAGTAGTTAGTTTCATAATTCGCAATAGTTTTTTTACAATAGGGACTTTCAGTTCCCATCTGAAACGTTCATTTTTTTTCATACATTTGTTTTGTTAAAATTAGAATTAGCCCTGTTTGCTGCAGGGATGATTTTACTCTCTACAGGGAAGTGTTGTTGCACTTCCTTGTTTTTTTGATAGTTAATAGTTCATGCGCATATATTTATTTAAAATTTTGGTGCTCATATCGTTCTTTTAGAATTATCTTTTGTTTATAGTAAGTACCATCGGGTAATTTCTCACGCGGTAGAAAAACATAGTCAACAGGGGTTGCTTTGGTCAGAAGATCAAGAATCTGAGTGAGCGATTCATCCACAAATTTCACCGTATAGGTATAATCCTCGATTTCATGTGCTGCTTCGATTTCCACATTGAACATCCGACTCAGTCTCTCTGCCACTTCATTAATATTAGAATTATCAAAAATCAGCAATCCATCTTTCCATGCAATGTATTTCTCGATGTTTCTGTTTGTACTCGAGGCTTTCCCTGAATTGATATTGTATTCAACATGCTGTCCTGGCGTCATGGTCTCAATATTCTCTATTTTACCATCCTCTGTAAATCTCTCCATAACGACTTTTCCCTCGACTAATGTTGTTGCAACGGCATCATTTTCAGGGTATGACAAAACATTAAACTTAGTACCCAATGCTTTCACATTCACTCGTTTTGTTTTTACAACAAAAGGATGTTCCGGGTCGTGAGCGACATCAAAAAAACCTTCACCAGATAAACTCAACTCCCGGTTTTCTCCATCAAAACTCCTCGGATATTTTATCTTACTTCCTGAATTCAAATGAACTTCGGTGCCGTCAGATAGTTGAACCACAGTTCTAGATCCTGTAGGAGCTACTATTTCAAGTGAATCGACAACCATATCAGCATATTTTGAAGTATGGATGGGTATAAAGGAGAGCGTGTAAATAAGAATTGAAAGGACGGGTATAAGAAGGATTGCTGCCGCTTTTGTTAGCCAGGTTGTGACTTGTGAAGAAATCCGCAGTTGCCTGGTCCTAGGGCCAGATGATTGATTGATATTTATTTTGTGGTGAATTTTATCAAGGAGAGAATTAAAAGAAACGTTCAGATCTACACAAGCCTCTTCATTACGGAATGATTTCCAATCATCATAAGCTAAATCTTTTCCTTCCAATAAGGCTTCCTTTTCGATCCAGAATAAGACCTTCTCCAATTCATCCGGAGTACATTGGTTTTCTAAAAATTTTATTAGCAATTCTTTTGTCATTCCTACAGTTTCAAAATTTACCTTGGATGATCACAATAAACATTCACCTTGATTTATTGAATGCTATGAGCCTGTACTGTTCTTTTGATCATTCGTCATGTTGTACGCTTGACGAGCATCATAGGACTAAGCAAAATCCAGTTTTTTTCTCTAAATAAATAAATAGACAAACAGAGCATTTATAATCAGACCATTATCCATATTCGATCTTAAAAAACTAAGAACAGAGACCATGTGATTCTTAACGGTATTGGTGGAAATTCCCAACTTTTTTGCAATTTCATCATGGGTTAATCCTTCTTCTCGGCTTAACTGGTATATTTCTTTTTGTCGGGGAGTTAAATCTGAAAGCAAAGATTGGATCTTGCTATTGAGCTCATTGAAATACAACTCATCGGTTAATGAAGGTGCATTGTGCTCTTGTTGAATATATTTTAAATGTTCCAGATATTTCTTTTCATGGATTCTCTTTCGCAAAAGACTTATTGCAGAGTTGTATGAGATCGTAAACAGGTATGACTCAAAAGACGAGTAAACATTTATTTTTTCCCGGTTCTCCCATAATCTAACAAATACATCCTGGACAATTTCTTCAGCCTCCGATTCTAGCTTTACATATCGGACGACGAATCCAAACAACCTCCTGCAATACTTCTCATATATGGTATCAAAAGCTACCATGTTTCCTTCCTTTAGCAGAAGTAAAAGTTCCGTATTTGATTTTACCTTTTCCACGAAAATATCAATAAACCACAAAGATATATTTTTAGCTCAACAATCAGAGTTTGCTGTTCTTTTGTTAATGGTTCAAAGTCAATTTAAGTTTTCTCATATCCGTTGATATTTTTGAATCCACAATCCTTGCATAAATCTGCGTTGTTTTTAACGAAGTGTGGCCTAACATTTTTGAAACTGTTTCAATCGGAACTCCATTTGCCAAGGTAACAGATGTAGCAAAGGTATGGCGAGCAACATGCATGGATAAATTCTTCGTGATCCCACAGATACCAGCCAGTTCCTTAAGGTATTCATTCATCTTTTGGTTTGAATGCACCGGAAGCAATTTGCCTCTGTTTCGATTCACCGGAAAGTTTTCATACTTCTGCAAGATGATATTGGCTTGTGGCAGCAATGGAACCCGGCAGCGAATCTCTGTTTTCATCCGATCAATGATAATCCATTTTTCTCCGTCATCACCTTGGTGGATATGAGTGCTGCTAAGGTTACTTAGTTCTGCATAGCCCAGTCCGGTGTAACAGGCAAAAACAAAAACATCTCGAATGATCTGCATTCGGGTTGTGCTGATTTCTTTACGTTTGATTCTTTCCAATTCCCGGATTGTCAGGTAATCCCGATGCGTTTCATTGCGAGAAACTTTGAAAGAGCGGTAAGGATTATGGGAAAGCTGATTCATGGCGATGGCTACATTTAAAACCTTTTTTAGATGCTTGTGGTAGGTGAGGGCCGTATTTGGCCTTAACCTGAGTTCGGTTTTCAAGTACAGGTCGAATAAACTCAGAAACTTGTAATCGACCGCCGATAATGCCATGTCATTTCTGCCGAACCTGCTTTTGAAGAATTCAGCCAGTCGCACCCGGGTTGTTTTGTAATGCTTTAGCGTTCCCTCGGAATAGTCATTTCCGACCCGGGAAGCTATCCCTTTAATAATACGATCTAGTATTTCCAGTACGCCTTTTTCATTACTTACTCCCAATAATTTGCTTTTCACCTGGAGGATAGAGAAAGGTTCTCCTTTCGATTCCAATTGGTTGTAGACATCCTGGACCCTGATCCTGATTTTGTCCAACCGGTTATTCAGGATTTTGGACTTCTCTGTTCTCCCAGCGTTCCGTTGTCGCTCATCATCCCAATTATCGGGAACAACAAAAATACCAGTAGATAATTCGAAACGCTGGTTGTTCATGGTGCACCGGACATAAACCGGACATTTCCCGTCGGAGCGGGATTTTGATCTCTTTAAAGAGAAATTTACGGTTACTCTCATTACTCAACTCATTTTTGTGGTTAAAAAATGGTCTCGTTTTCCTACTTAAAACTACCCGTCTGGGGTCTCATATCCAAGCATCAAAACGAAACAAATTCACTCAAAATGAATTGATCATCAGAAAATTACATCGATTACCGAGACCTATTGGCGGTTTTCTTCGGATAGGTCTCGATATAGTCTCGTTTACTTTGCGATTCTATGCCTATTTTTGATGTCTGCACAAAATAAAAAAGCACCTAAACCATTCGATTTAAGCGCTTTTGTTGTTCTTTGTTGTCTTGAAGTGTGACTCAGCTGGGGCTCGAACCCAGGAC
>TARA_R110002050_G_scaffold89135_1_pt1 | contig 27741 bp, 27 predicted proteins | sample TARA_R110002050 | Tara Oceans TARA_R110002050 (sample SAMEA4396988) | marine metagenome | biome: Polar Biome; feature: [DCM] deep chlorophyll maximum layer (ENVO:01000326); material: water (ENVO:00002006), including particulate matter (ENVO:01000060) such as... | depth 25 m
AAAGCAGTTCCCAAACTTAAATCTTTACGAGCTTACAGATAAAATGAAAGAAATTGAATCCATTTATGAGTTTCTACAAACAAATACAGAAGAAAATATGCAAACTCTAACGTTAACCATTGACAATATGGTGTGTCAAGGATGTGCCGAAAAAATAACAGACATTTTAAAAGAATTGGATGGAATTAAAAAAGTAAAAACCAAAGCGATGCAGAAATCGGTTCAAGTAGAATTTAATCCTGACCAGATAAATGAATCAAAAATAGTGGCTGCCTTGACCAAATCAGGATATGAATCAAAAAAACCTGTTATATGAAAACCGTTTTCAATTCTTCATTATTAATACTATTTGTGCTTTTATCAGGATGTGTTGAAAACAGTAATAAAAGCAAGCATACTGATGCAAACCAAGCCGATAACATATTGGTTGAAGTTTCTATTGAAGGAATGAGCTGTATGGCTTGTGTAGCGAAGGTAAAAAAGACGCTTTCCGATTTAAACGGCATAAATGAAGTAAAAGTTAGTCTTGAAAATAAAAGTGCAACTCTACAATATAATCCAAATAATATTTCATTAGACAAAATAAAGCAATCTATTAATAAAACTGGTTATAAGGCAGGAACTGTGAAAAAATTATCTCAATGAACCTAGAGCATTTTTTAAATGAATTTACCGCTACTTTTCAAGACGGTTCAATTTTAAGTTTAGGTATTGCTTTTGTGGCAGGATTGATTTCAAGTGGCGTTTGCCCTTGTACATTACCTGTTGGTCTTGGATTTGCAGGATATGTGGGAAGTACTTCTATGCGTGAATCAAAAACAGGGTTTGCAGTAACGTTTTCATTTTTTATCGGCATTATATTTTGTTTGATATTATTAGGAGCCATTGCAGGCTATTCTGGAATCTTCCTGACTGAAGTATTTGGTAAATATTGGGCTTTGGGTATGGCAATAATATCGTTAGTTACAGCAGGTATAGCGTTTTACGGGCCCTATTTGCGTGTTAGACAACTTGAATCTTTACGAACACCAGGAATTGGAGGTTCATTCATTTATGGATTTATATTTAGTTTAGGTACATCAGCAGCTCCTTTATTGCTTTTATTATCATTTGCGGTTGTAAAAGCGAGTTTAATTTATGGTGTATTTCTTGCCTTCAGCTTTGGTATTGGTAGAGGACTTCCTTTTTTGGCTGTTGGTCTATTTTCAAGTTCTATTTCCAAGCTTGCAAAATTATCTTGGTTAAGAAAAAGCGTTCAAATATTTAGTGGGATTGCCCTACTTTATTTAAGTATTTATTTTTTCAGGGTTTTTAGCTTTTATCTGTAATTAATCCATAAACACAAATAATAGCCAACCCTAAAGAGCCATACACATTTGCAATTCGCACCAGCCAAGACACAATCCAAAAACTGTAAAAGAGTATGTCTTTGCCCACACTGAAACCAAGCTGAACGGAATAAAGCCAGTGGGTAACCTATATAAAAAATAGCGGTTTAGGTGCTAACCTGAACCGTTTTTATCTTTAATTAAGTGTCTTGCTTTCCGGAAAGTTAGTGCTTAAAAATCCGCTACTTTTCATATTCAATACCGATAATCGTAACCAAAATCATTCCTCACAAATGGCATCCAAAATGGATAAATAATCTGCTCTGTTCTCAACAAAATCCTTGTCAGAAATATCAATAATTTTTACGTTAAAATCTATTTGGTTTTTTAAAAATTCCAAATAACCGGCGTTAATTTTTTCTAAATAATCGTTGCCAATATTCTGTTCATAATCACGACCGCGTTTTTTAATATTTTCTTGAAGGCGCTCTGTGTTTTGATATAAATACACGTACAAATCCGGCTTTCGTAAATCTTTATACATTAAACGGAAAAGCTTTCTATATAATTTAAACTCTTCTTCTTGTAAAGTAACCTTTGAAAAAATAAGCGACTTAAACACATCATAATCACTTACAATAAAATCCTTAAACAAATCAAGCTGTGATAAATCATCACTTATTTGTTGATAGCGATCTGCCAAAAAAGACATTTCCAAAGGAAAAGCATACCGTTGTGCATCTTTGTAAAACATGGGCAAAAACGGATTGTCTGCAAAACGTTCTAAAATAAGTTTTGCATTGAAATCATGTGATATTTTATAGGCTAAACTTGTTTTTCCGGCACCAATATTTCCTTCAATGGCAATGTAATTGTATTTTGAAAAATCATGTTGCTTGCTTGGATTTTTCAGCCAGATATTAATAGGTTCCAAAATGCTTTTATCTTCGCATATTTGCAATAATTCAGTCATATCCTTTTTCAAAACAGGATGTATCATTTTAGGTGCCATATCATGAAGTGGCTGTAACACAAATTTGCGGTTTTGCATTTCCAGATGTGGTACTTGAAGAGTTTTTGATGCTATCATATCATCATCAAAAAAGAGGATATCCAAATCTATGATTCTGGCTTCATATCCCGGTTTTTTGCTTCTTACCCTGCCCAAACTTTTTTCAATGGCCAGTAATGCTTTTAAAACATCATGTGCCGCAAGATTCGTTTCTAAACGTAAGCAAGTATTTAAAAAATCATCACTTTCAAAACCAAATGCCGGACTATTATATACTTTTGAAATACTGTCTGTTCTTCCTATTTTAGCATATATAAGATTAACAGCGTCTTGAAGATTTTTAAACCTGTCGCCTTTATTACTTCCTAAGGATATATATACGGTATGTGATGGACTCATAATAATTCACAAAATAACTAAAAGAAAATCACTTTAAGTTATATTTGTGAAAACTGTTAATAAGTTTCTATGACTATAAAAGATAAGCTTGCTGCACAACAAATTTATTTTATTTTAGGAGGTCTTTTTATCACTTCATTAGTTGTTTCAAATTTAATTTTTCAAAAGTTTTTTTATTGGTACCCGTTTCATATCGAATTATTTGGAACCAAACTTTTTGAAATTTCAGTAGGCATTTTACCGTATCCCATTACCTTTTTAATCACGGATTTAATTAGTGAGATTTATGGGAAAAAACGGGCGAATCAAATTGTTGTTATGGGCATTTTTGCTTCTTTGTTTTCATTATCCATTGTTTTTGTTTCAAATGCCGTACCGGCCACCAACTGGTCTCCGGTTGGTGACAGCATGTTTTCAACCGTTTTTGGAAATACGGCCGTTGCTGTTTTTGCTAGTATGCTTGCTTACTTATTTGCTCAGTTTATTGACATCCACATCTATCATTTCTGGAAACGTGTTACAAAAGGGAAGTACTTATGGATTCGAAATAATTTTTCAACCTTTTCATCACAATTTATTGATACGCTAACTATTTTACTTTTATTATGTTCTTTTGAAATTATTGAATGGAATAGGTTCACCGGCTTACTGGTTTCTGGTTTTATATTTAAAGCTTTTATTGCGGCATGTGATACACCATTTTTGTATTTAGGGGTTTATTTATTTAGAAAACGCTTCAACTTAAGATTGAATGACGAAATTAAACTTCTTTAATCACTATTAAATCTTTATTAATTTATTACACTTTACCGTCCATTTGATTACTTTTATTCGTATATTATTTCAAAATTATTTGATGAAAAAAGCCCTGAAAATCACCGGAATTACTTTACTTATTATTCTTGCACTTTTAATTGCCATTCCCTTTGTATTTCAATCACAAATTAAAGGTATGGTTAAACGTGTTATAAATGAAAACCTAAATGCAAAAGTTGAATTTAGTGACTTAAGTTTAAGTCTTTTACGAAGCTTTCCACAAGCCCATGTTTCAGTTAGCGACTTAACAATAACCAATTTTGCGCCATTTAAAGATGAAACCTTTGTCACAGCTAAAGATATTTCGTTTACTATGTCAATCAAAGAACTCTTTAAAAATGTTGATGAAGAACCTATTATAATAAATTCTATTGCCATTACTGAAGGGATGCTAACCTTAAAGACAGATACTTTTGGCAATGACAATTATGACATAACCAAAGACGAAGAAAATACATCCACTACTACGAACAGTAAAGGATTTTCATTTGACATTAAGGATTATAGCATTCGTAATAGTGCGGTAACATACATGGATGAATTATCAAAAACCCTGATTTATATTACTGAATTAAACCATGAAGGTAAAGGCATTTTTTCAGCTGAAAAGTCTGAATTGGACACCAAAAGTGAAGCCCATGTAAGTATTACCATGGATAGCACTAATTATTTAAACAACAACCCCGTTAAACTTGATGCTTTAATTGGGTTAGACCTGAAAAACAGCAAATATATTTTTAAAGACAACAAAGGCTTTATAAATCAATTACCGTTGGAATTTAAAGGTTTTGTACAATTACTTGAAAACGGACAAGATGTAGATATTACCTTTGAAAACCCGGAATCATCTTTTAAAAACTTTTTAGCGGTAATCCCAGAAGCCTATTCTAAAAACATTGAAAATGTTGAAACAACGGGTGATTTTAAGGTAAAAGGCATGATAAAAGGTTTGGTTAGTGATGAAACCATTCCAAAAATTGATATTAAGATTACATCCAATAATGCGTCATTTAAATACCCTAGTTTACCAAAAAGTGTTGATAATATTACTATTGATACCGAAATTAAAAATGATACCGGGAACACTGAAGACACTTATATTGCTATTAACGCCTTAAATTTTAAAATCGGCCAAGATGTTTTTAAATCGTCTGCAATCATTAAAAATATTACTGGCAATATGCTGGTAAACGCCAATATAGATGGTACTATTAATTTGGCAAACATTGCCAAAGTATATCCGGTTGATTTAAAAACGCAACTTAGTGGTATTTTAAAGGCGAAAGTCAACACCACTTTTGATATGGAGGCTGTTGAAAAAAATGCTTATGAACGTATAAAAAATAGTGGAAGCATGAGCCTTAGCAGTTTTAAATATGCTTCTGAAGCATTTAAAAACCCCCTATTAATATCAGATGCTTCCATGACATTTAATCCTGAAACTGTTACCTTGAATAGCTTTAAAGCACAAACAGGTAAAAGCGATTTAAATGTAACTGGAACTATTAAGAACTTATTAGGATTTATGTTTAGTAATAAAACATTACAGGGTAATTTTAATATGAATTCAGACACGTTTTCAGTCAACGATTTTATGACAGATGACGTCCCTGTTCCAACTGAAAGTAACAAAAAAGTACCTGTCAAAAAAGAATCTTTAAAAATTCCTGCTTTTTTAGATTGCACTATAAATGCCCAAGCTAACGCGGTTGTTTATGACAATTTACAACTTAAAAATGCTAAGGGAACTTTAGTAATTAAAGATGAGCAAGTCAACTTACAAAACTTCACAACCAGTCTTTTTGATGGCCAACTTGCATTATCAGGTCTTGTTTCAACTAAAACAGCCACTCCAACTTTTAATATGGATTTGGGCATCGCCAGTTTTGATATTGCACAATCGTTTCAAGGCTTTGATCTGTTTCAAAATATAGCACCTATTGCAAAAGCCATTCAGGGAAAATTCAATACAACCTTAAATTTTAAGGGAGCTTTAACTGATGACTTAACGCCCGATTTAAAGACCATCTCTGGTAATGCTTTTGCTGAAGTATTATCCTCAACCATCAATCCACTGAATGCTGAAGTTTTAAATAAATTGGGGTCCACTTTAAATTTTATTGACTTTAAAAAATTAAATATCAATGATTTAAAAACAAAATTTGAATTTAATGATGGCAAAGTAGTTGTGAAACCATTTAATATCACTTATGATGATATTGCCATTGAAGTTTCTGGTTCTCATAGTTTTGATAAAACATTGGATTATAAAGCCGTATTTAATGTGCCTGCAAAATATTTAGGGAGTGAGGTTAATCGGTTAATTGGAAAAATAAATGATAAATCGGTAAACGTAGTTTCTATTCCAATAACTGCTAATATTACAGGAACTTATACAGTTCCTTCTGTGAAAACAGATTTAACTAGTGGCATCACTAATCTTACAAAACAATTAGTAGAGATTGAAAAACAAAAACTGCTTAATCAAGGAAAAGATAAGGTAAGCAATATGTTGGGGGATTTAATTTCAGGTAATAAAGCAACCAAAGACTCCACTACAACGTCACAAAAAAGTGCTGTAAAAGATGTTATTGGAGGCATTGTATCTGGTAACAAAACCAGTACCGACTCAACTAAAACTAAAGCCACAACCACAGATAATGTAAAAAATGTATTAGGAGGTTTATTGGGCAAGAAAAAGAAAAAAGATACGGTTAATTAGAAAAACAATTGTTTATTTTTCATTAATAAAATAAAGTGCTCTTTAATTAGGTTTTTATTTCCAAAAAGGTTAAGTTATGTCGATTATAACTTAAAACATTTATATAATATATGAGGCAATTAAAAATCACCAAACAAGTTACTAACAGAGAATCAAAGTCACTTGATAAATATCTTCAAGACATTAGTAAAATTGCATTAATAACGGCTGAAGAAGAGGTTGAATTAGCACAACGCATACGTCAAGGAGATCAAAAAGCTTTAGATAAACTCACAACTTCTAACTTACGTTTTGTGGTTTCAGTCTCAAAACAATATCAAAATCAAGGGCTAACATTACCAGATTTAATAAACGAAGGCAACGCTGGTTTAGTGAAAGCAGCTAAACGTTTTGATGAAACCAGAGGTTTTAAATTTATTTCATATGCCGTTTGGTGGATTCGGCAAGCTATTCTTCAAGCTTTAGCTGAACAATCAAGAATTGTTAGACTGCCATTAAATAAAATAGGCTCTATTAATAAAATAAATAAGGCCTATTCTTTCTTGGAACAAACCCATGAAAGACCGCCAAGTGCGGAAGAAATTGCCAATAACTTAGACCTTACCATTAACGATGTTAAGCAATCCATGAGGATTTCTGGTCGGCATGTTTCAATGGATGCCCCTTTTAAAGAAGGTGAAACTTCAACGTTATATGATGTTGTACAATCCAATGAATCACCTAGACCCGATGTTAATTTAATGAAAGATTCTTTAAATGTTGAGATAAATCGTGCATTAAATACTTTATCAGAAAAAGAAGCAGAGGTTATTCGGAATTATTATGGAATAAGCAATCAACACCCAATGAGCCTTGAAGAAATAGGTGAAGCTTTTGGATTAACCCGTGAACGTGTAAGACAGATAAAAGAAAAAGGAATTCGCAGATTAAGACATACTTCAAAAAGTAAAGTATTAAAAACGTATTTAGGTTAATATTAAAACGGGGAACAACGAAATACACTGAGGCTGTCCAAAGAGTATATATTAACCGTCATTGCGTGTCCCGATAGCTATCGGGACACGCAATGACAACTTTTTAGCCTCTTTTTTATTTAACGCTAATATTCACAACCAATCCTTCATTACCACGAATATTAAAAACAGTGTCATCCTCAAAAATAAGATATTGCCCTTTGATGCCGGCAAGTTTTCCAATATACTCATGCGCCTTTACAAGATTTAAACTTATTGGTTTTAGGGGATATTTAATGACTGGAAATTCTAGGTTTGTTTCTGTATTGGATGCAATAAAATAGTCTTTTGCTTCATCTGGAATGTATTGTTTCAAGCGTTCACGCCACTCCACCAAATTTTCATCTACAATATCATTTTTTAACATGGTTCTCCAATTGGTTTTATCAGATACATATTCTTTTAAAGCCATTTCGGTAATTCCTGCTAAATATCGATTAGGCACTTCAACTATTTCAATAGCCTCATGAGCACCTTGATCAATCCACCGTGTAGGTATTTGACTTTTTCTGGTAACACCTACTTTTACATTGCTGGAATTTGCCAAATACACAATATGTGGTTGTAATTGTACCTTTTTTTCATATTCCAAATCCCGATCTTCTCTATCTAAATGGGCCGTACTCAACTCTGGTCTCATAATCCAATCTGCTGCTTGCGGGATTTCAAAAAAACAACTTTTACAAAATCCCTGCCTGAAAATCGGCTTATCCAATCCGCAATTTAAACATTGATATTTAACGAATTTCATGATCATGATTTTACCTAATAGTTGGTTCATATTAATAAAATCATTTTCAAATACTAAATAGTATTGAATGGGCTGAGTAAATTCAGTTTCCATTTTTGTTAAAACGCCTTCAAAAGTCATAAAAAAAGTGTTATTTTTAATATTATTAAAGATAAAACAAATATGCCAACCACCTTAGTAAATTCAATTGCTTCTTGGTTCTTAAAAAAACGATTCCATCAAATTGAATTGTTTTTAAAATACCCTAATGAGGTTCAAAATGAATTGCTATTTAACCTTATTGACACAGCAAAAGACACCCAAATGGGCAGGAAATATGATTTTGTTTCTATTCAAAATTATAAAACCTTTACAGAACGTGTACCCGTTTCAACTTATGAAGAATATCAAGATATCATAGACAGGTCCAGAAAAGGGGAAACCAATATTTTTTGGCCTACCCCAATAAAATGGTTTGCAAAATCCAGCGGTACCACTAACGCAAAAAGCAAGTTTATCCCAGTAAGCATGGAATCTTTGGAAGATTGCCATTATGCCGCAGGAAAAGACCTGTTATGTATGTACCTTAACAATAACGAAAATTCTCAAATGTTTACAGGTAAGAGTTTACGTCTTGGGGGAAGTAAAGAACTTTATAGAGAAAATGGAACTGTTTTTGGTGATTTATCGGCCATTTTAATTGATAATATGCCGCTTTGGGCTGAATTTAGCAGTACCCCAAGTAGCAAAGTATCATTAATGAGTGATTGGGAATATAAAATGCAGGCCATTGTTGATGAAACCATTAATGAAAATGTGACCAGTTTAACCGGTGTACCGTCATGGATGTTGGTTTTATTAAATAATGTATTGGAAACAACCGGGAAAAAGAACCTGTTTGATATTTGGCCAAATTTAGAAGTGTATTTTCATGGCGGGGTGAGTTTTACTCCATATAAAGATCAGTATAAAAAAATCCTGCCGCAGTCAAATTTTAAGTATTATGAAATTTACAATGCTTCTGAAGGGTTTTTTGCAATACAAGACCAAAATAATTCGAGTGAATTATTGCTCATGCTGGATTATGGCATTTTTTATGAATTTATTCCTATGGATGCTTATGGAACACCTGAACAAATAGTAATTCCGTTAAGCGAAGTCAAAATAAACCAAAATTATGCGGTAATAATAACTACCAATGCCGGATTATGGAGATATAAAATTGGAGATACTGTACGTTTTACATCTATCAGTCCGTATAGAATAAAAGTTTCAGGTCGCACCAAACATCACATTAATGTATTTGGCGAAGAGCTTATTATTGAAAATGCTGAAGATGCTTTAAAAAAAGTATGTAAAAAAACGAATGCTGAAATTGTTGATTATACGGCAGCACCTATTTTTATGAAAGGAAAAGAAAAAGGTGCTCATGAATGGATTATAGAATTTAAAACGGCGCCCAATGATATTCATTACTTTAATGAACTATTTGATAATGCACTAAAGGCTTTAAACTCTGACTATGAAGCCAAACGATATAACAATATCACCCTTAACAAACCTACCATTCACATTGCCAGAAAGCATTTGTTTTATGATTGGCTTAAAAAACATAACAAATTAGGGGGTCAGCATAAAGTCCCCAGACTTTCAAATACCCGAGATTATATTGAAGATTTGCTCAAATTAAATGTTTAAGCTTTCTGTCTTTCTTCGATGAAATACAATTTAAAGATCTTTTTAACGAGTATTAATTTGCCTTAATCTATTAGCAAAATAAAATGTTTGTATTCTATATAATTAAGTATATTTTTAACCAAGATTAAATGTCAAATTGAAAATCAACTAAACTGTCCTTTATTAATTAACATCCATAAAACAAAAAACCACTCTAAAATAGAGTGGTTTTTTTATATTTAATGCGTGCTTGAATTAAGATACTGCCTTCAACTTTTTAATCGTTGTTTTTGATATTTTATCCTCGGCATACATTTTAGTTACATTTAACTTGGTCTCATTGGAACTAGGAAGCTCAAACATGGCATCTGTTAAAATTTCTTCACATAAAGAACGCAATCCTCTGGCACCAAGCTTATATTCAATGGCTTTATCGACTATAAAATCCAATGCACCATCAGTAATTGTGAATTCAATATCGTCCATTGTAAACAACTTTTTATATTGTCTTATAATAGCGTTTTTGGGTTCCGTTAAAATAGCTCTTAATGTTTCTGCATCCAGTGGATCCATATAGGTAAGCACCGGTAATCTTCCAATAATCTCTGGAATCAATCCAAAATCTTTTAAGTCTTTCGGAATGATATATTGCAATAAATTGTCCTTATCAACAACATCATCTGATATGGATGCACTGTAACCTACAGCTTGCATATTTAATCGTTTGGAAATATGACGATCAATGCCATCAAAGGCGCCACCTGCTATAAATAATATGTTTTCAGTATTAACTTCAATAAATTTTTGGTCAGGATGCTTACGTCCTCCTTTTGGCGGAACATTTACTACTGTCCCTTCAAGTAGTTTTAATAATGCTTGTTGCACACCTTCTCCAGAGACGTCCCTGGTGATAGATGGATTGTCACTTTTACGGGCAATTTTATCAATTTCATCAATAAAAACAATGCCTTTTTCAGCCTTTTCTAAATTATAATCGGCTGCTTGTAATAAGCGCGTTAATATACTTTCAACATCTTCACCAACATAACCGGCTTCAGTTAATACTGTGGCATCAACAATTGCTAATGGTACATTTAACATTTTTGCAATCGTTTTTGCTATCAAGGTTTTACCGGTTCCTGTTTGGCCAACCATAATGATATTGCTTTTTTGAATTTCAATATCATCTTTTGTTGCAGGTTGTAATAAGCGTTTATAATGATTATAAACGGCTACAGACATGACCTTTTTGGAAGCCGTTTGACCTATAATATATTGATCAAGAAAGTCTTTAATTTGTTGTGGTTTACGTAACTTGAGTTCAGTAGATAAATCATCCCCATCCGTTTGTTTGGATTCCTCAATTACAATACCATGCGCCTGCTCTATACATCTATCACATATATGGGCATCTAATCCTGCTATTAATAAATTCGTCTCGGGTTTTTTTCTGCCACAAAACGAACATTCTAATTCTTCTTTTGCCATTAATTATTCATTTAAGGAGATATAAACCTCTCTTATACAATCTATAAAGTTACAATTTTTTTTTAATTCCGGGCTAAAATCTCGTCAATCATACCGTATTCTTTAGCTTTATCAGACTTCATCCAATAATCCCTGTCACTATCTTCATACACTTTTTCATAGGTTTGACCCGTGTGATTACTGATGATTTTATAAAGCTCTTCTTTTAAAATAAGTATTTCCCTGGCCGTAATTTCAATATCACTTGCTTGCCCTTGTGCACCACCTAGTGGTTGGTGAATCATGACTCTTGAATGCGTTAATCCACTGCGTTTTCCTTTGGTACCAGCGCATAATAACACCGCTCCCATGGAGGCCGCCATACCAGTACAAATAGTTGCCACATCTGGTTTTATAAATTGCATCGTATCATAAATTCCCAATCCGGCATATACACTTCCTCCAGGAGAATTGATGTAAATTTGAATGTCTTTTGAAGCATCAGTACTTTCTAAAAACAATAACTGTGCTTGAATTATATTGGCCACTTGATCATTTATGGCGGTTCCCATAAAGATGATTCTATCCATCATTAAACGTGAAAACACATCAAAAATAGCGATGTTCATTTGGCGTTCTTCAATAATATTTGGGGTCAAATTGGTTGGGTACATGCTACTTAAAATTTTATTGTAATATGTACTACTGATACCTTGATCTTTTATAGCGAATTTTTCAAATTCTTTTGCGTAATCCATCATTTTATTAACTGTTTTTAAAAAATAAAAAGGTGCTTTATTTTTTATAAATAAGCACCTAAATATAAGGAATTAATCTCTATTTATACGCCACTTATTTTTTGCTGTAAGCTTCTTTTACAAAGTTTTCATAAGTGACCTCTTTAACTTTTAAGTTTGCCTTTTCTTTGTAAAGGTTAAGTAGCTTTTGACTAATAAGTTGTTCAGAAATTCTTCTGGCTTCATCTTGATTTGAAAGAATACGCGCAGCAATATCATCTAGCTCTTTTTCACTAGGATTTAATTGTCCAAACTGTGCCATTTGTGCTTTAATCATTTCTCTGGCATGGCCTTTAATATCTTCAATGGTAATTTGAATATTATTATCTGTTATAAGTTTACCTTCAATTAGCTGATATCTTAAGCTTTTTTCAGATTTTTCATATTCTTCTTTAGCCTGATCATTATCCAATTGTTTTTCACCAGCACTTTGTAACCATTTTTTTAAAAATTCAGAAGGCAAATCAAATTTTGTGTTTTCAACTAAATATTCGGTAACATCATTTAATAATTTCTGATCTGCCTGTTGTAGAAATTGCTTTTCAGCATCTTCTTTAATTTTGGCTTTTAATTCAGTCACCGATTTAACAACATCCTTACCAAAAAGTTTATCAAACAACTCTTGGTCTAATTCTGCCAACTCCCGTTTGTTAATTTCTGTAATTGTAAAAGTAACTTCAATATCTAACCCATGAACTTTATCATGACTCACTTTTAAAGCGTGCATTAAATCATGTTCATCACTGTACAATCCTTTGGTTTTTAAAGTGATTACATCAGCGACTTTACCTCCTATGAATTTTTTTGCAGTTGATTTTTCCTTAAATTTATCTAAAGTCAATGTGATAGTGTTCTCAATCTCGTGCGCTTCATTTTTATAAGTGCCGGTAATTTCACTGTCTTTTTCAACTTCTTTTTGTGACACTAATTTTCCGTATTGCTTTTGAATACTTTCAATTTGCTCATTAATCATTTTGCTATCAGCCACAATATGGTATTGTTCAATCGCCTTTTTTCCTTTTAAAGCAACTTCAAATTCAGGCGCTAATCCTAATTCAAACTCAAATGAAAAATTATCTGAGTCCCAATCAATAACATCCTGGGTTTTTGGTAAAGGTTGCCCTAAAACATCCAGTTTTTCTTCAGTTAAATATTTATTTAACCCGTCCTGCAATAATTTATTTACTTCATCAACCAATACCGCTTTACCATATTGCTTTTTTACCATGCCCATTGGCACATGGCCTTTTCTAAAACCAGGTATATTTGCTGTTTTACGGTAATCAGTCAAGATTTTCTCTACCTTATCACTATAATCTTCTTTTGCAATATCTACTTTTACTACAGCATTTAATGCGTCTACGTTTTCTCTTGTAATATTCATTTTAAATAATATAAGCCTTCAATAGGTATTTAATAAAAAGTGTTTAATAACCAGTTATATGGAATTAAAATTGGCTTGCAAAAATATGATTTTTTTACAAGCCAACAAAGTTTTTAACAAGTTGTGTTAATGACTATTTTTTTGTTTCGTTCAAAAGCGAATATAAAAAGGATTGCAGTATGGAAAGCAGCAAGCTAAATAAAATGGCTGTCCAAATACTGCTCACAGAAAATCCATCAATTAACTTATCAGCCAATAAAATGATTAATGCGTTGATAACCAGTAAAAACAGCCCTAAAGTGACTATGGTAATTGGCAAAGTCAAAATAACTAAAATAGGTTTCACTAAAACGTTTAGAATGGCTAAAACAACAGCAACAATTACAGCATTTACATACACGTCTCCAGATAAGGTTACGCCCGGTAAAAAATAAGCTAAAATAAATACTGCAGCTGCAGTTAAAAGAAGTTTGAGAATTAGTTTCATAATTGATTATTTTTAATAAATGTACAAAATTAATTAGTTTACAAACTGTATAGTAACATCAAAAAAGCCTTTTGGGTTTTCTGCGTGCAACCAATGACCTGCATTTTTTATGGATTCAATTTTAGCTTTTGGAAAATGATGACGGATACTAATTTCATCTTCAGAGGTTATATAGTTCGATTTTTCCCCTCGTAAAAACAAGGTGTCTTTGTTGAAAATAGCATTTGAAGGCAATGCTTCACCTACTTCGGCTATTTGGTTAGTTAGAACTTTCAAATTCATGCGAAGTGCCAGTTGACCTTTCGCTTTCCAATATAAATTTTTAAGTAAAAATTGTCGAGTACCAAAATCAGAAATATATTTACTTAATACCGTATCCGCTTCACCTCTACTTTTAATAATTTCAAAATCTAAAGCATTTAATCCTTCTAAAATGGTTTCATGATGTAAAGGATAAAACCTTGGGGAAATATCGGCAATTATTAATTTTGAAACTAATTCTGGGTACATTGCAGCAAATAACATGGCCGTTTTTCCACCCATGGAATGTCCTAATAAAATGATGTTTGAAATTTTGAAATGGTCACAATAGTGTTTTAAATCTTCAACCATGACATGGTAGTTAAATGTGTCATCCCAAAAACTACTCCCATGATTACGTTGGTCAATCAAATGTGCTTCAAAACCATGTTCACTGAATTGTTTTCCAAGGGTTTTCCAATTATCGCCCATGCCCAAAAAACCGTGAAGAATCACAAATGACTGACCTTGTTTTTCACCTAATATGTTCGAATGTAACAGCATTATTTTAATCGGTGCAAATACATGTTAATAACATTTTCAATCCCTAAATACAAGCTTTCAGCTATCAAAGCATGCCCTATGGAGACTTCTAATAAATGTGGGATTTCATTTTTAAAAAATTTAATGTTTTCCAAAGACAAATCATGGCCAGCGTTGATGCCCATGCCAAGGCTGTTTGACAATTCTGCACAAGCAATATAAGGGATTATAGCTTCTTTATTGCCTAAACTATACTGGTGGGCAAATGCTTCGGTGTACAATTCAATTCTGTCAGTTCCAATTTCTTTAGCGCCTTCAATTTGGTCTAAAACAGGGTCTACAAAAATAGAGGTTCTAATATCATTTTTTTGAAATTCTTTAATCACATCAACCAAAAAATCCTTGTGCTTAATGGTGTCCCAACCGGCATTACTTGTAATGGCATCCACAGAATCCGGCACCAATGTTACCTGTGTTGGCTTTACCTTTAAAACCAAATCTATAAATGATTCAATAGGATTTCCTTCAATATTGTATTCTGTATAAACTTCCGGTTTTAAATCAAACGCATCTTTATAACGTATATGTCGTTCATCGGGCCTGGGATGAATAGTGATTCCCTGCCCCCCAAAACGCTGAACATCTTTGGCAAACTGAACCAAATTAGGGACGTCACAACCTCTTGAATTACGCAAAGTGGCTATCTTGTTTATATTTACACTTAACTTTGTCATATAACACATTTAAACGACAAAAATACAAAGTAGAACAGGCTTATGTACTTTTTTTTTGATTAATTTGCATATATATAAAGCAAAGAAATGATACATCCATTCTGAATTTTCCATTGCTCGAAAAAAAGAAAAATTAGGACGTACCATGTACCCTTTGAAATACAACAATTATAAAAAATGAAACTTTCAGGATATATTATAAACGACATAAAACCACTAAATATTAATAGCAAAATAAGCGACTTGCAATTACTGTTTAACCAATTAACGTATTCACATATTCCAATAGAAAATGATGATCATGTGTTTTTAGGAAGTTTTTCTGAAACAGATGCGCATTGCTTTGAAAGCGATAACCTTTTAAACGACCATAAATACGCCATGGAAAATTTTTTTGTACGCGACAAAACATTATGGTTAGATGTTTTAGAAGCTTTTGCACAAAATTCCGCCAATATTATGCCCATTTTAAATGAGCATAATGTGTATTTAGGATATTATGAACTTAAAGACATTATTGGTTTATTTAGTGAATCCCCTTTCTTTTCACAAACCGGTGGCGTTTTAGTGATTGAAAAAGGGATTAATGATTATTCCTTCAGTGAAATAAGTCAAATAGTTGAATCTAATGACGGAAAATTACTTGGTGCTTTTATTTCAAAAATGAATTCGGATGTTGCTCAAGTTACACTTAAAATTGGCAGTACCGGATTAAATGATATCATTCCAACTTTCAGGCGATATAGCTATAATATCATTTCTGGTCATGAAGAAGACAGTTATGTTGAAAGTCTCAAAGAGCGTTCTGATTATTTGAATAAATATCTAAACATGTAAAGTATGAAAGTTGCTGTTTTTGGACGATTTTATAATGACACGACTACTATTTCTGTAGAAACTCTTTTCAATTATCTTAAAAAAAAGGGAGTTGACACGTACATAGAAACTGAATTCTATAATCTTATTATGGAAAACAATCCAAAGACATTAGATTATTTATCAGATAACCAATTTGACGCCTTAGATACATCATTTGATTTATTGGTAAGTATAGGTGGCGATGGCACTATCTTAAGAGCCATAACTTTCGTGACAGATTTAGGAATACCAATAATTGGCATTAATACAGGTAGATTAGGGTTTTTAGCAACTATTCAAGTCAATGATATTGAACTGGCTATCCAAAATATTATTGATGGGAAATATAAAATATCAGAGCGAAGTTTATTATCCATAGAAACCATACCTTCAAATGATGAAATTACTTCCTTAAATTTTGCCTTGAATGAAATAGCCGTAAGCAGAAAAAACACCACCTCCATGATAACCGTAGAAACCCATCTTAATGGCGAATATTTAACATCGTATTGGAGTGATGGCCTTATAATCTCAACGCCTACAGGTTCCACCGGGTATTCATTAAGTTGCGGTGGCCCGGTGATTACTCCAGATACCAATAGTTTTGTAATAACACCCATAGCACCACATAATTTAAGTGCCAGACCATTAATCATTACTGATAGTACAGAAATACAACTCAAGGTAACAGGAAGAGAAGAAAGTCATTTAGTATCACTAGATTCAAGAATTGCAACTTTAGAAAATGGCACGCTTATTAAAATTAAAAAGGCGTCATTTAAAATTAAAATGATTGATCTTTTAAATGAAAGTTTCCTGACTACACTTCGAAAAAAACTTCTTTGGGGCGAAGACAAACGCAATTAGGCAATATTTTCAAGGAATTTATGTTTTTAAACTAATTCAATTAGTCACTAATTACTTTCAGCTAATCTTATTTATTATATTTGCAAACTTTTGAATATTTATGAAATACATAACCATAATTATAATAAGCATATTAAGCGTTCATTCAAGCTATTCTCAAATTAATGAAATTGGAGTATTTATTGGAGGCAGTAATTTTATAGGAGATGTAGGTGCTACAAACTACATTTCACCAAATCAACTAGCTTTTGGCGGGGTTTATAAATGGAACAGAAGCCCAAGGCATTCCTATAGAATATCTTTAACTTTAACAGATTTAGAAGGCAAAGACTCCAAATCAGACGACCCAAGACGTATTCAAAGAAATTATGGCTTTTCAAATAAAATCACAGAAATAAGTGCCGGAATGGAATTTACGTTTTTTGATTTTAACCTGCATTCAGGTAAAAGAGTATCCACTCCATATATATATTCAGGCATTAGTGTAGCAAATCATAAAGATTCTTACTTTCTAAATGGGCTGCAAAATAACCAAGGTTCATCAAGTTGGGCATTTGGCATTCCAATGGCATTAGGGTTTAAAACATCCTTTTTACAAAGTTTTGTATTGGGCTTTGAAATTGGAGCACGTTTCACTTTTTCTGATAACCTTGATGGAAGCTTCCCAAAAGATGCATCATTGCAACCTTACCGATTTGGCAATCAGAACAATAATGATTGGTATACCTTTTCCGGCATAACACTTACGTATACCTTTGGGCAAAACCCTTGTTATTGCGTTAAATAAAAATGGATTTAAAGAAAAACATACAAAAAGGTAGATTACCAAAACATGTGGCTATTATTATGGATGGCAACGGACGTTGGGCAAAAAAACAAGGATTGGCCCGTACTTTTGGGCATGAAAAAGGCACCAAATCAGTAAGGGAAGCAGTTGAAGGATGTGCAAACCTTGGCATTGAAAACTTAACCCTTTATGCCTTTTCTACCGAAAATTGGAATAGGCCAAAATTAGAAATTCGTACCCTTATGAGGCTTTTGGTGTCATCACTTAAAAAAGAAATAAAAACACTTCAAGATAATAACATAAAACTCTGTACCATTGGCAATTTAAGCACATTACCGGTAAAAGTTCATAAAGAACTTTCTGAGGTTATGGAAAAAACAAAGCTAAATGATAGAATGACTTTAACGGTAGCTTTAAGCTATGGCTCAAGGGAAGAATTGATAAATACCGTTAAGGAAATAAGTGTTAAAGTTAAAAATAATGTAATTTCGCCTGAAAAAATTGATGAATCAATTATTAATGAGCATCTTTACACGCGAAATTTACCAGATGTAGATTTACTTATAAGAACCAGTGGGGAACAACGTATAAGTAATTTTTTACTCTGGCAAATTGCTTATGCAGAATTATATTTTACAAATACCCTTTGGCCTGATTTTAATAAGGAAGATTTGTATCAAGCTATTATTGAATATCAAAAAAGAGAACGACGATTTGGGAAAACAAGCGAACAAATTAGCTAATTTATTACAATTGAGAACATACATTAAACACTGCATCACCGTAACTATTATTCTTTTTTGCAGTATTAATCTTCACGCGCAAGACATCACTTATAACACGGGGAAAAAGTACATTTTAGGAGATGTCACCGTTTCAGGCAATTCAAGTTTTAGTGCTCAAACCATTGTAACTTACTCTGGTTTAAGTAAAGGGAAAGAAATGAACATTCCGGGGGAAGAGATCAGTACAGCTATTAAAAAACTTTGGAATTCAAAACTATTCAGTGATATAGAAATCTATATTATCAAAATTGAAGGGAATGTTGCTTATTTGGAAATAAGAATATCAGATTTACCAGAGCTTAATGAAGTGAAAATTAATGGAGTAAAAAAGGGGAAAAAAGAAAGTATCATAAAAGATAACAAATTAAACAAGGGCGTTAAAGTTACCGAAAACCTTATTACTACTACAAAAAACTTTTTGAATACCAAATATAAAAAAGAAGGGTTTCTAAATTCCAAAATAAATATTAACACCATTCCTGTTAAAGATTCCATTGAAAAAGCCAGAGTTAATATGGTTGTTAATGTAGATAAAGGTGAAAAAGTTAAAATAAAGGATATTGTGTTTACTGGCAATTCCGTTTTAAGCGATAAAAAGCTTAGAAAAAGCATGAAAAACACCAAAAAAATAAAATTTTACCGTTTATTAAAACGTTCAAAATTCATTGATTCTGCTTATCAGAAAGATTTGTCTAGTTTAATTGATAAATATAAGGAAAACGGATACAGAGATGCCCGTATTATATCTGATAGCTTAATCCCAAATAATGATAAAACCATTTCACTTCATATAAATGTGGTTGAAGGTGAGAAATATACATTTGGCAATATTACTTTTATAGGAAATACCGTGTATTCCAATTTGCAATTAAGCAGAATGTTACGGATTAAAAAAGGTGAGACTTATAACGGCGTATTATTACAAAAACGAATTGCAGATAATTCAAAACCAGACGGTGTAGACATTACAAACCTATATCAAAATAACGGTTATTTATTTTCAAATATCAATCCGGTAGAAGTAAGTGCCGATGGCAATGTCATTGATATGGAAATCAGAATTTCCGAAGGTAAACCAGCCTACTTTAATAGTGTGTCTGTAGTAGGTAATGATAAAACCAATGACCATGTAATTTATAGAGAGTTACGTACACGACCAGGCCAATTATATAGCAAGGCCAACGTAGTAAGAACCGTTAGGGAGCTTGGTCAGTTAGGGTTTTTTGATGCTCAAGAAATCTCACCAAATTTTAATAACCCTAACCCAAACGAAGGTACCATTGACATGGAATATTCTGTTAAAGAAACAGGGTCAAGTCAAATAGAACTGCAAGGTGGTTATGGCGGTGGCGGTTTTATAGGTACTTTGGGGCTGTCATTCAATAACTTTTCAATAAAAGATATATTTAAAAAAGATGCTTACAAACCAATCCCTATGGGTGATGGTCAAAAATTAGCATTGCGTTTACAAGCCAGTAGATTTTATCAAACCTACAGTTTTTCGTTTTCTGAACCTTGGTTAGGTGGAAAAAGACCTGTACAGTTTTCAACATCTATTTCACAAACCAAACAATTTTTATATAATCCACAAACCAGAGATGCTGATAAAAGCAAGAGTTTTAACATCACAGGAATCACGTTTGGATTGGCTAAACGTTTGCAGGCCCCAGATGATTATTTCACATTATCACAAGCAGTATCATTTCAGCGCTATGATTTAAATAATTATAATACGGGGCTGTTTACATTTGGTGACGGTAGTGCAAATAACCTATCATATACCGTTGGCCTAAGCAGGAATAACACCTATAACGATCCTATTTTCCCAACTGGCGGTTCAAGTTTTAATGTAACGGCAAATTTATCCATACCTTATTCACTGTTTGATGGTAGGGACTATAAAGCGCTAAAAAATGAGCGGGACAATTTACTTCTTATAAGAGATGATAGCTCACAAAACACTACTGATAGAACTAACGCATCGAATAGAATTGGTGAAATTGATCAAGAACGCTATAGGTGGTTGGAATTTTATAAAATAAACTTTAAAGGCGATTGGTACACAGAACTTACCAAAAATTTAGTTTTAAGACCCAGTGTGCAATTTGGTTTTTTAGGAGCTTATAATAATGATAGAGGTGTTATCCCATTTGAACGTTATCTAATAGGGGGTGATGGTTTAGGTAGCTATAGTTTAGATGGACGGGAATATATTGCTTTACGTGGTTACCCAAACCAATCATTATCAGACCAAGATGGTGGGACTATTTACAATAAATTCTCATTGGAACTTAGGTATCCCATTACTTTAAAAGCATCGGCAAAAATTTATGCATTAAGTTTTTTAGAAGGTGGGAACTCTTTTAACAGTTTCAAAGATTTTAACCCATTTGATATCAAACGTTCTGCTGGTTTAGGTATTCGTATTTTTATGCCGGCATTTGGTTTGTTAGGAATTGATTTTGGTTACGGATTTGACCCATTACCAGGTGAAACTGTTAAAAATGGTTGGGAAACCCACTTTATAATTGGACAGCAATTTTAATTTTGGCACGATATTTTCTAATAACTCTTTGATTATTTGAAACAAGAATTGAAATTTTTAAGATTAAATTTCGTTAATTTTGAAATGGCCATTCAAAAAGTGACAGAAATCAAAAATTATTTATCTGTCGTTTTTAGAAATTATAAACACAAACAGATGAAAACAAACGTTCTTTTTTTACTGACACTTGTATGTATAGGAAGCTTTACAGTAAATGCACAGCGCGGTGTAAGAATAGCATATATTGATACAGAATATATTTTAGAAAAAGTTCCTGAGTATCAAGAAGCCACATCACAATTAAATGATAAAGTCCAAAAATGGAAAATTGAAATTGAAACAAAACTTGCTGCCATTGAACAAAAAAGAAACGATTTAAGCAATGAAAAAGCATTGTTGACAAAAGAGCTTATAAATGAACGTGAAGAGGACATTGATTTTGAAGAAAAAGAAGTTTTAGATTATCAACAAAAACGTTTTGGCCCTGAAGGTGATTTAATGATTCAAAAGCGACAACTCATGCAGCCAATTCAAGATCAAATATTTGCGGCAGTTCAAGATATTGCAGCGGCTAGAAAATATGATTACATATTTGATAAATCGTCAGATAATGTGATGCTCTTTTCGGCTAAACAGTTTGATTTAAGTGAACAAGTATTAAGAAGCATCAACAGATCATCAAAACGCAATCAAGCACAAACAAAAGATGAATTGAAAGCTGCTCAAGATGAAGAATTAATACCAGAAATCAATGAAACCCTTGATGAACGCACAAAAGCTTTAGAAGAAAGAAAGGCAGCAAGAGAAAGCGCCGTGGAAAAACGAAGACAAGAAATTTTAGCTGCTCGTGCAGCAAAAAAACAAGCAGCTGAAGCAAAACGCCAAAAAATTATAGATGATAGAGATAATGCAAAACAAGAAGCTCTAAATGCTACAACTAAAACCAATGATACAACCGAACCTGAAACAAAAACAGATTCAACGGTAACCACATCGACGGCCAAAGCACTTGAAACAAAAACAAGAGCACAACTTATAGAAGAAAACAGACAAAAAAAATTAGCAGAAAGAGAAGCTAGAAAAAAAGAACTGGAAGACAGGAAGAAGAAAATATTAGAAGACCGTCAAAAAGCAAAAGATAGTATAAACAATAACAATTAAATAAATCATAACCGTTAACACTTTTTAAAAATGAAACAATTAAAAACCCTTTTATTAGCAGCAGCACTATGTGTTGGAACCGTAAGTTTTACACAGGCACAGAGTAAAATTGCTCATATAAATACACAAGAATTAATTACTGCCATGCCGGAAATGAAAGCTGCACAGGCTCAACTTGATAACCTAACGAAATCCTATCAAGCCGAAATTCAAAATATGGCTAAAGAGTTTCAAACCAAGGTAAAACAATACGAAGCTGAAGCTCCTACAAAAACGGATGAAGAGAATGCAAAAAGAGGTCAAGAAATCCAAAGTATGCAAGATAACATCAGACAGTACCAAGGGCAAGCACAACAAGACATGCAAACCAAAGAAATGGATCTTTTAAAACCAATTACCGAGAAAGCCAGAATTGCCATTTTAAAAGTTGGCAGAGCCCAAGGGTTTGATTATGTTTTAGATACTGCCCAAGGAGCAACTATTTTAGCTGATGGCAAAAATTTATTAGATGACGTTAAAAAAGAATTAGGTATCTAATATTTTTACTTAATTTAATTATATAAAGCTGTCTTTTACAAGGCAGCTTTTCTATTTTTGTATGATATGAGCGCAAACCCTATAGGTATATTTGATTCTGGTATTGGAGGTACGTCCATATGGAAAGAAATAAAACTGCTTTTACCTAACGAAAACACCCTCTATTTGGCTGATAGTGCCAATGCTCCTTATGGTTTAAAAGGAAAAGAAATTATTACCAATTTAAGCATTAAAAACACCGAGTATTTATTGCAAAAAGATTGCAAACTTATAGTGGTAGCCTGTAATACGGCTACAACAAATGCCATTAAATTACTCAGAGAAAAATATCAAGTCCCTTTTATAGGAATAGAACCTGCCATAAAACCAGCGGCTTTAAATTCCAAATCAAAAGCTATTGGTGTTTTAGCAACCAAGGGGACACTAACTAGTGAATTATTTTATACAACAACAAGCTTATATGCATCGGGTTTAAAAGTTGTTGAACAAATTGGGGAAGGACTGGTTGAATTGATTGAAATGGGCAAGATAGATTCTCAAGAAATGACATCACTTTTAAAGTCCTATTTAAAACCTATGCTAGATGCGAATATTGATTATTTGGTTTTGGGCTGCACGCATTATCCTTATCTCATTCCATTATTAAAAGAACTAATCCCAAATCACATTAAAATAATTGATTCTGGTGAAGCTGTTGCAAGACAGACCAAAGCCGTTTTAGAAAAACATGATTTATTGAATTCACAAACCATTAATACTGAAAACCAATTTTTTACCAATGGAAATCCTGAAATTTTAAAAACTATTTTAGGAAGCCCATATCATGTAACGTATTTAGATTTTTAAGATTAATCTTCAATAAGTTCAAGAAGTATAAATTGATTTAATTGTTTTTCTTGTCTGTTAAAATTATTATCTGAAACCAAGATCAAAGACTTATGACCATTTGGTAACATGGGTCCAAACGTAATGCCTTCAATATTATCAATACTGTTATCAGTTAATTGATCCCTTAAATGTTCAAAATTAAATAATAATTCCTTTTTAGCAGGAATATATTCAGCATCCTTTAAACTAGTTATGTGCAGCGTATTTGTTGCATTGGCTGCGTTCACCTTAAATATTTTAATGGTATTTCCTTGATTTCCCAATCCACTGGAATAACTTCGTTCTATGACTAAAAACATATCGGTATCATATTCCACCAAATCTGTTAACCCATTAATCATAAAACTAGACTTTGGTTTTTTTGCAACAGGGTCCAAAAGGTATCCAAATTGTTTTTCAGGTTTTTTTGTTTTCGAATTTATATAAGTGATTCTCACAGGAGATTTTGTGGTAGTCAACCGTGGCTCAAGACCATCCATAACCAGTGGTAATTCCATTCCAAACCAAAATCCTTTTTTGTTGAATGAAAGACATAGGCCTTCTAAAGTAGCGTTGTCTCTTGGTTTTTGTAAACTGTTGGCATGAAATGCTTCAGGAATTTTGTAACGAGTTACTACTTCGCCTTCAGAATTAACTGCAATAAATACAGGGTCCTTTTGCCTATTTATTTGGCCTTCGCTTGTTAATAATATTTGACTCGTTTTAGGGTCAACCCTAATAGACTCCATATCTAAAAAATCTGATGGATCTTTTATCAAAATCGCTTTATCAATACTAACATTTGAAATTTTATAATTTTCAATATCAAAAGATGCCTCATATATTCTAGGGGTATCAGTATCATCACAAGCCAAATAATAGGCGCCCTGATAAAAGTCTATACCTGATAATCCTCCAACAAGGGTCTTATCAACAATTAAATTACCGGGCAAAATATACTCGCTTAAAAACTTGATTTTTAAATTATTATGGTTATTTAAATGGACGCTTTTGCAGCCAAAAAGGAATATAAAAAACAGGATAAGAACTAGGTTTCGAAAAAAATCACTCATACCAGCTCGCGTACTTAACATAATTATTGGCAATACGGTTTATTTCTCCAGAAATTAGTTCTTCACTTATTTCTTTTACTTTTTTTGCCGGGATACCCGCATATATACTGCCAGATTCTACTCTTGTGTTTTTTGTTACAACTGCCCCTGCCGCAATAATACAATTGCTTTCTACTATACAATCATCCATAATAATACTACCCATTCCAATGAGTACATTATCATGAATTGTACAACCATGCACCAAAGCATTGTGACCAATGGAAACGTTATTCCCAATGTTTGTTGGAGACGTTTTATAGGTTCCATGTATTATGGCTCCATCTTGTACATTCACCTTATTTCCCATTTTTATATAATTTACATCACCCCGTATAACAGCATTAAACCATACACTACATTGGTTTCCCATAAATACTTCACCAACAATAGTTGCGTTTTCTGCAATAAAACAATCATCTGGAATTTGAGGTGCTATGCCTCTAAGTGGTTTAATTATTGACATATTATTAATTTACGGCCGGACATCTACAATCAAACTGTTGCTTTCTATAATTAAAATTATACCCAAGGGTAAATTGATGAAAGCCTCCATTTGTAAACACCAGCGAATTTGTTTGATAAGTGTAGGTATAGGCAAACATATATTCATTGTAATCAACCCCTAAAATGGGGGTAAATTGCTTCAGTTTTTGGCTGCTTATGCCAGAGCCATCCAAATATTGAGCCCCATCAAAACTATTTCTAAAAGAAATGCCGCCCCAAAGCTTACCAAAATCCATGTCTTTATAAACCTTGCCGTTTAAATCAATGGATGCCTCTTGGGTAACCTCTTTGTATTGAACCATAATGGAAGGCTCATAACTCCAGCTGCTTCCCAGTTTGCCAAAAACACCGCCAACCGAAAACAAATAACGTCTCAAATTACTGGTAATCTCAATATCATTATTGATGCCTGAATTCTTTAGTAAGTTTTTAATGGTTGCATGGGCATAATAGTCCAAAAAATTATACGAAAAGCCAAGATCCACATTGAAATTCGTCTCACTTTGCACAATGCCGTCAATAATGGTATCTGGTCCATCAAAAAGAAAGGACGTTTCGTCTAATTTATATTGAATAAACCCAGCACTTAAACCAAAGGAAAGCATATTTAAATCTGCTTCACTCCTTGAAAACATCAAATGATGTGCATAAGTTACATACGCACCCGTTTGAGAATGATACCCATTTTTGTCAGTATATAAAATGGCTCCGTAACCGGACTGTGATTCACCTATTCTACCATTAAGACTTAGGGTTAAAAGTTTTGGGGCATCTTGAAATCCAAACCATTGTTGACGCGCCGTAAGCCTAACTTTAGAATAATTGGCTGCACCCGCCATAGAAGGGTGTATTAAATAATAATTATCAGTTAAATAATCGCTATATATTGGTAGGCCTTCTTGTGAGATTGTAATTTGATAAAATAAACTTCCCAAAATTAAAAAAAGGACATTTTTAAAATTCATATATTCTTAGTTCAAGGTATATTTCATTCAACATAAACGCCTTAATTTTTAAAAATTACAAAAAAAATAATGAAAATGGTTTTGTTTTCAATATCAAAATGGACAACAAAACTCAAATATATGGATAACTAAAGTTATCTTTTAGTATTTTTACCAAAAATTAGCTGAAATGAATACTTTCAAGGTTTCCGTGCAAGAAACATCAAATAATGCGATCATTAAATTCGAAATAAATCAAAATATTACCAAACATCAAAGTTTTGAATTTAATAATATTGATGAGGCGAAAGCTTCGCCATTGGCTCAACAATTGTTCTATTTACCTTTTGTTAAAAAAATTTATATTTCATGGAATTTTATTGCCCTTGAGCGCTTTGATATTGTTGATTGGAGTGATGTTCAAGATGAAGTTTCTGAACAAATTGAAGCATATCTTAATGATGGCGGCATTGTTGTAAATGATAGTGAAACTGCTAAGAAAACACCGGTAACGGTTTATGCAGAAAGCACACCAAATCCTGACGTTATTAAATTTGTAGCCAATAAAAAGCTTGTTAGGTCATTATTTGAATTCACATCAATTGACGAAGCAAAACAGTCACCAATGGCAACAGAATTATTTCATTTTCCGTTTGTAAAAAGCGTGTTTTTTGATGAAAATTATGTGTCTATAACAAAGTATGATATTGCTGAATGGCAGAATATTACTTTGGAGCTTCGTGAATTTATAAGAAGTTATATTGAAACCGGCAAAGAAATCGTTTTAACTAGTGCTGAAGAAACCTTAAAAAAATCAACCACACAATTAGATAGTAATTTTGAGTCATTGGATGATATTTCAAAAGAAATAATAAATATTCTTGAGGAATATGTAAAACCTGCGGTTGCCAGTGATGGCGGAAATATTCAGTTTATATCATATGATGCAGAAAGCAAAAAAGTTAGTGTCATGTTACAAGGTGCGTGTAGCGGATGCCCTTCGTCAACATACACATTAAAAAGTGGCATTGAAAATATGCTGAAAGAAATGCTTAAAGATAAGGTTGAAACCGTTGAAGCTATTAACGGTTAGTTTTCGTTTCATAAGTTTTAGATAAGTAAGGATTTATTCGTAAATTTAAGTTCAACAAAATTATAAACTTAAAAAAAGAAAGATCATGGCTGTATTAAAAGTTATTGAAGTAATGGCAAATTCTGGTAAAAGTTGGGAAGATGCTACAAGAGAAGCAGTTGCCCATGCTGCAAAAAGTGTAAAAAACATCAAATCGGCATTTGTGCAATCACAAAGTGCAGTTGTTGATGGTAGTGGTAAAGTGTCTGAATTTAGAGTTAATGTGAAAATTACTTTTGAAGTACAATAAACCACTATGGATTTGAAATCCATAGTTTTAAAACAAAAGA
>TARA_R110002050_G_scaffold40953_5_pt1 | contig 27668 bp, 13 predicted proteins | sample TARA_R110002050 | Tara Oceans TARA_R110002050 (sample SAMEA4396988) | marine metagenome | biome: Polar Biome; feature: [DCM] deep chlorophyll maximum layer (ENVO:01000326); material: water (ENVO:00002006), including particulate matter (ENVO:01000060) such as... | depth 25 m
GGCGCATGCGGCTGCTATAGAAACTTACATAGAGTCTCATGTAGGTATACTACAAGAAGGTTATGGAGACATGTACTTTCAAAGGACTCTTAATGATTGGGCTAGATTTAATATAAATAATAGAACAAAACACGATGCTTCTATAAGTTCTGGTTTAGCTTTAATGGCATGCAATAAGCATAGATATAGACCTGTAGCAGAGAAAATTGTACAATCAGTTTCTTTGGGTTTCAAAAAATACGATAACAAAGGAGATACTTCAAAAATAATTAAGTAAATGAATATATACACAAATCCTAATAGTTCTTTCCCTAGTCAGGTAGTACCAGACGAAGAGAAAAGCACAAAAGAGTATGGATTAGCAATAGCTAGAGCTATAGAGGGCGAATGGTGGTCTGGAGATAGAGGTATTGGTGCAGGCGGAAGATTTGGAAACAACTGGCAAGATTTTAATAGATTAAGACTTTATGCTCGTGGCGAACAATCTGTACAAAAATACAAAGATGAAATGTCAATTAATGGCGATTTGTCTTATCTTAATTTAGACTGGAAACCAGTTCCTATTGTTTCTAAATTTGTAGACATACTTGTAAATGGTATGTCAGCTAAGGTTTATGATATAAAAGCATTTGCTCAAGATCCTGATTCAGTAAAACAAAGAACAAACTATGCCGCGGGATTAATGAGAGATATGTATGGTAAAGATCTTTTAAACGAAACCAAACAAAAAACTGGTTTAGATTTTTTTACAACAACAGATCCAGACAGTATACCAGGATCTCAAGATGAAATAGATCTACACATGCAGCTTACTTATAAGCAAGCTATAGAAATTGCAGAAGAAGAGCTTATTGAAAATGTTTTACAAAAAAACAAATATCAGTTAACAAAAAGAAGAATAATAAATGATTTAGTTGTTCTAGGAATTGGCGCTAGTAAAACTAGTTTTAATTTAGCAAATGGAATAACAGTTGAATATGTAGATCCAGCTAATTTAGTTTACTCTTATACAGAAGACCCTAATTTTGAAGACATATACTATGTTGGAGAAGTTAAAAAAATAAGTTTAGAGGAGTTAAAGAAGCAATTTCCTTATTTAACAGCTGAAGATTTAAAACAAATAGAAAAGTACCCTGGTAATTCTAACTATAGAAGTAACTATAACGGTCAACAAGATAATTATAATACAGTTAATGTTTTGTATTTTGAATATAAAACTTATCAAGATCAAGTGTGGAAAATAAAAAGATCTGAAAATGGTTTAGAAAAAGCATTAGAAAAACCAGACACGTTTAATCCACCTAAAAATGATAATTTTGAAAGAGCTTCTAGATCTATAGAGGTATTGTATAGTGGCGCTAAGATACTAGGTTTTGATAAAATGCTTAAGTGGGAAATGTCAAAGAACATGACAAGACCTTCAAGCAATATAGCTAGAGTAAACATGAATTATAGTATTGTTGCTCCTAAAATGTACAAAGGCAGAATAGAATCAACTGTTAGCCGTATAACAAGTTTTGCTGACATGATACAGCTTACTCATTTAAAACTACAACAAGTGTTATCTAGAATGGTTCCAGATGGTGTGTTTGTGGATGTAGATGGATTAGCTGAAGTTGATTTAGGTAATGGAACAAATTACAATGCGCAAGAAGCTTTAAACATGTACTTTCAAACCGGTAGTATTGTAGGTAGATCCTTAACACAAGAAGGAGATCCTAATAGAGCTAAAGTACCTATCCAAGAACTACAAACAAGTAGTGGTAATGCTAAAATAGCTAGTTTAATACAAACGTATCAATATTATTTACAAATGATAAGAGACGTAACAGGATTAAACGAAGCTAGGGATGCTAGTGCTCCAGCAGTAGGATCTTTAGTTGGATTACAAAAATTAGCAGCGGCAAATAGTAACACAGCAACTAGACACTTAATGCAGGCTCAATTATACTTAACATTGAGAAATTGTGAAAACATAGCTTTAAGAGCAGCTGATGCTTTGGAATTTCCTTTAACTAGACAAGCTTTAGTAGATTCTATATCTATGTTTAATACAGCTACACTAGGTGAGTTAATGGAAAAGCAACTAATGGAATTTGGTATTTACCTAGAACTAGAACCAGACGAAGAAGAAAAGCAAATGTTAGAACAAAATATTCAAATGGCTTTACAGCAACAGAGTATTGGTTTATCAGATGCTATAGATCTTAGGCAAATAAAAAACCTTAAACTTGCTAATCAAAAGTTAAAACTTAGTCAAGAAAAGAAACGACAGCGTGATCAAGAAGCTAGTATGATGAACATACAGGCTCAAGCAGAAGCTAATTCTCAAACAGCTGAAAAAGCAGCTTTAGCAGAAATGCAAAAACAACAAGCTCTTACAGAGTCTAAGGTTCAGATAGAGCAAGCTAAGTCTCAGTTTGAAATACAGAGAATGCAAACGGAATCTGAAATTAAAAAGCTTTTGATGGCTGAAGAGTTTGGATATCAAATGCAATTAGCTCAAGCTAGAATACAAGAGGAGAGTATGAGGGAAAAAGAAATTGAAGATAGAAAAGATAAAAGAGTAAAAATACAAGGAACACAACAAAGTCAAATGATAAATCAAAGGAAAACAGATGGTCTTCCTAAGAATTTTGAGTCCGCAGGAATGGATAATTTAGGTGGATTTGGATTAGAGCAATTTGATCCTAGGTAAAAATTATATTATTAACAATTATATTATATTATGTCAGAAGAAACAACAAATCAACCTGTAAAGCAGGAAGGAGAATTTACATTAAAAGGTAAAGGAAAATTAAAACCTAGACAATTAGGTAAACAAGATTCACCAGTAAAAGTGGACTTAACATCTAAAGAAGCTCAAGGAGAAGTAATACCTGATATTACTAAAGTACAAATTAAAAAAGAAGACAATGCCATTTCAGAGCAAGAAACAGGAGGATTGGCTGAAATTAAACAAGCCGGAGATATACCTCAAGTGGAAGAACAAGTACAAGAGCCCAGCTCCGATGCTGTCATTCCACTCCAAGAAATAACAGAGCAAGAGGTACAACAAGAAGTAAAGCAAGTTGAAAACCAAATTAAAGAAGCAAAAAGAGATGCTAAATTAAGTGGTCAACCTTTGCCAGAAAATATTGAAAAGCTAGTAACATTTATGAATGATACTGGTGGTACGTTAGAAGATTACGTTAGATTAAATGCTGACTATTCTAGCGTTGATAATACAACTTTAATTAGAGAGTATTATAAACAAACTAAACCTCATTTAGATTCTGAAGACATTAGTCTTTTATTAGAAGATTACTTGTTTGATGATGAAATAGATGAGCCAAAAGAAATACGCAAAAAGAAAATTGCGTTTAAAGAAGAAGTTGCAAAAGCACATAGTTTTTTAGAAGATGCTAAGAGTAAATACTACGACGAGATCAGGTTGAGACCGGGCGTAACTCAAGATCAACAAAAAGCTACGGATTTTTTCAACCGATATAATGAAGAGCAGAGTGTAGTTGCAGAGCAACACGTTCAGTTTAAAGACCAGACTAAAGATTGGTTCACTAATAAATTCAAAGGTTTTGATATTAAAGTAGGTGAAAAAACTTTTAGGTATGGTGTAAAAAATTCTGAAGCAGTTGCAGATAGACAGTCAGATGTTGGCAATACTATTAAGAAGTTTCTTGATAATGATGGCAACGTGGTAGATATTGCTGGATATCACAAAGCTATATATGCCGCGGATAATGTTGATACTATAGCTAGTCATTTTTACGAGCAAGGCAAAGCCGACGCTGTAAAAAATATGATGGCTAAATCTAAAAACATAGAACAAGAACCTCGCAGTGTTGCGAGTGGCGAAGTATTTGTTAATGGAATAAAAGTAAAAGCATTAAGTGGTGTTGACTCTTCGAAACTTAAAATAAAAAAAGTAACAATTAAAAATTAAAAATTATGAGTCAAAATGTAAGCCCGTTATTCGGGTCAATTAAGCCGTCCCAGAGACAACAAGTGTTAGATTCTAACTACTTGTCATTTAATGGAGGCGCAAATCCAGGTGATTCTGATACATTTGCTCAGCAATATCTACCTGAAATCTACGAACAAGAAGTAGAAAGATACGGAAACAGAACTTTATCTGGTTTCTTAAGGAATGGTAGGCGCTGAAATGCCAATGACATCAGACCAAGTTATCTGGTCAGAACAAAATAGATTACACATCGGTTACGAAGGTTGTTCAAATGATCAAGTAAACACTATAACAATTCCTGTAGATTTAGCTCCGGCTGTTGCAAGTGATTATGTAGCTAACGTTGTTTCACCAAATCAAACTATCGTTATGATGGATGAGACTGGTGCGGAAGCAAAAGGTATTGTTACAGCTAGTAACGTAACAACTGGTGCTTTAACTGTAGCTGTATATGGAGCTGCAAATTTAGCTGCTTTAGCTACTACGAATATTAAAATATTTGTATATGGTTCTGAGTATGGAAAAGGAAGTGCTATTGCTAACAATACATCTGCTGCAGGTGCTGTTAATGGTTATCAAAGTATAACTCCTTCTTTTACTCAATTCTCTAATTCACCAATAATTATCAGAAACAAATATGTTGTATCTGGTTCTGACACTGCTCAGATTGGTTGGGTTGAAGTTGCTACTGAAGATGGAACATCAGGATATTTATGGTATTTAAAAGCTGAGTCTGAAACAAGACTACGTTTTGAAGATTACTTAGAAATGTCAGTTGTTGAAGGTGAATTAGCTGATGCTGCGGGTGCTCCTGCAGGTTCTGCTGCTGCTGCTGGATTTAAAGGTACTCAAGGTTTATTTGCTGCTATTGAAGATAGAGGTAATATAAATATTGGGTTTAACGCTGCTCCTGTTGGAGGAGTCACTCAATTAGATTCTTTTGATTCTATTCTTAGAAACTTAGATACTCAAGGTGCTATTGAAGAAAATATGCTTTTCTTAAACAGAGAAACTGCATTATCTTTTGATGACATGCTTGCTGGTATTTCTGCTGGAGGTGCTGGTGGTACTGCTTATGGTTTATTTGAAAACTCTGAGCAAATGGCACTTAACCTAGGATTCTCTGGATTTAGAAGAGGTTCTTATGACTTTTATAAAACAGACTGGAAATACTTAAACGATGCTTCTACAAGAGGCGCGATTGAGACTGCTCCAGTTGTTGGATATGGTGTAAGTTCTATTGACGGTGTATTAGTACCGGCTGGAACATCTACTGTTTATGACCAAATTTTAGGTACAAACATTAGACGACCATTCCTACACGTTAGATATAGAGCGTCACAAGCTGATGACAGACGAATGAAATCTTGGCTAACAGGTTCTGTTGGTGGAGCGTTCACATCTGATCTTGATGCAATGGAAGTAAACTTCTTGTCAGAAAGATGTTTATGTGTACAAGCTGCTAATAACTTTGTATTATTCAAAGGTATCTAGTATATTAATGTAATTCTTACCCTCGTTAAAACAACGGGGGTAATTATTACTTTTATTAATTTTATTATATATTATATTATATTATGACAACAAAAGAAAAAAAAATGTCCACTCACTTAGAAAAAGGATGGGTAATAAAGGACAGACATTATTATGTTACTGGTAAATACAATCCATTGACATTAACTATACCATCAAGACACGGAAGAAGATATCCTTTAACGTGGTTTGATGAAGAGCAAGGTGGAGTAAGAGAATTAAGATATGCAACAAACATGGCTAGTCCATTTGTAGATGAACAAAAAGGTGAAGCTACATTAGGACACATTATGTTTAAAAAAGGTACGTTATATGTTCCTAAGCAATATCAATCATTACAAAAATTACTTTCACTATATCACCCTCTATTAAATAAGAAATACGCAGAAGTAGATAAAGTTAAAGATGCAACCGATGATTTAGATTTTATAGCGGTTGAACTAGAAGCTTTAAATGCTGCAGCTGCTATGGACGTAGATATGGCTGAAGCTATATTAAGAGTTGAATTTGGTAACAAAGTATCTGGATTAACTTCCAAAGAGTTAAAAAGAGATATAATGATTTTTGCAAGAAGAAATCCTGAGTTATTAATAGCTCTTGCTAATGATGAGAACACAGAGTTAAGAAACTTTGCAATCAAAGCTCAAGAAGCTAAGATAATTTCTTTATCACAAGATCAAAGAACTTTTAATTGGGCTAGCAATGGTAAAAAACTTATGACTATACCATTTGATGAAAATCCATATTCTGCTATGGCTTCATTCTTTAAAACCGACGACGGTGTAGAAGTTTACAAGTCAATAGAGAAAAAGTTAAAATAACATGTAATCTTAATATAAGGCGGTTTATTCCGCCTTTATATTAACTTAAAAATATAAAATGGTAAACGTAAACACTGTATATCAAACTGTGTTGTTAATTCTTAATAAAGAACAACGTGGTTATATGACACCACAAGAATTTAACAGCGTGGCAGCTCAAACACAACTTCAAATATTTGAGCAATATTTTGATGATATCAATCAACAGCTACGTGTACCGCAAGCTGATGTTGACTATGCTGATAGGCAAATGAATATAGATGAGAAAATATCTATATTTAAAACATCCGCAACACTTTCCTACCAACAAAATTTTTATCCAATTCCACAAACAATAACAGATACTTCAGGTAACAATGTAGACTTTTATAGACTTGGCGTTGTTACTTATGAAAATCCATTTGGTAAAATTTGTGAATTAGAAAGAGTAAATAGAACTGATTTCTATAACTCTCAAAGCACTGGCATAATGAAAGCCACTGATGAATACCCTATATATTTATATGAAGCAGAGAAATTATTTGTATCTCCATCAACCATAAATACTTCAAATGTTATTGCTATTGATTTTATTAGAAAGCCTTTTAATCCTCTATGGGGGTTTACAGTAGGTAGCAGAGGCCAATACGTTTACGATAGCTCAACATACAACCCAAATAATGTACCTCCCACTGGCTCTATAAATTTTGAATTACACCCTTCGGAACAGACTGGTTTAATTCTTAGAATATTAGGATACGCTGGTGTTATAGTTAAAGATCCTTCAATTATTCAAGTTGCTCAACAACAAGTTATGCAAGATGAAGCAAACGCAAAAAGTTAATAAATGGCATTAGTAACAGAAAATAACAGACAATATTACGAAGGCGCTCAGACGTTTCAGACTGTATTAGATCAATCAACTATTACTACTACATTTGATACAAACTTAAAGTTCTTAACAGACAAACCAACTAACATAAATTATAATTTAAATAATTTTAAAGTTTATTTAAGTCAAAATGGCTTACCAGGTAGTTATAGTGAGATAAATTTTAGTAACAATTATCCTTTTTCTACATCAGGTAATTTAATAAATTTTGGAGGAACAGGTCAAACATTCGCCACATCTTCATCTCCACCTGGAAGTAATCAGGTTGAGTTTAATGTTTCAACTGGATCTATAATTCCTATAGTTGGAATGAAAATAACTCTAACAGGTTCAAGTGTATCTTGGACAGATGGATCAGCTGGTAGTGTAAACTATGCTATAATAGAATCTGTAACCTTACAAGCCAGTGGTAGTTATATTTGTACTTGGTCACTAGCGGGTTATGGAACAGTTGTTTTTGGATCTGGGATTAGCGTAGGGTATATACAAATATTCCCTCTTAATACTTATTTAGTTGTTCAATTAAAAAAACTAGATGGTGGTAATTACGGTAACACAATACAGGAAAAAGCTTATGGCGATGTAGTAGAAGATAACTACGGTAGCTACGCTTATACTAAATTAAAAGATATAATAAATGCTTTTCAAGTTGCTTACGTAGGCGCTGGTAAATTAATACCTAGCGTAAAAAGAACAGACTTAATATTCTTCGCTAAGCGCTCTATGCAAGAGTTTAGTTATGATACTTTAAAAAGTATAAAATCTCAAGAGCTTACAATACCGCATAATTTAAGTGTTATAATGCCTCAAGATTATGTTAATCATGTTAGCATAGGTTGGTATGATAGTCAAGGTGTTAAACACCCTATATATCCTACAAACAACTTAACACAAAGCCCGTACAGAATGCCCTTACAAGATAATAAAGGTGTTCCAATACAAGACGTATACGATGCTAACATAACAACTACTTCAGTAGTTGAAAACAGATGGAAAAACAATTCTTACGGTATGTTTAATCAGCTAATAGATCAATCATGGTTAGGTTATTTAATGCAGTTTGGCGACTGGGGGTTTGGGTTATACGCGGGATGGGGCGAGTTATATGGCTTAGATCCACAATATGCTAACGCTAACGGATGGTATAACATAAATGAAAGAGAAGGTAAAATATCTTTTTCTGCAAACTTAAGAGACAAGATCATAATTTTAGAATACATCTCTGATGGTCTTGCTTACGACTTAGATACTAGAGTACCTAAAATGGCAGAAGAAGCTATGTATGCATCTATATTGCATGCTATAATATCTACTAGAGCTAATCAACCTGAGTATATAGTTATGAGGTTGAAAAAAGAAAGGTATGCAAAACTTAGAAACGCTAAAATTAGACTATCTAATATTAAGCTAGAAGAGATTACTCAAGTAATGAGAGGTAAATCTAAATGGATTAAACACTAGAATTAAATGGCTGAAGTTAAAAATGTTTTCATAAAGTCTAAAATGAATAAAGATTTAGACGATCGATTAATACCTAGCGGAGAGTATAGAGACGCTATGAATATAGCTGTTAGTAAGTCAGAGTCTTCAGACGTAGGGGCTTTAGAAAATATAGTAGGTAATAAAAGCGCTATAGATTTTTATGATTTTTTAGGTATTGATTTAACTTGCATAGGTTTTTTAAGGTCAGAAGACACAAGCACTATATTTGTATTTTTAACAGACAATTTAAAATCAACTAATACTTTAGGTAAATACGTTCCAACTGCAAATAATTTTATAGTTAGCTACAATGTTTTAGATGGAACTGCTCAAACTCCTGCTTCACCTGAAATTAGAGCTAAAGGAGCTTATTTAAATTTTTACGAAGGAAATCCTATCTACGGTGTTAATCTAATAGAAAACTTATTATTTTGGACTGACAATAGAAATCAGCCTAGAAAAATAGATATATCTAAACCATACACGTATTATCTTAATGAAGACAACATATCTGTAGCTACTTATAATCCTTATACAGCTATAGAACTATGGCAACCATCAACTCTTTCCACTGGTAACTATGAAACCACAATGAAAGATGTTGTTAGTGAGTTTTTAGAAGACGGAGGAACTATGATACCTAATGTTACGACAACTGGTACACAGTTTACAGTTAACTCTGGAGATATAAAAGGATATCCAGTTGTTGGTGATGCGTTAATAGGTGGTACTGTAGTTGCGAATACTACCATAACATCAATAACACCAGAAACACCACCCTTAACAGGTTTTATAATTGATGTAAATAACTCAAATACTTTTACACAAGGCGTTAAATATAGCTTTAATGCAAACCCTTATTACAATTCTACTTTTCAGGGTGATCCAGATTATTTAACTGATATATTTGCTAGGTTTAGTTATAGGTTTCAATTTGAAGACAACACGTATTCAATAATGGCACCTTATACCCAGGAATGCTTTATACCAAAACAAGATGGTTATTTTTTAGCTAGCACAGATTTCTCTGACCCCACTATTGTTTTAAATGAAGATCAAGAACAAGCTTATAGAAGTACTGTTGTTGATTTTATGGAAAATAAAGTTAATCAAATTGGTCTTAGAATTACACTTCCAACTACTGGTCAAGATATTGTTAATAAATTTAAAATAAAAAACGTACAAATATTATATAAAGAATCTGATGCTCAAGCTATACAAGTTGTAGATACTATACCAGCAGCTACGGTTGGTGCTAGTGCTGGCGCTACGGATATATATGATTATCTTTATAGTTCTACTAAACCTTTTCAAACACTACCTTCAAGTGAAATAGTTAGAGTATATGATAAAATTCCTGTAATAGCTTTAGGCCAAGAAATAATAAGCAATAGAATTGTTTATAGTAACTTTCAAACAAAACATTCTCCACCTACGTCAATTGATTATAACGTTAACGTTAGCTCTAAGTCTAGCTTTAGTATCGATGACACAACAACACCTCTTCAAACACCTGTTCAGTATAGTACTAGTATTATAGAATACCCTAATCATTCTTTAAAACAAAATAGAAATTATCAAGTTGGTTTTGTCTTGTCAGATAGATACGGTAGATCATCTACAACTATACTATCAAACGACGGCACAGATACAGCCAGTGGGTTGTCTACTATATATAGCCCATACAGAAATACAGCTGCACCTCAACAAGATGATTCAGCTTCTGTTTGGCCAGGAGATTCTTTAAAAATAAACGTAAACAACGTTATACCTGTTGAGCCAATCATGAGTGATACAAGCTTTTATCCAGGTGTATACAATGGTGATGTCAATAGTGTTGACTACAACCCGTTAGGTTGGTATTCCTATAAAATAGTAGTAAAACAAAACGAACAAGATTATTACAACGTATACCTACCTGGTATATTAAATGGTTATCCAGATCAGGATACAACGATTCCAAATCCACCTCCACCTTTTCCAACTGGTGAAGATGGTTATACAGCTAACATTGTTTTAATAAACGATAATATAAACAAGGTACCTAGAGATTTAAGTGAAGTAGGACCAGAACAAAGACAGTTTAGAAGTTCTGTAAGATTATTTGGTAGAGTAGAAAACAATTCTAATGCAGGTGCAATTACTACTGGTAATTCAAATAAACAATATTTTCCAGGCAGAAGCTCGGATACAGTTGTAAATATAGGTAGTTCAACAGATTCTAATATGACGTTTGATACCTTAGGTACTAATGGTCAAGATAATTTATATCAAATAGATACACAACCATATATAGCTAGGCTTAGTACTTTTAACGCAATAGGACAAGTAACAACTAATATGGAACCGTTTTTAGCTGTATACGAAACAGAACCTACAATATCAAGAATAGATATATATTACGAAACAACAACAACTGGCCTAGTTCAAGATTTAAATTATGTTGTAGAGAATAATACATCGATAGCTAGTGGTTTACAAGGCTTTAATTTTCTATTAAAAGAAGATGCTTGTTTTTATAATGGTTTTGTTACTGGCGCACCTTTTACTGATAGTGGTGTAACTATACCTTCAAATCTATACCCTGGACTTCAAGGAATGGGTGACGTTGTAGATAGACCTACAGCTACCCCAGCAAACACAGTTGCTAGGTTTTTAAAGACTAATTTTCAAGGAGACGGAAATAAATTATTAGGCACAACAGCCGTAGGTGCTAGTGGCTCAGGAAGTGCTATTGTTAGCGCAGTAGAAGAGCAACCTCTTTATTGGCGAGTTACTATAGCGGGTGGTCCTTTTTTTGGCCCTCCAGGTACTCCAATAAAATTTGCAGCAATATCTAAATTAAATTTAAATGGTAATTTTTGGCCAATAGATGCTGGTGGTACTGCTTTGGAGTATTCAAGAATAGGTTTAGATCAAGCTGGTAATGAAGTGTTTTCAGTTTTAAATAGTAACTCTGTAGACGTTACTGATTATTTTCAAATAATTAGAGTAGCTAAAGGAGATATAATGTTAGATGGCTCTACCGCGGGGGCAGCTTATCAACAAGACACTTACTACTTAGCAACTCGAGATCAATACTTTTTACACAATGGTTTTGATCCATCAGAAAACAATTTTAAGTTTACTTTTCAATTACAAGAAACAAACTCATCAGGTCAACCGGTAGATGGTAGTGGTAATCCCACAACAGCTTCGCAGTTTGTAATTTCTAATAATCAACTACTAAATGTACAACCAGTTATTAATAATTGCTTATCTCAAAGAGTTTATTCTTATCAACAAGGACAAGGGCCAAGTGGTCCAGTAGGATTTCAAAACCCTATGGTTGATTTAGTTGCAGATAATGGATCTAACCTTAATAACTTAGTTCTTTTAGGTAATGGTAACTTTATGTATGAAGATGCTTTAACTTGGACTATAACAAATCTAAGCGGCCCAGGAGTTACAGGTAGTTGCACTAACAGTAATCAATGTGGTCCATTTACTATAACTAATTATCAAGATCCTACTACCTCAAAAAGATACGGAAGAATTGTACAAGACGGTTCGGCTATAGGTGCTTACAACATGACGGTTAGAGTTACAGATTCAGGTGGTGAATTTGCAGAATGTACAACTCAGTATATATTTGGTGAAACCCCTTTGTTTGGATCTCTTGCAGGAAGCGATACTGGTGGTAGTTTCCTAGGTACTGGTTCATCTAATACATTTTTATTTACTAATAGCTCTAATGGTTGGAACAATCAAACAGCGCTTGCTGATCAAGGTTTTGTTACGATTCCACCATTAGGTATAGCTACATCAATGCAAGCACCTGCAAGACCTGGTATAGGTCAGTATTCTAACACAACAGCTACGGGTCAACCTACAAAAAAATGTACTAATTGCTTTGGGGGGATAGTACCATGTAATAGCACAGCTGGTAGTGGTAGTACTAACTCTGCGTATTCAAACGAAATATCATGGGTAGCTCCACCAGCAAATCAATCAAGTGAAGTAAATAACAATTGGCAAGGAATATCTACCGGTACAGCTTATATTGCTGTGTCTATGTGGGGTACTAATATTGATACTTTTTGTAGTAGTGGCGGTGGTCAACAAGATCTAGGTGGTGGTAATCCATATATTGGTAGTGGAACAGGTAGTAATAGTCGAAAATATATATTTGGATCTGTTAATATAGACTACAGATTAAACAGTTCGTCTGCTTGGGCTCCAGCTGTAGATTTAAAAGGAGACATTTGTGGTGGTGGTGCTACTACTAATATATCTAGAGGATCATGGGGACAAAACAATCAACAAAGCGATATTTTATATGGGCATTTATCAAACAACGGTTTTCCTACTGGGGCAGGGTTATCCGGCTTAGATGGAAACTGGGAAATAGATATAGTTGGTCAAAGCACACAAACTAGCACAAATTATACGGCTGTTGCTCAAAGAGTTTTTGCTTTTGATACAGTTGGAGAGTATAGAATAATAACAAAAAATTTAGAGTCAAACCATTGGTATTGCAACAACACCGTTTGTGGAGGTACTTATACTGGAACTCCATTTAATGACAAATACAGTATAGGTTGGGGTGATTTTTATTATGACTTTGGAGTCAATAGAGCTTTTAAATACTTAGTAGTTTCCAACGCTGGCTCAAGCTTTGGAGCTCCTGTTTATGCTAAAGAACCTTTCTTTAGATATGTAACTCAACTATACACAGATGTTGATTTAACGATTCCTTACACAACATCTGCAGGTACTAGATACTTAAGAACAGAATCAAGTCCTGGTACAAATTATAGCGCAGCTGGAAACTTTGGAGGAGGAACCCAAGTAAATAAATGGCCATTTGAATTCTCTGATTCTTTTCAATCACCAGTTGGTGCTGCAAATCGACAAGACCAAACAAAAAGATTATGGCAAGTTAGCGTAAGCGCAACAGGTGCAGTAAGTAATAATACTCCTTACACCTAATTTATTTAAAAAACAAGTGATAATAATATATGGCAGCAATAATAGAAGTCAAATACTTTAATACCTTCTTACTTAAGAAAGTTAATGATCCATCAGCTTCCGGTGGAACAAGTGGATTACCTATATGGGACGGATCTAGAGGTATACCACAAAACATTGGAGGATACCCTAGAACAGCAACTGTATCTGTTGATGGAAATGATTGGGCTATTGAAGAATCTAGAATAAGAGGTGGTTATAATAATACTTCTGTTTCTTTTGGTGTTAAAGCTTACTTAGTGGAAGACGAACCTAGAGGATCTATAAGAAGTAATGCGTTAATTTATTCAGGTATATACAACTCTAGAACAGGTATAAACAACACAAACGTTTTTAGTGTTGGAGATGATATTACTAAAGCCGCAGATCCTGCTAATGGTAGTATACAAAGATTATATGCTGAAGATACTAATCTTATTATAATGCAAGAGAACAAAATAAGTAGAGCTTTAATAGATAAAGATGCTATTTATACTGCCGAAGGAGGTGGAGTTCCAGTTAGTCAATTAAATTTAGTTATAGGTCAAATAATTCCTTATGCTGGTAATTATGGTATTAGTAAAAATCCAGAAAGCTTTGCTGTTTATGGTTATAGAAAATACTTTTCTGACATGGATAGAAATGCTATAATAAGATTATCTCAAGACGGAATAACAGAAATATCTAATTATGGTATGTTTGATTATTTTAGAGACAACCTAAGCGGTATCAACCAAACAAGTACTAACACAGGTAGAATAGTTGGTGCTTGGGACATACACCAAAAACAATATACATTATCAATGCAGCCATTTAGTGGCGGCTATCAAACCTTAGGTTTTGACGAAACTGTCTTAGGTTGGCCTAGCAAGTATAGTTATAAACCTAATTGGATGTTTAGTTTAAAAAGTAAATTTTATTCTATAGGTCCAGACGCAAATTCAGGTTACATAAACCTATGGGAGCATAATGAAGGATTAAGAGCTAATTTTTATAATACTCAATACGATTCTTACATAAAATTTGTTTTTAATCCAAAAGTTAGTTTGTCTAAAAACTTTAAGACTGTTAATTACGAAGGTAGTAACGGTTGGGAGATAACTCAATTTGAAAGTGATGCAACTGGTCCTGATGAATTTAATTTATCATACATAAATTACAATGACGTAACCACCGTTGTTGATAGTTTTTACGAAGGTGAATATGTAATAAATCCAGCTAACGGTCAGGCTGTTGATAGAGTTAATTACCAAGCAACTTTTAACACAACGAATCCAGGCTTACCTAGAGAGTTTGCTGGTTTTGATAGAAAAGAAAATAAATATTATGCTAACTTAATAAACAAAACAGAACCATCAGAAGCAGAAATAGTTTTTGGTGATTCAATGACTGGTATAAAAGGTTACTATTGTACAGTAACAATAAGGACAGATCAAAACACAGATAGAGGTGGAACTAAAGAATTATTCGCTGTATCTTCTAATTACGTAGAATCAGCATATTAAATATAATTAAATGAAAATAAAAAGAATTACAGAGGCTGACTTTGATACTATAAGTCAGTGGTGGTTAGACTGGGGACAACCCATACCTGATCCTGATTATTTGCCCAACGACAGCACTGGTGGTTATATTGCTACTAAAGATAATGTGCCTGTTGCGGCGGGATATTTATACTTTACAAATGCTAGAATAGCTTATGTAGATTTTGTTATATCTAACAAAGAGTATAGAGAAGAAGATAGAAATACTATAATAACCGAATTAATTGACTACATGGTGAATCATGCTTTAAGCGTTGGCTGCAAGTTTGTTTGGGCCACATCATCAGAAGAAGGTATTATAAGTAAGGTAAAAAACTTAAAATACAGCGTGCTAAAGGATAAGCATGCTATAATATATAAATATGCATAACTATGGGAGGAGTAGCTAAAGGCGTCGTTGGTGCGGTCGGAGCAATTGGAGCTGGTAGAAGAGCTAGAAGAGCTCAACGAAGAGCCGCGAGAGAACAAAAGCGTCGAGAGGCAGAATTAAAAAGTTTAGAGGATAGCAGACAACCTGCTATAAACCCATACGATAACTTCACCAATCTAAGTGGTATGGCGGAGAACTTATCTAGTATGATAACAAACCCTTATTCTAATTTAGGTGTAGCTACTCAAGCTGCTGAAATGCAAGCTGAGGAGGCTGATATATCTTTAGCTAATACTCTTGATACATTAAGAGCTACAGGCGCAAGCGCCGGTGGTGCTACAGCTTTAGCGCAAGCAGCATTACAAAGTAAAAAAGGTGTCGCAGCTAGTATTGAATCTCAAGAAGCTCAAAATGAAAAAATGAGAGCAGCTGGAGAATCACAAATGCAGCAAATGAAAATGGCTGAAGGTCAAAGAATACAAAACATTAATATATCTGAAGGTCAAAGAATGCAACAGGCTGATGCACAAGGTAGAGCGTTTAAATTCAATACCGTTGAAGGACGTGAGGTTGCTAAAATGAATAGAGTAGCAGGTCTTGCTGATAGAGCATACGGTGAAAAAAGAGAAGCAGGTAGAGCTAGAGAAGCTGCAACAGGTGCTTTATTTGGCGCTATAGGTGGTATAGCTGGAAGCATGGGTAATCCATTTGCGGCGGCTACTGGAGGTTAATATAAAAAATATAAATATGAGTTACGAAAACCCAGCGGGTCCATCGGGCGGTAGTCCAGTAAATTCCTACTTTGATGCTTACAACAAGGAAGCAAACTTGTCAGAGCAAGAAAGAGCAAATAGAGAAAACGTAAGATTACAAAAAGAGAGAGCTCGCCAGAATCAAATAGCTAATATGCAGAAGAATCAGTATGAGGTTGACATGGCTCAAATTCAAACTCTTCAAGTGTTAGATAAAATAGAAAAACCTGACGGCTTAGACAATGAAGTAACAACTATACTAAGAGATAGAATAAATGTAGCTTCAGCAGCTCAAATGTATTTAATGACTGATTTTAGTGATGATAAAAAAAGACAAGATGCTAAACAGGAAATAGCTAATTATCAAAACTTGTTAAACCTAACAACTAACTTTGCATCAAGCTGGGACGATGTTACAACCTATTGGAAAGAGCAAAACGCTAACATAGGTAAAACAATTACTTTACAAGGTGATTCAGCTAAGTATGAACCACAAGCAAATCAATGGTTGGTAAATGCAATGTCTGGTAAAATGCCAAGTGCTAATATATCTCTAACTTACGATAAAGATAAAAATGATTTGTTTTTAAAAGTGAGCGGTAAAGATATTAATGGCACTGTTATGCCCACAAGAACAATATCAGCAAACGCTTGGATGAAGTTAGACGATAGTGATGAAAATGATTTTATACAAGAAATACCTCAAATATCACAGGAGTTTCAAAAACTTCTAGGTCCTAATAACTTTAATTTAGTGACTAGTAAGGGTGGTTTAAATAGCGCATTAATAACAAGTCAAGATCAAACTGTTACCTCTGATACTGTTAACTCTAGAAAAAAAAGTGATACAACATCTACAGCTCAAACAAGAACTACTTATAACTTAGCCCTACCAGATGTAGGACCTCTGCCAGATATGGTTAGTACGGCAAATACTAAAGTTTCTGGTGCTATGGGGGATTTAAACGATGCTAAAAATTTTTATGAATATAACTTAGGTATGTTGAATAGGGAAACGGAATATATCGATGCAACGGGACTGAGACACCCAAAAAGTTATGGAGAATTTTTAAAAGATGTAGAAAATAGTGAAGCTGTTACAACTGGAAAACGCACGGTTGATGAAGAGGCTACAGCTAGAATGTCTAGAATTTTACTAGATCAAACACTAGGAACATTAGGTTTAAAATCAGATGATCCAGCTAGTGGAATATATTATAAAGATACTCCATTAGTTACTAAAAATGAAACACAAACCGGAGATGGTAAGGGTAAAAATAACGATCCTAGTAGTTCAACCGCGGCAGAAAGAGCGGCTAAAGCTAACAACTCAACAATTGATAGAGCTATAAGTTCTGGAGACTTAACTCAAGTTTCAGAAATGAATAATATTAAAATATCTAGAGGAGGCGCAGCTAATTACTACACAGTTACTAAATCAGAACCATTGGCTAACGGTGAGTTTAAGGATATTGTTGAAGAGCTCTATATACCTAAAGGAAAAACAAATAGTAGAGGAGCTGTTCAATTAAAAAGAATACTAGGTTTAACAGAGGGTAGAGACTTTGATGCTGTCGAGTACGATTCTAATGAAAGCTCTTCTATGGATGTTTCACAAAGCATTTTAAATGAGCTTGCTTCTTTAAGTGACGACGAAGGTATACCTAGTTTATTAAACAAAAAAATAAATGTAAAAGGTAAATTAATTAGTATAAAAGATTTAACAAATCAAATTGATGGGTTTGAAATTGACGACACAATGAATAATCAATTAGCTTTAACAGTGCCGGGATTAGGTAAAACAAAATATAGTTTACCTTTAAGTAAAGATGATAAGGCAAGTATAATGATAGAGTTAGAAATAATAGCATTAGAAAATTTAAATTAATATTAAATGGATATATATGTAGATGCAAACGGTAGAGAAATATCTGCCGAAAAGTTTAAATCTCAATACGGTGAAGATTGGGAAGCTCAAGCTCAACGATTAGGCTTTACGTTAAAAAAAGCAAACAGTGTTGCAACGGAGGATGTGACTGTAGCACTGGTAGATCCGGTAACATCCGAGAATATGGTATTAGATTCGGTAGACACAGCTTCGGTTGGAGATACACAGTTAGACCGGTTAGCAAAAGCACGTGCAAAAAAGAATGCAGTTGTAAAAATTGAGCTACCTGAAAACAGAGACTATGGTACTGTTTTTAATATTCCAGAATTTAAAAGTCAATCAAACAAAAACATAGCATCTGCATACTCTCAAATGTACGGTGGAAGCAATGGAGGTTTTGAATTTGATTATGACAAAAACAATATAAGCATAACTGCTTTAAATGGTAACACTGTAAAAGTAAGAACATCAGCTATGAGTCCAAGTGACATGATAACAGCTGCCTCTGGACTAGACTTTACAGGAGGCATGAATGTACAAGTTGATGATAGCCAAAAGTTAATAAATAATTTTCTTAAAGATAATTTTGACGAAGGATTAAATAAAGAAAATGAAAGAAACATTGATGACTTTGAAGGTTCTATAGCTATTAACTTAGAGCAGTTAAGTTATGATTTTGCTAATGAAGAAGATATAGCTTATGATCCAACAATGATGATTAACTCATTAATGGATAAAGATGGCTTTAGAGATTACATGAGAAAAAACCTTATTGAAAATTACGCTGCCAATAGAAGCGTTTCTGGATCTGGTTTTTTTGGAGGTATAAACCCAGAAGATGTAGGTTTAACAGGTTCTCAACCAGACGCTATAGTAGATAGAATGCTACAACAAGTAGCTACTAGAGAGGTTGAAATGAACAATTATAATATTATAAAAAAATACATTAAACCTCTTCAAGATGCTGGTAATTGGTTAGAAGCAAGTAATAGAGAAAAGCTACAACACATACAAAGCATAACTGATCCTGAAGAAAAACAGTTAGCTCAATTAAATAATAGAATAAGAGAAATACAAAATTTATTAAACCAACCAACAGGTGGTTTAGAAAACTCTACAACAGGAGATTTAACAGATGAATTAGAAAAATCTATAAAAGCCAGCAATTTAATACTAAGAACCGTAGTAGATAGAGATGCTGAATTTTTGTTTGCACCAGATGGAACCAGAACAACCAAAGGTCTTGCTAAAATAGGTGGTATACAAGTAGTTGATTTAACAGAAGATTATAACATAGCTAAAGTAGAATTAAAAAAGAAATTAGATACGTCTGACTTTCAAACAATACAAAACGATTATAGAATACACTTAGCTGAATTCAGTGGATTTCAAGATGATATAAATACTCAAAAGTTTGATATTAAAATCAAAGCTAATTTTATGCAAGAAGGTTCACCATTAGCCGAAAAATTATTTGCTAAAGGTTATTCTATGATTGATACCAAGGGTAGGGAAACAACTTCAGAGTACGCGACAGAAGGTGTTATAAAAGGAGTTACCCTGAAAGACTTAATGACAGTACAACCTGGCTTTGCTACAGATGAACTAATTATATCTAAACCTGAAAATAAATCAGGTGAAGCTACTATAACTATGAGTGATTTAGCTGGTTATGTAGAAAACACAAGACAGACTCAAAGAAGATTATCTACAGAACACGCTGCTTGGAAACAATTATACTTATTAAATGTAGATCCAGGTTCTATAAAAGCCGACGACGTAGTTAGTCAAGGTGGTAATTTTGTAGCAGGTATATTAGATGCTTTGCCTGGTCAAGGTGAGTTTGGTCCAGGTAGTTTTAGAAGAGATTATTTATTTAGAACAGATAGAGATGATTTGAATGATGCTGAGGCTTTGTTGGACAAAATAAATACAACACTAGATGAAGGTCAAGATCCTTTTACTATGTCTGCAGAACAACTGGATTCTTTTGAAGAAGGTTTTGGAGAGCAGTTTTGGACTGGGCTAGGAGGTTTTGTTCCTATGTTAGCAGAGCTTGGTGTTGTTACTTATGCCACTGGAGGTATGGGTACAACTTTAGGTATAGGTAATTATTTAAGTAAATTAAGAAATGTTACTTATTTAGCTAATGCTGGTAAAAACTCTGTCAAGCCATTATCAAAAGCTATAGTAGCTGCAAGAGCTAAAAAAGCTAAAATGACTATAGACGCTTATGCTAAATCAAAAGGACTAACACAAGTAAGTGGTAACGCGTTTAACAAAGCACAAGCTTTAATTATACAAGGACTTCAAGAAGAAGGTAAAATGGCTTTATTAGATCCATTGTTTGGTGTAGATATGCCTACTGGTGCTGGTTTTGGTTTTGTGGTTGGTGGTCACGCTATGAGAAAAATACTACCTACTAATCTTTTTAAAGGTTTTGCTGGGGCATCTGCAATGAATACAGCTTTAGAAAAAGGTTTATACTCAGGTCTTGGTGGTGCAGCTGGTGCACAAACAGCAGCTCCATTAGAAGCTATGATAGCATCGGCTCAAAACAAAAAAGAATTTGAAACTTTTGTAGAGGAAAAGTATGGTGACATGGAAGACTGGGCTAAACATACTCTAATGGAAGTGTTGCAGTTTAGTATAATAGGTTTAACACATACTAATAAGGCTGATAGAAGATTAAGCGTGCAGTCTAAAAGAAATCTACTTTTAAGAACAGACAAAGATATAACAAGTAGATTAGAAAAAGGAGAAACCACAGAACAACTTGGTGATCAATTTCAATTAAGAAATGAATTAATAAAGCAAATAAGAGTAGCTGAAAATAGAGAAAGATTTTTAGATAAGAATATACTGGCTGCAGATACTCAAGGTTTATTAGAAAGGTTTAATAGAAGTTATATGAAAGAAAATGGTGGTGAACCTGCTTTCAATATGACAGTATCTACTAATGGTAGAGGTATGAAACTAGCTAGTGGTGAAGCTGCTGCTGTAACAACTCGTAATGGTAAGTTACACGTTAGCGTTGATGTATCTAAAATGAATGAAGGTACTTTACCTCATGAGATTTACCACGTTGTTATGCGTAAGATGTTTGCTAAAGATGTTGGTGTACAGAAAGCTTTACAAGATATGCTCGCTAAGTCGGTCTCTAAAATGAAGTTTGAATCTATAGATCCTAGAACAGGTGAAATAACTAAGATAGACAATCTGTCTGAAGCTATAAAAGAAGCTTACGAAAAAACTCAAGATAAAAATTCTACTTTTGAAGAGTTTAATGCTAACTTGTTAGACTTGTTACAAAGACCTGAGAATAAACAAAGAGTACTTGATAGTGGTGTGCTTGGTAGTTTAAAACAAAACATTACTACTTTTTTAGAAAAAGCTTTAGAAGGAACAGCATTACAAAAAGTATTACCTAAGTTAAACAATCCAGACGCTGTTATTAGATTTATGCAAAGATTAGGGCAAGACTTTGGAAAAGGTAATTACAGTCCTAAACTAATGAATAGGTTTGAAGGTATAGAGTTTAACGGAAAGAAACTTATAGATTATGAAACCGGGCAAACATTAGGCATAGACAAGGTTGCTCAAAAAGAATTAAGTCAAAAGTCAAAAGATATTTCTAATGAAAACAAAAAAGCTTTTGAGCAATTTGAAAAAACAGGTAACAAGACAGATCTTATAGGTAAGGTATATGAAAACAATCAAGGTTTAATACAAGAGTTTATAAACACAAAGTTTAAAGAAGGCTTAGGTATTACTAGAGAGATGTTTGAGATGGAGGTTGGTACAGAAATATATGATAAAATACTTAGTACCTATTTAAAAAGAGGTAAAGAAAATGTTAATGTTCCGTTTGGCGCTTACGCTAGACAGGTTCTGTTTGGTGGTGGAGCATTTGGAGGTGGTAGACTTGGTAATATATTAAAAAGATTAGGACAAGAAGGAGATCTATTTGGTAGAGATCTTGATAGTAAAGAAGCTCAGTCTGTTATGGCTGAGACAACTAGAGACTTTGACGCCGCAACATCTAGAGAGTTAAGACTAACAGATCCTAAAGATTTAAAGTTTACAGATCCTTCTGTTATGGGTAAATTAATAGAGGCAATAGGTAAAGACAATATAGCTTTAGACCTTGCATCTATGGATTACAAATCGTTAAGACCTGGTCCTGAGTTAGCTAAAGCATGGGGTGAAGCTTTTGGTTTAAACCCGAAGCTACTATATGATATAGCTAAAACAGGTACTAAAAAAGGTAAAGAAGTCAGCGCTGCTCAAACCGTTAACATAAAAGAAAATGCTGCGTTTAGAGAGTTAAGAAGTTTTATAAATAAAAATGCTGATCTTGTAAAGAATATTATACCAGAAGCCTATCAACAAATAGGCGGTAAGTCAACTGGTGTACCTAACAATGTTTTAAAGTTATTCTTTAATAAGGTAAATGGTAAGTGGGTTAAAAGAAAAGACGTAAGCTCTAGAGAAATATCTGAGGCTATGAAAGCCCCTAACGACGCTGTGCTTTACAGATCTTCACAAGCACAAACTATAAAAGGTATTAACAAGTTAGTTTTTCAAGGACTAGTAAACAATGTTAGTAGAGGAGAGATGAAATCTAAAGGAGCTACAGCTAACGAACTACAAAGAGTTGCTGATGGTAAAAATCCTAGACTAGCTCAAAAAATAATAGGTGAACTACAAGGTGTTGATGGTTTAAACGAAATAACTGTAGCTAGATTAGTTGGAGCTTATTTAAAAGACAAAGAAGCTTTAAGAAAAACAAACCCAACGTTTGTAGAAAGAGTAGAAAGACTTGAGAATGAAGTAATTAAAGACGCAACTAAAAGAGCTGAACAAGGTAAAGCTGATGCCCCAACATTTAAGACTTCAGATAAAGCTGATATTAAAATAGCAGAAGCAAATGGTGCGCCTAAAGGTGTTGATATAAACAATATCATAGATGGTACCACTGGTAAGTCTATGCGCTCAACTGAGGTTTCTAAACGTAAAGAAGGTAAGTTTAAAAAAGGAGTATTTATAAAAGGCACTGAAGGCCCTGAAATAAAAAGATCTATATTTGATACCGCTAGACTTGAGACATTTTTAGATGGCATAGAAGTGATGGCTAAATACTTTCCTAAAGATTTGCAAAAGTATTTTACTAAAGAAGTTTTACTACAGTCATTTGGAAGTACCAGTAGAGGAACTGCTAGAAATGTAGGTAAAGACACAAGAAAAAGAACTACAGAAGGTGGTTTTATGTTTGATAGCGACCTTGCTAAAGGTCAGTATGAAAGAATAACAGATAACCTAGGTAAAGAATATAAAGAAGGTGTATTTGATAATATAAAACCTGGAGAGTTCATGAGTGATGCACAGCAGAAAAACGCATTACAAAGGTTCTTTAAAACCGGTGATTTAGAATCTCTTAAAAAATACATAAACTCTAGTGACAACGCTTATAAGTCAGATGTTTATTATGCTATGGGTGTAATGAAGCAAAACTATTTATATGATGCTAAAACTCCTGCTGAATTTGAAGCAAGAGCAAAAGTTATATATCAACTAGCTGCTGAAAATAGTGGTGCTACTTCAGGATACGGTAGACAGTTTGTTCCAATCATGGCTGTTAAAAAAACAGGGGAGCCGGGTAAACTTAAATTAGAACATTTAAAATCTTCTTTAGAACAATCAATGCAAGAAGCTACGGCTATTGTAGAGGGTAGATGGGCTAAAGATGGTAAAGATATAATGAATGACTACAAAGGTATTATATCGTTTAAAAAATACTTAGACGTTATAGATAAGCTAGGTGGTACAACTAATACCTCTGGTTTAGCTAGAATGGTTTTAGATCTTAAAAGCTTAAAAGACTATGTAACTGTAGAAAGTGGTTTTAAACAAACTCTTTATGATAAGTTAATGCAGAAAAACGCTCAACGTGTTGGTGTTAAATTTAGAGAGCTTAATGAACCTTGGATAATTGATGCTGTAGCTAAAATGTCTTTAGAACCTAGCAGACCTAATGAACTAGTGCTTGAATCTTCTTTAAAAAATAAAGCAGATGTAAAATCTAGTTGGGCTGCAGATGTTAAGCTTGCTCAAAAAGCAGGCGTATTAACAAGTAAAAAATCTAGTAAAGCAGAGCTATTAAACCAAATGAACAACAGAGATAAAGCTCTTAGGTTAGCTCAAAAGAAATTTAAAGAAACTAAAAAAGCTAGGGTGTTTGATTTTGATGATACGTTGGCTAGATCTAAATCTAATGTGCTTTACACAATGCCTAACGGTAAGAAAGGAAAACTTAATGCTACAGAGTTTGCAAAGAGATCTGAGGCCTTAGAAGCTGCAGGAGCAAAATTTGATTTTACAGAATTTAGCAAAGTAATAGATGGTAAAAAAGGACCGTTGTTTGAATTAGCTAAGTTTATAAATGAAAGCCCAGGTAAAAGAGACATGTTCGTGTTAACAGCTAGGCCTCAAGATGCTGCTCCAGCTATTCACAAGTTTTTAAAGAAGCTAGGTTTAGATATACCTTTAGAAAACATAACAGGATTAGCAAACGGAGCTCCATCAGCTAAGTCAAATTGGATATTAGAAAAAGCCGCAAACGGTTATAATGATTTCTATTTTGCTGATGATGCTTTAAAAAATGTTAAAGCAGTTAAGAAAGTACTAGATGTTATAGATGTTAAAGGCAAGGTTCAATTAGCGTTGGCTCAAAAGAAACTAGGTAAAACCTTTAATGAAATTATACAAGAGAAAACCGGTATTGACGCTAACAAAACTTTTGGTTCTGCTAAAGCAGAAATCATGGGTAAAGGTAAAGGTAAGTTTGATTTATTTATATCTCCTGGCGCTGAAGATTTTGCTGGTTTATTATACAAAACCTTACCTAAAGGTAAAAAAGGTGAAGCAGCTTTAAAGTTTTATAAAGATAACTTATTTGATCCCTTTGCAAGAGCAGAAGATAATATAGTTAGAGATCAAGTAACTTTAACTAATGATGTTAAAGCTTTAAAGAAGAGGTTAAGTGTTGTACCTAAAGATCTAAAAGCTAAGAATAAAAGTGGTTTTACTAACGAGCAAGCGTTAAGAGTTAGGATGTGGACAAAAATGGGAGTTGAAGTTCCTGGTTTAAGCAAGTCTGATTTAGCTGAGTTAAACAAGTTAGTAAAAGATAACCCTAAACTAGAAGCGTTTGGTGATCAATTATTATCTACCACTAAAAATGACGGTTGGTCTTTACCTGGTAAGAACTGGTTAAGTGGAACACTTACTGGTGATGCTATGAATTTATTAGGTACTGTTAAAAGATCTAAGTACTTAGAGGAATGGAAGCAAAACAAGGAAGAAATATTTTCTGAAGCAAACCTAAATAAACTAGAAGCTGCTTATGGTAAAAACTATAGAAAAGCTTTAGAAGGTACTTTAGCTAGAATGGAATCTGGTAGAAACAGAACTGCTAAAAATAATCTAGAGAACAGAGTGTTAGACTATGTTAATAATTCTGTTGGTGCTATTATGTTCTTAAACACTAGATCAGCTGTGCTTCAAACTATATCTTCTGTTAACTTTATTAATTGGTCAGATAATAATCCATTAAAAGCAAGTGCTAGACTAACTGATGTTAAACAATACTCTAAGGACTTTATGGAAATAATGAACTCAGACTATTTAGTAACAAGACGTGATGGATTAAAGTTAAACATTAGTGAATCAGAGATTGCGGCAGACGTAGGAAGTAGAGGTATAATAAACACTATACTTAAAAAGGGTTTTGTATTTACAAGATACGCAGATAGTTTTGCTATAGCTTCTGGTGGTGCTACATTTTATAGAAATAGAATTAATACCTACAAGAAACAAGGTATGTCTGAGGTTAAAGCTAAAGAACAAGCTTTTTTAGATTTCAAAGAAATAGCTGAAGTATCTCAACAGTCTTCTAGAACCGATATGATAAGCCAACAGCAAGCTAGTAATCTAGGTAGAGTTGTTTTAGCTTTTGCTAACACACCAATGCAGTATGCTAGAATACAAAAGAAAGCTATATTAGATTTAGCTAATGGTAGAGGAGATTATAAAACAAACTTATCTAAGGTAGTTTACTATGGTTTTGTACAGAATTTAATGTTTAATGCTATACAAAATGCAATGTTTGGAATAGCTTTTGCTGATGACGAACAAGATGAAAAGTTATTATCTAAACAAGGTAGAGTTGTCAATGGTATGGCAGACTCTTTATTAAGAGGTACTGGTTTTCTAGGTGCAACAATAGCTGGTGTTAAAAACGCTGCGCTAAAAATCCACGAACAATCAGAAAAGAAAAATCCTAAGTACGGTAAAGCAGTTTTAGAGTTAGTTAATATATCACCTACAATAGGGTCTAAAATTAGAAAATTAAACAGTGCTGCTAAAAGTGCTGAGTATGGTGCTTTCGATGACATGGAGTTTAGCTTAGATAATCAGGCTTATATGGCTATAGCTAATGTAGTGTCTGCTACTACTAATACTCCTATGGATAGAGCTTTACGTAAGTTACAAAACTTACAAGGTTCTTTAGATGAAAGTTACGAATGGTGGGAAAGAATAGCTATGGCAGCTGGTTGGCAAGACTGGGAATTAGGTGCTGGTAAAGAAGAAGACAATAAAAAATCAACTAATAATAGCAAAAAAAGAAAACGAAGTTTTAAAAAATAATTATGGCAAATAAAATAAAGAAAAAAGAAACACCGTGCTGGACAGGTTATACACATATTGTAAACGGTAAACCTACTTTTAAAAAGAAAGGTGGTAAAAGAGTGCCTGATTGTAAACCAACAAAAGGAAAGAAAAAATAAGGAACAAAATAAAAATGGGCGTACCATACCCAATAGTTCCTAATAAAGAAAGGGCCCTCGAAAGAGAGCCCTTTTTTTTATTATAATAACTAATAGTTATAACTTTTTAACCATCACAAGCAATACAGTCTTCGTTCATGGCTTGATCCGCTATGTCACCTCGTAAAACTGATTCTGTTCTAACATAGTATAAGGTTTTAATACCTTTTTTCCATGCATCGAAATGAACTTTATTAATCCACTTAGGAGTTGCTACGCTAGGAAAAGCTAAGTTTAAACTAGCAGATTGATCTATATATTGCTGTCTTATACCTGCTTGTCTTATTAACTCTAGTTGATTAATTTCTTTAAACGTTTTAAAAACTTCTTTCGTAGAGTCGTCTAAATCTTTTATACCTTGTACTGAACCACCGTCTGCTAAAATTTTGTCCCATGTTTCTTTATTATTTAAATTAAGTTTTTCTAATTCTTTTTGTAACGTTGGGTTCTTCCTAATAAAAGTCCCCTTTGCACTCTGCTCTGTAAAAACATTCGCAGCCCACGGCTCAATACCTGGCGAAACATTTCCACTAAGCTTACTATTACTAACAGTAGGAGCAATAGCA
>TARA_R110002050_G_scaffold178088_2_pt1 | contig 27579 bp, 22 predicted proteins | sample TARA_R110002050 | Tara Oceans TARA_R110002050 (sample SAMEA4396988) | marine metagenome | biome: Polar Biome; feature: [DCM] deep chlorophyll maximum layer (ENVO:01000326); material: water (ENVO:00002006), including particulate matter (ENVO:01000060) such as... | depth 25 m
ACTCCTACACAAGTATCGTTTGGTGATTTTGAATGAAAGTACCTTTGAGGAAAAAATTTCATTTAAACTAAGCAGAATGAACGTTTTTGTAACCGGTTCCCTGTTTATTATTGGATTGATAGGATTCACCATATTATTAATAGCCTTTACACCATTACGCGAATATATTCCAGGATACTCTTCCACTAAATTAAAGCGACAGGCAACCGAACTTACCTACAGAACGGATTCCTTGGTTGCCACACTAAATTATACCAATAGGTATTTGGAAAACATAAGAAAGGTGCTGCGGGGGGATATTGAGAATAATGAAATTAATAGGGATTCTCTATTTGACCAATACAAACTGGACCCTTCTACCATCGATTTAACCCCGATCAAGGAAGATTCCCTTCTGAGAGCACAGGTAGCCTTGGAGGATAAATACAATTTGTTCGAAAGAAACATAAATAGTCCCGGACAAGTACTTTTTTCTCCCCTTGCCGGAATTATTTCCCAAGATTTTAATACCGAAAATAAGCATTTTGCCGTAGATGTGGTTGCCCCAATGGGCAGTCCAATAAAGGCAGTTGCCAACGGCACCGTAATTTTTGCGGAATGGACAGCTGAAACTGGTTATGTAATAATCTTGGAACACATGGATGGACTATTAAGTGTTTACAAGCACAATGGATCTTTGAACAAAGGGCAGGGCGATGTGGTACTATCGGGGGAGGTAATTGCCTCGGTAGGAAATACAGGGGAATTGACCACAGGACCACATCTTCACTTTGAACTGTGGAGCAATGGCAGCCCGATTGACCCCTTAAATTTTATAGATTTTAAATAATTCCAGATGAGTTTAAAATCATTTGCAGCAAAAATATTCGCTAAGAATATTGCGAAAAAAACTGCCAAATGGGTTAATAATCCAATTCAAACCCAAGAAGTGGTGTTCCAATCTTTGATATCCCGTGCCCAACATACCGACTTCGGTAAGGATCACCATTTTTCAGAGATCAAAACCCATTCACACTTTGTAGCCAACGTTCCCATTAGGGACTATGAAGAATTAAAGGGATATGTGGAAAAGGTGGTTGCCGGCCAGAGAGACGTATTATGGCCCGGAAAACCTGCCTATTTTGCTAAAACCTCAGGAACCACGTCCGGAGTTAAATACATCCCGATTACCCACGAATCCATTAAATACCAAGTGGAAGCATCGCGTAACGCCATCTTAAATTATATTCATGAAACGGGTAATGCCGATTTTGTAAATGGAAAAATGATTTTTCTCCAAGGCAGTCCTGAAATGAAAGAAAAAAATGGCATTAAGATTGGTCGATTATCAGGAATATCTGCCCACTATGTACCCAATTATCTCCAAAAAAACAGATTGCCAAGTTGGGAAACCAATTGTTTGGAAGACTGGGACACCAAGGTGAATAGAATTGTAGAGGAAACGGTACAAGAGAACATGAGCGTAATTGCAGGCATACCTTCCTGGGTTCAAATGTATTTTGAAAAATTAAACGCTAAGACCCATTTAAAAATTGGCGACCTTTTCAAAAACTTTCAACTCTTCATCTATGGTGGGGTCAACTATGAGCCATATCGCGCAAAGTTTGAAAACCTCATCGGACGTAGAATAGATAGTATTGAACTCTTCCCGGCCAGTGAGGGTTTTTTTGCCTACCAAAATTCACAAAAAGAAAAGGGGATGCTCCTCTTATTAAATTCGGGAATATTTTATGAGTTTGTGAAGGCCGATGAATTCTTTGTTGAAAAGCCCCAGCGTATAACGCTAAAAGATGTGGAAGTAGGTATTAATTACGTCATGATAATATCTACCAATGCCGGATTATGGGGTTACAACCTCGGGGATACCATTCAGTTTATTTCTTTGAAACCTTATAAAATCATTGTTTCGGGCAGAATTAAACATTTTATTTCAGCCTTTGGGGAACATGTTATAGGTAAGGAAGTGGAAGAAGCCATGAAACAAGCCATCGAAGGCACAGATGCCAGCATAAACGAATTTACCGTAGCGCCCCAAATTAATCCTGAGGAGAAAGAACTGCCATATCACGAATGGCTGATCGAATTTGAACACCCCCCTTCCGACATAAAAAAATTTATAGACCTACTGGATAATTCCTTACAGAAGCAAAATAGTTATTACTTTGACCTCATAGAAGGAAAAATATTGCAGACATTAAAGGTTACACAAATAAAAAAAGATGGGTTTCAAGAATATATGAAATCTATTGGAAAGTTGGGAGGTCAGAATAAAGTGCAGCGTTTATCCAATGATAGAAAAGTAGCCGATGCCTTAAAGAGTTGGTCAACATTGAATAAATCACAATAAAACCCCCCATTATTTTTCAATTTTTACAATTATTGATTCCTTAAAAGTCTAAATTTATAATTTTGATGCGAATAAGAAAGCTGAGAAAACCTTCTCGGGAAATGAAATAAACAATTTAAATTGTAGTTTTGCACGAAATCTGCTTATGAGCAAATCGGTTAACACGACTAGGGCACAAGATTCCACCAATGCCATTGAGCGCTTGTATATAACAATGCGGCATCTTTTTAACCGCGGATTTTACAAGCCATCAGGTGTTTCCGGAGCAACCCTAAGACAATCGCTTTTACAATTACGCCCGGAAATATACGGTTCCATTGCGGAGGAAAAAGCCGAACTTAATGGCCTTATGTATGTTTTGGAAAGATTGCCGGAAGGTATAGAACAATGCCGGTTTATAAACCTTACTTCCGATGAAGGCTATGCAGGTTCCCAATTTAAACCGATTATCCCCCCTAAAAGACGAAGAAACTGTTACAGGATAGACGAAGAACAAATGAACATTGAAATAACACGGGGCAGATCGGATATCTACGATATTCTAACTCATCTTACTTTTTTGTTCATCGAATCCGAGAAACTTAGCAAAAAGATCCTTATAGAAGATACGGATAAAACTATTAGGGACTGGGTTAAATTGGAACAGGCAGCCAATAAAGAAGAGCTTAGCCAAAGGGAAAGGGAGGTAGCTTTGATACATACAGCCAATATTTTGGGAAGACCCTTCATAGAAGTAATGGCAATTCACAAAAAACTTTCAACGACCTCCGATCCTGAACGCTTTTTAAAAATCATTTATTGGTTGGGAAAACTGGCCATTGAGGAAGAAACCACAGGGAACAAAAGGGCTATTACCTTTAGTCCCATGTTACGGGAGCGTTTGGGGCATCACATTCATGGAGAGCGCTGGGCCAATAGGATTAAAGGGGTTTTAAAGGAAAACGGACTTATGGAACGTCCCATTCACATTATTAGTGCCAACATGCACAGTGTAATGAATTCTTTATTTGCCAAAAAAGCATTGTCCAAAACCTTCGTAGGCAAAACAAAATTGGAGATATATGAGACCCTAAGCATCCCTAAAAATTCCCATTTAAGGGAAAAGGTAATTACCCAAGCCGAAAAGAACGGGATGATCACCATTGACGATGTTTCCGGCACCAATATAGATGTACAAATTTTTGACATGGCCAAATTGGGGAAAGACGCCTGTTGTTATGAATTGCCGGCAAATTGTCCAGAAAATGAAAAACCTGTTATATTTGTAATGGATTACGCCTTTGGGGAGCAGGCTTATGAAACCATTGATGAATTGCTGAAACCTTATAAAATCAAAAAAAACCAAGAGGTATTTTTAAATGTAGCCTCTATTACCATTATGGGAAAAGCAGGAATTCTGGAAGGTGGAAAAGGAGATATTATGATCCCGGATGCCCATATTTTTGAGGGAACTGCAGACAATTATCCCTTCGAAAATGAATTGAGCAAGGAAGATTTTGAAGGTAACGGACTCAAAGTGGTTCAAGGAGCGATGGTAACAGTTTTGGGAACTTCTTTGCAGAATAGGGATATCCTGAAATTTTTCCATGAATCCACTTGGAACGTAATTGGCTTGGAAATGGAGGGAGTGCATTATCAGAAAGCCATACAATCCGCTTCCAAAATTAGAAAAAGTATACGGGAAGATGTTAAAGTCCGCTATGCGTATTACGCTTCCGACAATCCATTGGAAACCGGTAGTACCCTTGCTTCGGGTGGTTTGGGTACCACAGGCGTGAAACCTACCTATTTGATCACTGACAAAATACTAACACAAATATTTAATTCTTAAATCAATATGGCCAATCAGCAACCAACTCCTAACCATTCATCCTCCGAGGAAGTAGATTTAGGTCAACTGTTTCAATTAATTGGAAACGGATTCAGAAAATTTTTCCAATTTATAGGAAATATATTTAAAGGAATATTTCATACGGTTATCCTCTTCCTGCTCTTTTTACAAAAGCATTTTATAAAATTTGCAATTGCGGCTGTGGTAGGCTTAGCCTTAGGAATCTACTTGGATATGGTTAAAAAACCTAAATATATCTCCACCATGGTTGTTGAACCAAATTTCAATAGTGTACAACAGTTATACAACAATGTAAATTTTTATAATGAGTTGGCCGAGGCAGAAGACTCAATAGCTTTGGCAGAAGCCTTGGATGTAAACGTTAAAGAGGCGGCAAAACTAAAAAAGTTTGTTGTGGAGTCCTATTCGGATGAAAACCAAAAGGTACAATTGTTCGATAAGTTTGTACGTAGTTTGGACTCGACCACCAAAAAGGCCATTGATATGGAGAACTATTTGAAAAACTTCAACTCCATGGATGCCAGATTCCATACCATTTCCGTAACTGCGACCAATAATACAGTCGCAAAAAAGATTCAGCCCTCTATTATTAAATCTATTTCCAGAAACGAGTATTTTCAGTTGCAACAAAGTATAAGTGATAAAAACATAAGCCTACAGGATAGTTTGTATAAAAAACAATTGATGGAAGTAGATTCCCTACAGCGGCTATACAAAAGGGTAATGGAAAAAGAGGCCGAAAAACCCCAGCAAGGCACCAACATTAGTTTAGGTGAAAATGGCAGCCAGGAAAACAAAGAATTGGCCTTGATCAACCAAGTTGACAAACTGAAACAAAACCTTGTTCTATTAAACGAAGAAAGGGCCAATAAATCAAGTATCCTCAATGTAATTTCAGCATTCCCAAGAAGAGGGGTGGAAATCAAGGGTATTTTAAATAGCTATAAGTTTTGGATTCCACTTGGATTTATTGGGATTGCCCTGCTAATTTTAAGTATACTGGACTTAAACACTTATTTAAAAAAATATAAACAGGAATAATCTATGAAAATATTAGTTACGGGTGGGGCTGGGTTTATTGGATCTCATGTAATTAGAAGGTTGGTAAGGTCATATCCAAAGTATCATATTTATAATTTGGATGCACTTACTTACGCCGGAAATCTAGAGAATTTAAAGGATATAGAATCCAATTCCAATTACAGTTTTATTAAAGGCGATATTACAGACGCCAATTTTATCGACGCCCTTTTTAAAAACAACATGTTTGATGGCGTAATTCACCTTGCAGCGGAATCACATGTAGATAGGTCAATAACCGACCCACTATCATTTGTAAAAACCAATGTAATTGGCACCGTAAACCTCTTGAACTCCTTCAAATCTATTTGGAAGGATAATTTTGCTGATAAACGCTTTTACCACGTTAGCACAGATGAAGTTTACGGATCTTTAGGGAAAACAGGATTGTTTACAGAAACGACTGCCTATGACCCTAATTCTCCCTATTCGGCCTCCAAGGCCAGTTCCGATCATTTTGTTAGGGCCTATGGGGAGACCTATGGCTTGCCCTATGTAATTAGTAATTGTTCCAACAATTACGGTCCAAACCATTTTCCGGAAAAACTAATTCCCTTATTTATTAATAACATCATCCAAAACAATCCTTTACCTGTGTATGGAGACGGAAATTATACCAGGGATTGGTTATATGTTGAGGACCATGCCAGGGCAATAGATCTTTTATTCCACAAAGGAAAAAATGCCGAAACCTACAATATTGGTGGTTTTAATGAATGGAAAAATATTGATTTGGTTAAATTGCTCTGCAAACAAATGGACCAAAGGCTGGGAAGGCCTTCCGGGAATAGTGAAAAATTGATTACTTATGTTAAAGATAGACCTGGACACGACTTACGCTATGCCATAGATGCTTCTAAAATAAACAAGGAATTAGGATGGGAGCCATCCGTTACCTTTGAAGAAGGATTGGCCAAAACCATTGATTGGTATTTGACCAATGAAGAATGGCTCACCAGTGTTACTTCGGGCTCCTATCAAACCTATTATAAAAAGCAATACCAGTAAAAAATAAAGCATGAAAGGCATCATACTCGCAGGAGGATCGGGAACACGCTTACACCCTCTTACCTTATCGGTAAGCAAACAACTAATGCCAATATATGATAAGCCAATGATCTATTACCCTCTATCTACCTTAATGTATGCGGGTATAAGGGAAATATTGATCATCTCAACTCCCAAGGACCTCCCTTTATTTAAGGAGCTTTTAGGTGACGGCAAGAAATACGGATGCAGCTTTGAATATGCGGTACAAGCCGAACCCAATGGCCTGGCAGAAGCCTTTATTATTGGAGAACAATTTATTGGAAAAGAAAAAGTGGCGCTTATCTTGGGAGACAATATTTTCTACGGCTCCGGTTTGGCTAAATTACTACAGGCCAATAACGATCCTGAAGGTGGAATTATATATGCCTACCGTGTCCATGATCCAGAACGTTATGGTGTGGTCGAATTCAATAAGGAAGGAAAAGCCATAAGTATAGAGGAAAAACCGGAAAACCCTAAATCCAACTACGCTGTACCCGGAATTTATTTTTATGACAATGATGTGGTAGAGATTGCTAAAAATATCGCCCCTAGTCATAGAGGAGAGATCGAAATCACCGATGTAAATAAAGAATACTTAAAGCGCAATAAATTAAATGTAAGTATTTTGGATAGGGGAACTGCGTGGTTAGATACCGGAACCTTTGCATCCCTGATGCAGGCCAGCCAGTTTGTGGAGGTCATTGAGGAGCGCCAGGGGCTTAAAATTGGAGCTATTGAGGGCGCGGCCTTTGAGATGGGCTATATTTCTAAGGAACAGTTTAAGGCTCTTGCAGAACCTCTTATGAAAAGTGGTTACGGTACAAATTTATTGGGAATATTGAACAAGGATTAATGAAAGTTACAGAGACCAAGTTACAAGGCTGTTTTATTTTGGAACCAGCGGTATTTAAAGATGATAGAGGATATTTTTTTGAAAGTTTTAATGCCAATAATTTTAACCAGGCCATTGGTCAAAAAATGGACTTTGTTCAGGATAACCAGTCCTATTCCTCAAAGGGAGTAATTAGGGCCATACATTATCAGACTGGAAAATATGCCCAGGCCAAATTGGTACGTGTCCTTAGTGGAAAAGTATTGGATGTTGCCGTAGACCTTAGGCAAGACTCTCCTACTTTCGGACAGCATGTGGCCGTGGAATTATCTGCCGAAAATAAAAAACAACTCTTTATCCCAAGAGGATTTGGACATGGATTTTCAGTTCTAAGTGAAACAGCCGAGTTCTTTTATAAATGTGATAATTTTTACAACAAAGCCTCGGAAGGAGGAATTATTTACAATGATCCAAGCCTGAATATAGATTGGCAGTTGGCAGTTGATGAAATTAAAGTGTCCGAAAAAGATTTGGAACTTCCCGTTTTGGAAAACGCACTTTTATAATGGAGGAAGTTATACCAAAAAAATTAAAACTATTAATCACAGGGGCCAATGGACAATTGGGACGATGTCTGCAGGACGTATCAAAAACCTTCCCGAGCTATGATTTCCATTTTAAAACTTCCAAGGAGCTGGATGTCACCAACCAGGAGCAGATAAATATTCTATTTGCCAAGGAAGAATTCGACTACTGTATTAATTGTGCCGCATATACCGCAGTGGACAAGGCAGAAACGGACCGAGAAAACGCTTTTTTGGTGAATGCAGAAGCGGCAAAGTATTTGGCAGAGGCCTGCAAGGCCCAGAATTCTATTTTAATACATATTTCTACCGACTTTGTATTCGATGGTTCAAAAACGACGCCTTATACAGAAGACGATCTACCCAACCCTATAAACGTGTATGGGGCATCTAAATTAAAAGGAGAACAATACGTTCAGGACATTTTGAAACAATATTTTATTATACGAACTTCATGGGTCTATTCGCAATATGGCAATAATTTTGTCAAAACCATGTTGCGCCTTGGAACTGAAAGACATGAATTGTATGTAGTAAACGACCAGCGTGGATCGCCTACCTATGCTAGTGATTTGGCCGAATTAATAATGAATGTAATACATACGGATTCAAAGAATTACGGAATTTTTCATTACAGTAATGAAGGGGAAATAAGTTGGCATGAATTTGCTGCTGCTATTTTTGAAGGGTGTAATTTACCTTGCAACTTATTGGCTATTTCATCAGCAAAATATCAGACAAAGGCAAAAAGACCAATGTATACCACTTTGGATAAAACCAAAAGCATTCAATCATTCAAGATAAATAACCGTAATTGGAAAGACAGGCTCAATCATTTATTAGCGAAATTAAATAATCCTCAACATGGTATTTAGTTCAATTACATTCCTCTTCCTTTTTTTACCAATAGTTTTGTTGATTTATTATACCATAAACAAGAGACTTAGAAATTTCTTTCTTACAATTTCTAGTCTTTTTTTTTATGCATGGGGAGAAAAGGAATTAGTCATGCTAATGATTTTTTCTATAGCCATTAATTATTTGGGCGGATTGGTAATCGATTATGTCTCGGAAAAAAAATCTAAAAAAGCAAAGATATTTACTCTGGTTTTTGTATTAATAAACGTATTGATTCTTGGTTATTATAAATATGCCAATTTCTTCATAGAAAGTATTAATCAAATAGGACTAACGCAATTTTCAACTATTAATGAAATTTTATTGCCAATTGGAATTTCATTTTTCACTTTTCAGGGAATGTCTTATTTAATAGATGTGTATTATCAAAAGGTACCTGCCCAAAAGAATTTAGTATCCTTAGCCCTATATATTTCAATGTTTCCTCAATTGATTGCCGGACCAATAGTAAGATATATAGATGTTTCAAAGCAAATAGAATCAGAGAGAACCTTCAGAGCGGACCAATTTAGGGAAGGGTTATTCCGATTCATTACCGGCTTATTTAAAAAGGTGATTATAGCGAACCAAATGGGATTCATCGCTAATGAAGTATTTAGTAATAGTTTTAACGAGGTGGGGACTATTTCCTTATGGATAGGTATAATAACCTATTCATTTCAGATATATTTTGATTTTTCAGGATATTCCGATATGGCAATTGGTTTAGGCAAAATGTTTGGATTCGATTTTCTTGAAAACTTTAACTACCCCTACATCAGTCAATCAATTCAAGAATTTTGGCGTAGATGGCATATTTCCCTTTCAACTTGGTTTAGAGACTACCTTTATATTCCACTAGGAGGAAATAGACATGGCAATTTCAGAACGTATTACAATTTAATTATAGTATTTTTTATCACAGGCTTATGGCATGGCGCCAGTTGGAACTTTATAGTTTGGGGGCTGTTTCATGGCTTCTTTTTAATTATTGAAAGAGTTGGTTTCGGGTCGGTATTGAATAAATTGCCAAAAATCCTAAGACACCTATACACCTTGCTTGTAGTATTAATTGGATGGGTGTTTTTTAGGATTGAAACACTTACAGATGCCATGCTTTTTTTAAAGGGGATGTTTGGTTATAGTATAAAGGGCAATGAGCTTATATATCAATACTTCAATCCATATTTTATCTTTGTGCTAATATTAGCTATCGTCTTTTCAACACCAATAACCAGGGTTTTTTCTAACCTTGCTACTAGGGTTATGGCTAAATCATATCAAAAAATGTTGGCATATCCAATAATGTTGATCCTTTTCCTTTTGTGTTTACTTGAATTGGCGGAAAGTAATTATAACCCATTTATATATTTTAGATTTTAGATGAAAAAAATTATTTTCTATAGCATATTATTTGGTTTGTTATTTGTGGTTTTATATGTTTTTAATTCCAAATACATCCTAAATAAGTATCAGCCTAAAAAACTAAAGGTACTATTTGAAGTGGTTACCGTTGAAAATGACATTTTCCAACTCTATTATAGAGAGGCATCCGGAAAATTAAGTGAGCGTCTTTCGGAAAAGGTTAAAGTTATTGCCTCGGAAAAACCTCAAATACTCCAATTCGACATTCCTGACACCTTAAAAGTATCCCATTTTAGATTTGATTTCGGAAATTCGGAGCGGGAAACAGATGTGAAAATCAATAAAATTATATTTACATACAATGGTAATAAGGAAATTATAAATAGAGAGGTAATTAGCGAATTGTTTAAAGCCAACAGGTATACTGAACAACATGCAAACGGTTTCACCCGCAAGATAATTAATGGTAGATCAAGCCCCTTTTTACTTTCAATAGATCTAGAAAAATTAATAAACTGTCTGAAGGAAAGACCAAATAAAAACCGGTTAATCATAAACATTCTTCTTTCGACTATTTTATCTTTTAGCATTTGCATTGCTATATTTCTGCATGCCAAAAATATTAAACTAAGAGGAAAAGATGATATTGTATTCATTTCTGCCTTTATGCTTATTCTGCTAATGCCTCATTTAGATGAACTCTTTAATCTAGATAATACGGCCATTACCGAAAAACGTGAACTTAAGAAAAAACCGGAAATAACCTTTGAAAATTACGATGAGTATCCTGAAAATTTTGAAACCTATTATAATGACAACTTCGGGTTTCGCAAAAAAATGGTCTCATTAGGGGCAATGCTGAGAATAAAACTATTTCATTCAATTCCCAATTCCAATAATGTAATAGTAGGAAAGGATAATTGGCTCTTTTACTGGAAAAGCGAAATAATAAAAAATTCATATTTGAACAAAAATCCGTTTAGTTCAGACTCATTGGGAAAATTCGGTCAAAGTTTTTTAGAGATGAAACAGTTTGCCAATCAAAATGAAAAACTTTTTCTTTCAACCGTCTATCCCAACAAGCATACCATTTATGAAGATAAAATACCAACAAGAATTAGAAATATTAAAAAGGAAAATATTAAACGTATTGATCAATTTTATATCTTTCTGAATAATAATAACATTCCAAATTGTGATCACAGAGAAACATTATTAAAGCAAAAGAAAAATGATCAGCTATATTTAAAAAATGATTCACATTGGAATGCCAAAGGCGCATATTACGCATACTATAATATTATCAACCTCATATCAAAAGAAGATAGGTCTATTTCGCCGCCTTTGGGAATAGATGTATTTCACCTCCAGAAACTCCAAAACTATCTAGGGGGTGATTTATTGCCTATACTTGGCATAGATAATAGTATGGGATTATTTAACGATAATTATATAAGATATCGACCTTCGAGAAATCACTTTAAGAAATCAAAGGATATTTATGGAAAAGGAAATTTATTAATAGAAAACTTAGAGTGTGAAAATGAAAAAACAGCTGTTTTCTTTGGTGATTCATACTCAAAGGAATTGCTGAATTTCTTACCCCTTCATTTTAGAAACACTATATTTATTCCTAATATTAGGTTAGATATGAAACAAGTTAAAGCTATAGATCCAGACATTATTGTTTATGGCATTGTTGAACGAAATCTTGAAAATTTTGAATAAAATAGAATTTAAATGTCAAAATATATGTTTACCATTTTTGATTTATCGCTTTACAGTCTAAGCGAAAGTGGAACTATTAAAATGAATACTACTTGGATTCACTATTTTTGAAGCAAACACAAAATTGAAGGATTATAAAAAAGTAGGAAAGATGTGATGAACTGTAACAAGTTATCATATTTTTGCTAAAACCATTAAAAAAAATTATTTTGAAGATAATAGCAGAAAGTGCTTTCAATCATAACGGAAGTTTAGATTATTTAAAAGAGCTTGCCATCGAGGCGAAAAAAACGAAAGCCGATTATTTTACCATTCAAATAATGGATGTTGCTGAATTTTGCACAAAAGATTACTCCAAGTATAAAATTTACGAAGAGAACACATTAACTTTTCCGGAATGGCAAGAGTTCTTTAAGTATTCCAAAGAGATAGATCTTAAGATTATACCTTGTGTTTTGGATACTTCTTCTTTTGATTTTTGTTATAGTGAAGGTTTTCGATTTCTTAAATTACATGCAACCGACATATCTAACATTGCTATGTTGGAAAAAATGGCAACTTTTGACGACGTTTCTTTTATTTTGGAAACTCAGTGTGCAACTAATCTGGAATTAAAATTTGCCTTAAACTTAATTGGTGATAAGGTAGAATGTTTAATGCATGGCTTTAGTAATTATCCTACTGAAGTGGAAGATTTGAATTTGAACACGTTGGATTATTTTGCAACTGAATATCCAAATTATTCAACAGGGCTAGCCGACCACTCTTTAGATATAGATAAAATTCCACTAATGGTCTTGGCAAAAGGCTGTGATTATATAGAAAAACATATCACCCTTTCTAGGAACAATAGAAACTTTGATTACCAAGTCTCATTATATCCCCATGAATTTAGTGCTATGGTGTCGTATATTAGACATTATGAAAAGGCTCTAGGGAATGTAATGAAGCACCCTACAAAAACAGAACTTTCTTATAGAAATGTAATGTATAAAAAGGTTGTAGGTCCCAATGAATTTAAAAGAGCCGATTATGGATTGGATTATATTTCACATAAGTTTAATTCCTTTAAAAAAGAAAATATTGGGATAGCATTAATCGCCAGATTAAAATCCCAAAGGCTGCCTCAAAAAGTCCTAAAGCCATTTCATGATACTATTTTAATAGATTTCTTATACAAACGCCTAAATACGTCAATAAAAACTAAAAAAACAGTTTTGGCAACATCCACTTTGTTAGAAGATGCACCATTGGCCCAAATAGGATATGACAATAAGTTCAATGTTTATTTAGGTCATGCGGTATCTGTAATTGATAGAATGTTGGAACTGGCTTTTCAAGAAGAATTCGGTGGAGTGTTTAGGGTAACAGGAGATAATCCTTTTACAGATGTAGAACTTATAGATGAAATGATTGATTTATTTGTTGCTAATGATCTGGATTATGTTCGTGTTAATAATACTCCTTTTGGTGTATCGGCCGAGTTGTTTTCTACCGAGTATCTTTGGAAACTTTATTTGGAGATGTCCAATCCAATGAATTCGGAATATCTAACGTATTTTATTCTAAAAGACGATACTGCTAAAAAAGGTTGTATTGACATCATATCGGATATTGAAGACCTAAAATTCATCAATCTTTCAGTAGATTATCAAGAGGATTTAGATCAGGCCCTTGAACTTGTAACCAAGTTAAATTCGAAAAATTTGTATACATCAAATCTTAAGGATATGGTGTTGGAAATAAAAGATTTCAAGCGAGAGAACAAAGATAAGTATATTAAGCTCCCAGAAGGAGAAGAAATACAATTCTCCAAATTTCTGGATCAATTATCAAATCAAAACTATAAAATAAGAAAAACAATCAAAATCTAATGGCGTATATTATAGGAGAAATAGGACAAAACCACAACGGTTCGGTAGATATTGCAAAACTAATTGTAGATGTGGTAAGTAGACCGATTCATGATAAGTTATTTAATCAAGATTTAAGAATCATGGATGCCGTTAAATTAACCAAAAGGGATTTAAAGCAAGAATTGTCTGGCTCGCAAATGAATCGACCATATGATTCAGCTCACTCTTTTGGTAAAACTTATGGCGAGCATAGGGAGGCTTTAGAGCTCAACGATGAACAGCATTTCGAGGTGTATACCTATGCAAAATCCAAGGGCTTGGATTTTGTAGAAACCTTATGTGCAGTAGGCTGTCTAAGCATTCTTAAACTATTTACGCCAGATAAGCTAAAAGTGGCATCTAGGGATTTAACAAATTTACCCCTGCTATCTGCTTTAGGGGAAACCAAAATTCCTATAATAATCTCTACTGGAATGGCAGGCGAAAAAGAATTAAACGATGCTTTAAACGTAATAGGTAAGTATCATAATGACATTTCGATATTACATTGCGTATCAGAATATCCTACTAAATACGAGAATGTGAACTTAAAAACGATAACCTATTTAAAGGAACATTATGGTAAATATAAAATTGGATATTCAGATCACACTATAGGCATCGCTACTCCTATAGCAGCTGTTGCCATGGGAGCAGAAATTATAGAAAAACACATTACTTTGGACAGACAGATGAAAGGTACAGATCAGGCTGGTTCTTTGGCCATAGATGGAATTTACCGAATGGTTAGAGATATTAGAAATCTCGAAAACTCTCTAGGAGTCGAGAAAATTTTCATTGAAAAATCTGTGGCACAGGCAAGAGAAAAACTAGAGCGTTCTATTGCAACTATAAGACCCTTAAAAGCTGGTCACACTATCGTTGAGGAGGATATACATTTGTTAAGTCCTGGAGATGGCATTAAATGGGCTAATAAAGATACTATTATTGGTAAAAAATTAATAAAAGATCTCCCTAAAGACGAAATAATTTATTCTGATAACATTTCATCTGAAAATTAATGCTGCCAAAATTGATTTTAACGGATATTGACGGGGTTTGGACAGATGGTGGCATGTATTATGATGAAACAGGGAATGAATTCAAAAAATTTAACACCTATGATAGCGCAGGTGTCCTCTTTTCAAAAATACTAGATATTCCCTGTGGAATAGTCACCGGAGAAAATGTAAATTCTGTAAAAAGAAGAGGAGAGAAACTAAAAATGGATTATGTTTATCTAGGTATAAAAAATAAGGTTGAAGTCGTTCAATTGCTAATTGACAAGTTACATATTAAATGGGAAGAAGTTGCCTATATAGGTGATGACATAAACGATTACCATTTGTTGTCAAAAGTTGGGATCAGTGCCTGCCCAAATAGTGCCCCGGAGTATATTAAGGAAATTGTTAATTGGCAACTCCATAAAAATGGTGGTGAAGGGGTTTTTAGAGAGTTTGTGGAAAAAATAATACAAGCAAACAATTTAAATATTATAGATCTTATTGAAAATAATAAAGAAATCCAGAATAAAAACATACAGTAATTTTCTATTAAATATGGCAATCCTTTTAAGTTAATATTTAGATCATTGGAAGGATAAATTATTATTTAGGGATTTCAACTTAATAAAGAATGGCTTTTAAATTTAGTAATCGTTGGAATAATATTATCTATCTCTGGTCTAGTGGATATTTGGATACACTACCTGATTCATTTAGAAATAGAATTTCCTCAAAGTCTTTTAAAATTAAGCTAAGCTTAATTTTAAAAGACTTTTCAGCTGATTTTTTAAGGCTCTTTAAGAGCGATGTAATACCCCAAAATAAAGTGTGGTTTTTGGCATTAACCCAAAATAACTACGATGCTTTAAAGAAAATAAAACAAGGGGTTCCAAATTCCATATTCATCTCGTTTTTTAGGTTTAGGTCCAATATTAATAATGAAACATATTATTTTAATTTACGGCTTAGATTTTTATACGATTTAATATATCCAATTATGCTATTTTTTTATGCATTGGGAAATAAAAAAAAAGCATTAAATTATTTTGACTTACTAGTAACCGTAAATGGTTCTTACGAGGAGTGCTTAAGACTACTTAAAAAAGCCCAACCTCAAGCAATTATTTTTTCTAATGATCATTTGGTAATAGCACGAGCCTTACTTTTGGCCGCCAATAATTTAGGGATAAAAACCCACTACGTGCAGCATGCTTCAGTTTCAGAATACTTTCCTCCTTTGGAATTCACTTATGCATTATTGGAAGGTCAAGATGCCTATGATAAATATTTAAGATGTGGAAATATTACATCTCAAGTGCATCTTGTTGGGATGTCTAAATTCGATGATTTTTATGATCAAATCAATACAAATAACACGCTTAAAACATTAGGTTTGGCGTTTAATTTATCAGATGATCTGGCGATTGTCTCTGGGACATTATCTTCAATACATAAAAAATTTCCTAATCTTAAAATCATTTTACGCCCTCATCCAGGTGAATTGAGGGATCTTTCCAATTTCAGTGGATATATAATTTCAGATTCAAAAAAAGAGAATTCATTTGAGTTCCTTAAGAAAATAGACGTTCTCATTACCGGAGACTCTTCTATTCATCTAGAGGCAACTTTACTAAATGTATATTCTATATATTATGTGCTTAGTACAAGGAACGTGTTTGATTATTATTCCTTCGTAAAAAATGGACTAATAACACACTGTGAAGATTTCAATCAATTAGAAAGCCAAATCGAACAGTTAATTGTTTCTAAAAAAAATATTCAGAAAAGGGCCACATATTATAATGCAGCTATTGGTGAAAATTTCTGTGGAAAATCCACCCAAAAGATTATAGAAATTATTTCCACGAGCCTTTAGGTAACTTATGAGTAAAAATAAAATAATCCTAAATTCCGGAATTTATAGTTTATTAAGCCTTTTACAAAAGGGAGTCAATTTTTTTATGGTTCCTGTTTTAACGGTTTATTTGACAACATTTGACTATGGCATTGTTGCGGTTGTGACTGCTATAAACTTATTCTTAAACAAATTATATCTGCTTTCACTAGATGGAAGTATTAATCGGTTTTATTACGAATATGAGAACGATAAAGAAAAAATTAAAAGGTTGTTCGGTACCATTGTAACCTTTGTACTTGCTGTGAGCACGATATTTTCAGTTATCATATTCTTAGGACATAAATATTTCATAGATCCATTTTTAAGCGATGTTGATTTTTACCCATATATGCTTTTAGGTATGGTTTCGGTTTTCTTTAATCCTATTTTCACAATATATCAAAATACGTTGCAAGCTCAACAGAACGGGAAAAAATATGGAAAACAAAACATGATGTTTTTTATTGTCAATATTTGTTTGCTATTGATAGGTGTAGTGGTTTTAGATATGGGTGCAAAGGGCTTATTGGGAGCCCTGGCATTAACCAATATCATTTTTTTCATGTACACACTTACACGCTTTGGAAAAGAAATAAAGTTTGGGATAGATCGGCATCTTTTAAAAGAGAGTTTAACATATTCGTTGCCATTAATTCCCCATTCAATATCCGGAATAGCAACCAATACGATAGATCGCTTATTTGTCAACAGTTTTCTGTCTACTGCCTCTGCTGGTATTTATGCATTAGGAAATACTTTTGGGGGCATTATTTTTTTAATTGCTTCTGGAGTTAATCAAGCCTTTGTACCCTGGTTTAATGAACAGGTAAAATCAGGAAACAATTACAAAATTCCAGCAATAGCTAAATTACTTGTGTTAATCTATTCCATAATTGCCTTAGGAATTTCTTACTTTGGAAAAGAAGTCATAGCATATGTAACGCCCAATGCCTACCATGAAGCATGGAAAGTAATTCCATTTATTTCATTTGCGTTTGTTTTTCATAGTTTATACTATTTTTTTTCAACGCCTTTGTTTTATAATATCAAAAAAAAAGGAAGCAGGGTTTTACCTATATTTACTGTGTCCGCGGCAGTGATAAATATTACACTTAACTACATTTTAATAGTTAGATATGGCATGATTGGCGTGGCTATTGCCACATTAATTACAAAAGTGCTTTTGATATTGGCTTTGAGCAGAATATACAAGAAGTATGTGCTTATTAATTATCCAAACGCGATAATGATACTATTACCCATTGTTTATTTTGGAATTGCCATGATTTCCTTTTATAAGTTCGGAAACAATGAACTTATATATAAAATTATAATTTACATATTAGTTTTATTTTTAACAAGCCTTTTCTTTGGTAAAGAAATAAGAGTAATAAAATTAAAAGCCGCAAGGCTATACGGTCAAAAAAAATGAAAATAAAACTAGATTTATTTTATTATTATTCTTTCGTAGTAATTTTATTTCTAATCTTTATTGTTGGAGGAGGTATCCAATACTTTTTAGGAGTCCCTAATACAGTATACACTCTAATCATCTTATCAATAATTTATCTCTTAATTTTTTTTAACCTTCTATCAACGAGAAAACTATTAATAAGTAAAGTTATTTTGACTTGTATTATCTACCTGTTTTTCATTTTGATAAGCAGTTTTCTTAATAAAACAGAACCTTTAAAAGTAATTCTATATTCAATTTTTGCTTTAATTCCATTAGGAGTTTATTACCTGTATTCCATCTTAGAGAATAGACACATAAGCATAAAGCCATTGATGAATTCTTTTTTTAGAATTCTAGCTTTAATTCAGCTGCCCATTATATTAATTCAAAAATACGGGTATGATTTACTAATAAAATTCAATAATTCCAACCAAAATATCAGCGATTATGATGCAATGTTCGGTTCCTTTTTTATCAAGGCAGACCATTCATTGGGTTTTTTTTTATTGATTTATATTATTAGTATAATATTTAAAATTAGGCGAAAAGAAATTAAACAAATTCCATGGTTTTTATTGTTATATCTAACTGTAACAATCTTTATAATGGAATCCAATCTAACTAAACTAATGCTGATTCTAGTTTTCTTATATTATTTGTTTCTATGGATATATAGGAAGATAAAACTACTAGGTATAGGAATCATGTTATTAATAAGTTTTATCACGTTTAATTTGGCACTTAAGGATCCTGCCATTAACGGAGAAGTTCAATCATTTAAAAAAAAGTATACCCCAGAACAATCTTTCATTGCATTTGAAAAGGGCTATGCCAAACGACCACAAATAGTCATTACATATGTTTCCAAAACACCTATAAAATGGTTTGGAGACGGCCCTTATGATTACTACAATATATTCACAGGGAAGTTTAAACAAACCTTGAATTTTTCACAATTGATTTGGACTTATAATGATTTGGGGATATTTGGATTATTAACAGTGATTTTATTGGCTTTTTTTTTAATAAAATCACTTTCATTAGACCCAGAGTCAAAGAAGCTATTTTTTTTAGTTATATTAATGTATTTATTTATGACAACCGTTTTTTCGGATTTAGCCATGACTTTATCCTTATTGCTTATAAGAAACAACAAAATTGAAAGCTTAGATATTAGAGAAAGCTAAATATAAATTTGTCTAATCAATGTTAATATATATTTTTCTTAAATGAAGCCTAAGTTTTATGTTTTCTTTTCTTTTATTATAATCGCCTGTTCATCAAATATAGATCGAACTAATTCCACGTGTCTTGATAATTTTAGAAATCCAGAAACAAATAAAACCAGCTTTCATATTTCTTTACTGATGGAAATTGAAAAAGATGATGTCTTAGAAGTTTACTACATAGATGACCCCAAGAAACAAGCATTTCAATCCGACAAAAAAATTAGAAAGAAAGTCCTTGGCACCACCCAAAATCAAGAAGTACAATTTAATCTACCCGATAAAATTAAACTCCACAAATTTCGGATTGATTTAGGTGAAAATAGTAATCAAAAAAATATAAAGATCCAAGAGATTAAAATAGAGCACAAAGAAAACGTTATATCAATAAAAGACAGTTTAATTCCATACTTCTTTGATATTAACAATTACCTCGATTTAAACAATAAAAATGGTGATTTTAAAATTCAGGATAAAGAAAATAAAAGAGATCCATTTATTATTTCGAATGCCACTTTAATTAAAAAAATGAAAATTGAACTTTAATCCCTATATATGAATTTACTAATAGTACCATTTCATGACTGGAGAAAAATTATTTTGGAAGGATTTCGAACTAGAGATGCCCATTTTATTGAAGAATTGGATAAAAACAAAGACATAGTTAAAATCATAATTAATAGACCAACAACGTTGGTTGAAATAATCTTAAAAAGAAAGCTCAATTTAATTAAGGGAGAGATAATTCTTAAAAAGAATGGGTTTCGATTATATAAGATCAACAAGGAATTATATGTAATCGATTTCGTTTCCAGCAACTTTATTGGACAGATTAAAGGCGGATACAAATGGTTTATTCAAAATTATGGGAATCATGAATACATTGGATTTATTAACGATGTACTAGATAAATTAAATATTGGAAACGATTATTACCTGTTAAACCAAAATATTTTTGCTTCCGAACTAACTAAAAGCCTGAAGCCGAAAATTTCTGTTTTTGATGCTTGGGATAATTTTACAAAGTTTACAGTGTATGAGCATATAAAAGAAGAATTAAAGAGTGCCTACCATTTATATGCCAAATACTGCGATTTCTGGATAACCAATTCAAAAGATAATATAATTGATTTTTCAAAGTGGTACAAACCTAAAGATATTATCTTAATAACGAATGGTGTGGATGTACTCAGGTTTAAAGGCCCTATTGAGGAAACACCTGAGGATATGAAAGTGATTCCTAGGCCAATAGTTGGGTTTGGCGGTAAAATCACACAACTTATCGATGTTGAATTATTAAACAAATCCATGGCTAAAGCCAAAAACATCTCATTTGTGTTTGTGGGTCAAATATTGGATAAGAAAGTTTTTTCACAAATAGAAAAATGTAATAATTTTTATTATTTAGGAGACAAACATTATGATATATATCCCAACTATGTCAAAAGTTTTGATGTCTGTATTGTACCATATGTTGTAAAAAGAGAGAAAAAATCTGGAGCCAATACTATCAAGGTATACGAATATTTAGCTACAGATAAAAAAGTAGTTGGCACCAATTCAAATGGCTTGGAGGACTTAAAGGAACACCTATATATTGTACAAAATGCCAATGAATTTGCTTCAGAAATTAGTGATATACAAAATAACAAAAAACAAATTGATTTGGATTATCATTCTTGGAAAACTAAAACCAAACAATTTTTAAGGTTATTGGACTAGAAAATTATGGGAATTAAAAAAATATTTCTTGACAAAGAAAGAATTAAAATATATCTCCTTATTTTAATAGTAGTTACAATACCATACAAAATCAATATAGGAAATGCGGCGCTAATCTTAGCAATTATATATAATCTTTTATTTTTTGAAAGGAAGAACTTTCAAAAAATAAAATCCTTTTCTGTTATCTTTCCTATAACATTTTTCTTGGCTTCCGTGTTAAGTAGTTTAATGAGCAAGGATTATTTAGAAGGTATTGGACAATTAGATCGCCAATTACTATTATTGTTAATTGTAATAATACTTGCCAACATTAAGTTGACAGAAAAAATTATTGAAAAGGTTTTGAAATGTTTTTTCTTTTCAACAATTATTGGTACACTAATCTTATTATTCAACCTACTTATAAATATTATTTATGGGGCTACATTTAAAAATCTGACTTTTCATGATTTTACTGCTTTATACGACCAGCACCCTGTTTATTATGCCCTATACTTATCATTAAGTATATTTTATGGTCTGGATAGATTAATTAATTATAAGGTAAAAAACAAGGTCGCTACCATCACAGGCCTATTGATTCTTTTTTTTGGATTGGTTTTATGTGCTTCCAAAGCTGTTATTTTTATTGATGTTATAATCATCGCTATATTAATTTTATATAGAATTGAACATACCAAAAAAAAAATATTATATGGCACTTTACTTACGGTCATAGCAATTGGCACTATAAATCTTTCTTTTGTGAAGGAAAGATTTCTCGATGGTCTGACCTTAAATGACCAAATAATCTCATTTACACCGTCAAGTCATTTTGGGGAAAAGAAAAATTTCACCTATCTGGAAAAAACTAAGATAAGTGATTTAGAACTTAGGATTCTCTTTTTGAAAATTGGCATTTATCATCTAATTGATGATGATAAAGTTTTATTCGGATATGGCCAAGGTGACGTACAAGATTTCATAGATTACCATCTCTTTACTTATAATTTAGGCCCAAATTGGTTCGAAGGTTTTAATGTTCACAACCAATATTTGCATATCCTACTGACCTATGGGATATTTGTTTTAATTTTTTTTATGACTTATTTAATCTTTAGCTTTACCAAAGCTATTCGGAATAAGGACCATTTGCATTTATTCTTTTTAATATCAATGTGTTTTGTGTTTATTTTTGAAGTCTCCTTGTTTAGAAATAAGGGAATTATTTTTTTTTATTTTTTTAATACACTTTTTTTACTAAAACAATATCGATTTGAAAATTGCCATTCTAGGAACACGCGGAGTGCCTAACAACCACGGTGGATTTGAACAATTCGCGGAGTATTTTTCGGTGTATATGGCTGAAAAAGGACATCAAGTGTATGTTTATAATTCCCACAATCACCCCTATCAAGAAAAAAGTTTCAAGGGTGTAAGTATTATTCATAGTTATGACCCAGAATATAAGATTGGCACGGCCGGGCAATTTATATATGATTTAAACTGTATTCTCGATGCCCGAAAAAAAGATTTCGACATCGTTCTGCAATTAGGGTACACGTCAAGTTCCATTTGGCACTGGTTGATGCCTAAAAAGAGCCTTATTGTTACCAATATGGACGGATTGGAATGGAAACGTTCCAAATATAAACCTGCTGTACGTAAATTTTTAAAATATGCCGAAAAGCTGGGTGCTAAATATTCTGATTATTTAATTGCGGATTCCTTGGGTATACAGGAACATTTAAAAAAAACATATCAAAAAGACTCCGAGTATATTGCTTATGGGGCTACCAATTTTGAAAATCCCCATCCAGCCGTTTTAACCCAATATAACTTAGAAGAATATAATTACTCCATGATTTTGGCAAGATTGGAGCCTGAAAACAATATAGAAACTATTTTGGACGGTTATAGGAAGTCCAATACAACTAACCCCATTATTGTTGTTGGGGGCTTAAATGCTTATGGGCTTGGACTACAGGAAAAATACAGGGAGGACGTAAGAATCCAATTTGTTGGTCCCAATTACAATCAGGAAGATCTTAATAATTTAAGACATTATTCACGCTATTATTTTCACGGACATTCAGTAGGTGGCACCAACCCTTCACTTTTAGAGGCAATGGCCTCCAGTGCCCTTATTATAGCCCACAATAATATATTTAATAAAAGCATATTGAACACAGAAGCAATTTATTTTGACACCTCGCACCAAATTACCCAAATTCTAAATGAGGATAAATACATTTCGCTGAACGATAAAAATACGCTGAAAAATAAAGAAAAAATTGACCGTGAGTTTAATTGGGATATTATCAATAAAAAATACGAGCAATATTTAGTTGGTTTGCATAAATAATAACCTGATTATAATAGGCGCTTATTTGAGTCCGATCCAGTTTCATAACCCACGTACTCTTACACCTCTGTAAAGCAATTCTTTTTAAAAAAAATTTACTTAGAAACCCAAATATATGTCATTAATAAAGCTAAATTGGAAATAACATATTAGCTAATTAGAGAATCTTAATTCTCTTTACAATTATAAAATTTATCTTTGTCGAAGTTTATAACTTAAATAGTACGGACTCAAATTAATGTTTTCCAAAAAACACCGTTATTCCAACCTCATTACCCCCATATCTTATGGTGCCGATTTATTGGTGATTAATCTTTTTGCCTATTTTTTACCTATCAACTTTCAGTACCCCGTTCTTTTTCACTCTTATCTAACCATTGCGTGGATTATTCTGTCGTTTAAAAACAACTTTTACGTAATTTATAGATATACTAAAGTTTCATACCTTCTTAAGCTTTTGTTCAACCAATTCGTCTTTTTCTTTTTAATATTATATGCTTTTATTGGCTTCTTCAAGCAACCCAACATGAGCCGATTGGCTCTTGGGGAATATTTTATTTTTGTTGGGCTGGCCATTTTTACCATTAAGTTCCTAAACTATGTCCTTTTAATGAAATACAGGGAAAGGGTTAAAGGGAATATGAGAAACGTAGTGGTCATAGGAAAGAACAAAAAAACCGACCAGTTGATCGACGTTTTTAAGGATCGTCGGGAATACGGTTATCATTTTATGAAACAGTTCTGCCCATCGGACCCCTTTTTCGATATTTACAAGACTTTCGTTTACATTGTTGAAAATAATGTCGACGAAATTTATTGCTCCGTTTCAGAACTAAAGAATAATCAAATAACGGAATTCATCAATTTTGCAGATAACAATTTGAAAACACTCAAATTTATTCCGGACAACAAAAATATTTTTTCCAAGAAACTCACCTTTGAATACTACGATTATATTCCCATCTTATCACTGAGGGATATTCCACTGCACAATCCGCTGAATTCTGCCCTAAAACGAGGTTTCGATATTGTATTTTCATTAATGGTGGTCATCGGTATTCTTTCATGGCTGGCACCAATTATTGCGTTGATTATAAGACTGGAAACCAAAGGGCCGGTATATTTCAGACAAAAAAGAAATGGCATAGACAACAAGGAATTCTACTGTTATAAATTCAGATCTATGGCCCCCAATGAACACGCCGATAGCATGATGGCCGTTAAAAATGACATGAGAACTACCAAAGTGGGCAAATTTATCCGCAGGACAAGTATTGATGAGCTTCCACAATTTTACAATGTACTCTTTGGAAATATGTCGGTGGTTGGCCCTCGACCCCATATGGTAAAACACACCAATGAGTTTGCCAATAGGGTTGACAAATATATGCTACGACATTTCGTTAAACCTGGAATTACCGGTTTGGCACAGGTAAGGGGATATAGGGGTGAAATTGAAACGGATATCGACATCCTAAACCGCACCAAATTTGATATTTTCTATATCGAAAACTGGTCCCTGTTCATGGATTTGAAAATTATAGTCCAAACAATCATGAATGCTATATCCGGTGAGAAAAAGGCATATTAAAATGAAGTTTCATCACAAAGGCATGCCTACAGAATTGGTGCATAAAGTAAACAACAAATGAAAAAAGTACTTATCACCGGCGCAGCTGGATTTTTGGGATCGCATTTATGCGATCGCTTTATTAAGGAAGGTTATTACGTTATTGCCATGGATAACCTCATTACTGGTGATCTCAAGAACATAGAACATCTTTTTCCTTTGGAACAATTTGAGTTTCAACACCACGATGTGTCCAAATTTGTACATATTCCCGGCAATCTTGATTATATCTTGCATTTTGCCTCCCCGGCAAGTCCCATAGACTACTTAAAAATCCCTATAGAGACCTTAAAGGTTGGTTCCCTTGGCACCTTAAACTTATTGGGTCTAGCCAAAGAAAAAAAAGCCAGGATATTGGTAGCATCTACATCGGAGGTATACGGTGACCCCTTGGTACACCCCCAAAGTGAGGATTATTATGGCAATGTAAGTCCAATTGGACCTCGCGGGGTATATGATGAGGCCAAACGCTTTATGGAATCCATTACCATGGCCTACCATCGCTTTCACGGCGTTGATACACGTATCGTTCGTATTTTTAACACCTATGGCTCCAGAATGAGATTGAACGACGGCAGGGTGGTTCCTGCATTTATGGGACAGGCATTAAGGGGTGAAGATCTTACCGTTTTTGGGGATGGCTCCCAAACTAGATCCTTTTGTTATATAGACGATCAGGTGGAAGGCATCTATCGTTTATTGATGAGCGACTACACAGATCCAATAAATATTGGCAATCCACATGAAACTACGATCAAGGAGTTTGCAGAAGAAATTATTAAACTAACGGGGACCGACCAAAAAATAATATACAAACCCTTGCCGCAGGATGATCCCATGCAACGTGAACCGGACATTACCCGGGCCAAGGAAATATTGGGTTGGGAGCCTAAAGTGAACAGGGCTGAAGGCCTTAAGAAAGTATACGATTATTTTAAATCCTTATCCCAAGAGGAACTTCAGAAAAAAGAACACCGGGAATTCTTGAGTAAATAACTGGATATTTCCCCTTCAAACCGTATTTTTGGGGAAATTTTTTAAGAATGAATATCCTGATCCTTGGTGCCGGTGGGCGCGAACATACTTTAGCTTGGAAGCTAAAGCAAAGTCCAAAACTGAAAAATCTTTATGTGGCTCCCGGCAATGCCGGAACTGCTGGCATTGCCAAAAATGTACCCATTGGTGTGAACGATTTTGAAGCCATTAAGAAATGTGTCCTTTCAGAGAACATCGAAATGATTATAGTAGGTCCAGAAGATCCTTTGGTAAATGGGGTTCACGACTATTTCCTCAACGATGCGGACCTTAAGCATATCCCCGTCATCGGTCCACAAAAAGCAGCGGCTACCCTTGAAGGCAGTAAACAATTTGCCAAGGAATTTATGATGCGTCACAACATCCCTACAGCGGCCTATGAAAGTTTCACCGCCGCAACCCTGGGCGAAGGTTACGCGTTTTTGGAAACCCTGGAACCACCATATGTATTAAAAGCGGACGGACTGGCTGCAGGTAAAGGGGTACTGATTCTGAATGACCTACAGGAAGCCAAGGATGAACTAAAAACTATGCTGATCGACTCCAAATTCGGGGCCGCCAGTACTACGGTGGTCATTGAAGAGTTTTTGGATGGCATTGAACTGAGTTGTTTTGTGCTTACCGACGGAAAAGGTTTTAAGGTCTTACCTACTGCAAAAGATTATAAGAGAATAGGAGAAGGCGATACTGGATTGAATACAGGAGGTATGGGAGCCATTTCCCCGGTTCCTTTCGCCGATAAGGCTTTCATGGACAAAGTACTTGAGCGAATCGTTAAGCCTACCGTAGAAGGCTTTAAATTGGATAATTTGCCTTATAAAGGATTTGTTTTTATCGGTTTGATCAAAATAGGGGATGAACCAAAAGTAATTGAATACAACGTGCGAATGGGCGATCCTGAAACCGAAGTTGTTATTCCAAGGATAAAAAATGATCTTGTAGAGATTTTCGAGGCCGTAGCAAACCAAAGCTTGGATAACATCGACCTAGAAATAGATGAACGTGCCGCAACTACAGTCATGGCAGTATCCGGAGGATATCCGGAAGCTTATGGGAAGGGAATGGAAATAACAGGTTTTGATGCTTTGGAAGATGCCGTGGTATTCCATGCAGGAACCGAATTAAAAGAAGGTAGGGTTTTAACAAATGGAGGCAGGGTTTTGGCGGTTACCGCCTACGGCTCCAACTTTAAGGAAGCGCTAAAAAAATCCTATAATAACATGGAGAAACTACATTTCGATAAAATGTATTATCGTAAAGATTTAGGATTCGATCTATAATATTCCATTATACATTTAAAGCGATATTCTGTTTTAATAAGAAAGGGGATAGCACTTGCTATCCCCTTTCCCATATCTCTTTTAGTCCTTAAAGTTGATCTCAGGCAACAACACAGCTTCTAAATAAAGCCAAGTTCCCAGCGGAAATCCGTATGACCATTATAGGTATGAGTGTGCTGTTGCGTCTTTATTTTCTTCGCCACTATCATTGTATTTTTTCAACTCCAACATCCAATACACAAAGGCGGCAGCGCCTATAAGCATAAAAATCCAATTTAATGAATTGGCTCCCCACCAATTCTCCATAGCACGTAAAGCATCGAAGGGTGCAAAAAGCACATTTACAAATAAATCCTCTATACCGTAAAAA
>TARA_R110002050_G_scaffold69630_2_pt1 | contig 27510 bp, 20 predicted proteins | sample TARA_R110002050 | Tara Oceans TARA_R110002050 (sample SAMEA4396988) | marine metagenome | biome: Polar Biome; feature: [DCM] deep chlorophyll maximum layer (ENVO:01000326); material: water (ENVO:00002006), including particulate matter (ENVO:01000060) such as... | depth 25 m
ACTTGGTATAATCATCTCTACATTCGACTGGTAATCGTTGATCACAACATCAACAGCATTATTCTCAGGAGTGACATTCGTAAAGAAAGGGCTCACACCTGAGCCATAACTCGCTATACGCACATAGTTAATCTTTGTATTAAATCCTCCTGTGGCCTTAAGGGTTAGCTTACCGTCAATAACCGTTACTAAAGCAGAACCCGTCGTAAAGCGCGTAGCAGATCCTACAGCACCAGTAGGCACATATTTATTTACCAAATTAAAACCTTCAACATATAAAGAATGTGAAGGAATACTACCCAACGCATCTACTGTTGGGTCTCCTAAACCAACAGTGACTGTATAAGAACCATTGGGTACCGCTATTTCCCATTTTGCATCAGGCAGATAACCATTTGAATCACTAGAAACATCACCATATTGCATATGAATTAAGCTGTTTTCTAATACTGAAACACCTGAAACATTACGATTTCTACCATTATAGCTTAGGTTTGCAGGTGCTGAGCTCAAAGCATCAAGCCAACCATAAGTAAAGCCATTTCCTTTCAAACTAAAAGACTGACCAGAATCACCAAAATAATCCGTAGGAGGAGCAGTAGAAACATTACCGAAATTAATATTTGCAGCAAAAGAAGGATCTGGTAAAACTTCAACACTAAATTCATCAAATGAAGTCGTGAATTGACTGCCATTCCTATGCGTTGTATAAATCCCCGCAAAACTCATCATTGTACCCCCTACATCCCTGCCTGTGAAATATGAGGAGGGAAGGGGTAAACTTCCTAGTAGTGTTGATGTACCTGTACCTAAAGTACGATATGCCTCTACGGTAAGTGTAGTTGGATCTAAAACCAACTCCAAAACTACATCTTGACCTTCTGCCAATAGACCTGTTGATATTTGATTGGTACCAGAAGATAAGCCTCCAGACTCTACCCTTAATTCGATAGTATTATTATTGTTTATATTTAGTTTTACAAAATTATCCTCGTCATAGCCAAACCAAATACCAGCCTGAGCTCCTCCAGTCCCTGTAGTAATTCCTAAAAGTGTTGTCTTTACAGCAATAGGTGAAGTAATACCTTGTAACCCCACTCCCAAACTATTCACCTGATTATTATTGTCTGAACTTGCAGGCGGATTCAAATATGAAATTCCTTTTTGTGAAAGTACCTGAAGGGAACCTCCTCCCAAAGTGAGTAATGAAGGTTCGTAACCATTTACTGCTGCATCAGAAATTGGCAAATCACCTGTGCTTCTCATTTCTGAATGCTCTAGTACCATTGTAAACCCTGTCCCATTTCCAGAACCATCTAAAAGTGTATTAGCATCAGGAGCACTAAAATCTAAATTTACTGGAAGACTTACTGCTATATCAGAACAATCTAAAGGACTGATTGGACTACAAGGAGTTTGTGAAAATGAAGTATAAAAAGTAAAAAGTAAAACAAAAATTAGGGAAAAATTTTTCATTCGTAGGGTACTTTTTTGTTTGATGATTAAAATCTAAATGCAAAATTAAGAAAAGAACCTCACCAAAAGAAAGCATCAAACTCAAATTTGCCGAACTACCTATTTTCAACGTTTAAATACAGATAAAAGAGTAATGCTCTACAAAAAGCTTAAAGGGTATAAATGGGAAGAAAACAAAAAAATAGAACCAAAAAAAAGGAACAGTTTTGTTTACAAACCCGCTAAAAGAAGTGCATATTAAACTCTAGGCAAAAACAAAGTTTTATAGATCCGTAGTTATCAAATTATAAAACCATCAAAAAATAATTTCACCTTTTTAAGGTATTCTGATTTATTAATTTCAATAACTTTCTTTTAAATAACATATATGCTATAAAAGTTCCAAGCATAATTACATAAAAAACCAAATTCTTAAAAACTAAACCATCGGAAATAATGACCAAGACACAAACTACCAATTGAAAAAAAGCATACATCATAGCAACGTTCATATGTGAAGCTACTTGAGTATCTACCATTAATTGGTACAAATGCTCTCTATGTGGCTTAAAAATATTTTTCTTTTTTAATATTCGTTGTAATATGGTAAGACCCCCATCTGTTATATAAGCCAGTGTAAATAATAAATATAAAGGCTGATTGCTCGTCAAATATAATTTACCAATACAAAAAATGATGGTTAATCCTAAGGATATACTTCCAATATCGCCCGCGAAAAATTTTGCCTTTTTTCGAAAATTAAAAAAGCCAAAAACCACTAAAGAAGATAGAATAGCAATTAATAAATTAGTGTCAATAAAGCGTATTTGAAAAACATTCACATAAATTAAAGATAGAAAAATAACAATACCATTAAGACCGGTAATCCCATTTATGCCATCCATAAAATTGTATATATTCAAGAGGCCAGTTGCAAAAAAAAGACTCAAAATTATGTAGATTATTGGATAATTCCACACCTCCAATTCAAACAACATTAAAATAACAGCAAACAATTGAACTAAAAATCTGATGCTACTTTTTAAGGTCATTATATCATCTACAAAACTGATGACCGCAACTAAAGTCAAACCTATAAAAAAATAGGGATATTTAAAATCATAGAAAATAAAAAAAAGCAATACAGCAATAAAAAATACAATACCACCACCTCGGATTGTTACATTCTTATGGGAACTGCGCTCATTAGGATTATCTACAATCTTAAACTTTGTTGCTACTTTAAGATAGACTACAGCAGTTAAAATAAGGATAATAAATATTAGAAAATTCATAGGAATATTAAGGTATTGGCTTTTAAAAGATAATTGGCATACTATAACCGAACAGCACCATTAAAATTTCCACCATTTTTTTGTGCTAACAGAATAGCCGTAACCATATTTTCCACCATAATAACCTAAGTTAGAGTCTTTTACACTATTTACAACAAAAGAAAGCCCTTTTAATTTGCCCTCTTTTTGTAATTTAATGGGGAATTCTAATAATTTGGTTTCTGTATAGCCCGCCTTTGTCACATAAATCGTATGATCTGCATACTTACTTATCAATAAAGTATCGGTAACTAACATTACTGGTGCTGTATCTACTATAATATAATCATATAGATTAGAGACTTCGTCAAATAATTCTTTCAACCTAGGTCCAGATAAAAGCTCAGCAGGGTTGGGAGGTATTTTTCCAGAATAAATAACATCTATGGTATTGGTATGAACTAGTAATTCATTTAGAACATCGTTCACAACAAGTTTAGAATCATACAAGTACTCTGTTAAACCAAGTACATGCTCTCTTTTTTTACGGTCCAAATTATCAACATTTTCGCCTCTAAAAAATTTATCAATTTTCGGATTTCGGATATCCGCACCTATTAGCAAAACCTTTTGATGTGTACTTGCTAATATAGAGGCCAGATTTGAAGAAACAAAAGTTTTACCTTCACCAGGGATGCTTGAAGTAACAAAAATAAAATTCTTTTTTACCTTTCCTGGTTTAATAATATAGTCTAAATTGGTTCGTAAAATACGTAAAGACTCTGCTAAAACAGATCTATCATCCTTGATTATCGATTTACTTTCTTTGAAAGATATTTTAGGCAATTCTCCCAATACAGGAATATCTCCTATTTGTTTTTCTAAATCGGCCTTATTTCTAATTTTATTATCCAATATGCTATTGACAAATATAACAGAAAACGGCACCAATAGTGCTAAAAATATAGCTCCCATATAAGCAATTTTGCGTTTTGGAGAACTAGGTGCAGTACTTGGACCATAGGCCATATCAATAATTTTTGATTTTGGACTTGCTGAAGCAAAAGCTATTTGCGACTCTTCTCTTTTCTGCAACAAATAAATATAAAGCGACTCTGTGGTTTGCTGTTTCCTTGTAATATCTCTTAGAGCTCTTTGATTGGCAGGAGATGAATAAATTCTGGAATTAATTTTAGAGCGCTGACTACTTAAACTGTTTGCCTGTAGGCTCAAATTATTGATCATTCCTGTTAAACTCGATTCCATGTTTTTCTTGAGTCCATCTAATTGCTGGTCCAGATTTACAATAATCGGATTTTTTTCATCTGCGCTTTTTAAAAGTCTTTGCCGCTGAGAAACCAATTCATTATACTTCGAAGTTGTACTGGTAATTGAAGGGTCAGACAAGCCAATATTAGAAGGAATGAGTTCATACCCATTTTGGTTTTCAACAATATCTTTCATACTTGCAGCAATATTCAATTCTGTATTCGTACTACTCAATTCTTGTTGCGTAGCAGCGCCTACACTTAAATTCAGATTTGCTTCAGAAGCAATATCGGTTAAACCTCTTTCAATTTTATAGCTCTCTTCTGATTCGTCTACTGCAGAAAGACTTTTATAGATGCTTGAAATTCTATCTTCAATAAACTCAGAAGTTCTGTCTGCTACGGCCTTTCGATCATCGATTCCATTTTTATTATAGGTTCTAATCAAAGCATTGATAACATCAATACCTTTCTGTTGTATGGGATCGTTTATGGAAATATTTACAATACTCGATACTTTATCGGCAGGGATTATACTTATTTTTTGTTTATATTCTTCTACTACTTTTTCGACTGGGTCTATAATTACTTGTAACATTTCTCCCTTATACCTTGCTAAATATTCCAAATTGGGCGTAATTACTATCTTTCCTAATGGAGAATTTATACTTTTCCCATAAGTATATACCTTTTTTGCTTCTTCCATATCTTCAGCATATCCAAATGTACTTCCCTCAGATAATAAAATAAAAAATGTAAAATGCTTGTCGTAAATAATAGAATCAGGGGTAACAAAGTTTACATATATAGGTGGATTCTCATATAATTCACTATCCCTAATATCCCCAAGCAGCATGATTTTCTTATTGATCTCTAACTCCTGTACTACTTGAATAAAATTAGATCTTGAGTTTAATATCTGAATTTCATCCTCAACTTTATTTTCACTACCCGATAGTAGATCTAGATCTTTAAAAACATTTAACTCTGAACCACTCCCCTTTTCCTCAATTATTTGAATCTGTGCTTTGGTAAGGTATTTTGGTGTTGCATATTTTAAATACAAATAAGCCCCTGTAATTGCCATAGCTATTGCTAGTACGAACCAAAACCAGTGTTTTGTGTATTTACTAATTAATTGCCTAAGATCTGGTAAGCCTGATAAAGAATTCTGGGTACTCGATTCCATAAAATTATTGGTTGTTGAACAACTTTAGTTTCTTGTAATTAATAAAATGGTGGAAGTAATAACTAAAGATGCAATAGAAATTGCCACGTTAGTTCTAGAATCTAGGCCTGATGAACTTATGGCTGATTTATTGGGTTCTACATACACTACATCGTTTTGAGTAAGATAAAATACAGGTGAATTAAAAGCTTCCTTTTTAGTAAGGTCAATTCTGTTGTAGATCGTCGTTCCTTCGAACTCACGAATAACCATAATATTATTTCTTTTCCCTTTTATTGTTAAATCTCCTGCTAGGCCTAAGGCATCTAATATGGTTATTTGTTCTCCAATTACTGGGTAAGCTCCTGGTCTATGAACTTCTCCCAATACAGTAACTGTAAAGTTTTTCAAGCGAATATTGATAATCGGATCTTTTAAATAACCACTTAGTTTTGACGTAATTAATTCTTTTGCTTCTTCAACAGTTAGTCCTAAAAGTTTTATTTTTCCTAAAACAGGAAAATCAATATTACCAGACTTATCAACTATATAATTCAATTGTTCCGCTCTTAGGCCTCCTTCTTGAGCACCCTTTAAAATATTAAAAGGAATACTTGCATCAGGGTTTAGAGTGGAAACTGTAATCTCGATGACATCATCTACTTTAAAAGTATTTGACGGCGTTTCTCTACCTACAATAGTCTCATAGGTTTTTACATCTTGAAAGTAAATAACATCTTTTTTTGATCCACAGGACGTTAGTATGGTCACTGTGAAGATTGTGATTAGTACTGATTTGAAATTGAACATAAACTATTATTTTGTTTTTATTTATGAAGATTGTAAAATACCCTTTTTATCTGAAACAACCGGTTTTTTTTGTGTATCTAATTCACAAAGATTAGAATTATTTGATATAAACTCAGGCACAATTTCTTTCATTAATTTTACAGTATCCGCATTAAAAAACATGTTCATCACACAGAGCTCATCAATTTTTCCTCTTACTTTACTATAATCAAGTTCACGCACCTTGCCAATCATTATTTTTTTATGGTACGTAGGCAGAACATTTTCCCCATTCGCCAATAATTCTTCATAAAGTTTTTCACCAGGGCGTAAACCTGTAATTTTTATATCGATATCCTGCGGGTATTTAAGACCCGATAATTTAATCATATTTATAGCTAGATCAAATATTTTTACAGACTCTCCCATATCAAAGATAAATATCTCTCCACCTTCTCCCATTGCCCCTGCTTCAAGTACTAACTGTGATGCTTCTGGAATGGTCATAAAAAAACGAGTCACTTTGGCGTGTGTAACTGTTAAAGGCCCGCCTTTTTCAATTTGTTTTTTAAATAACGGAATAACAGATCCGTTGGATCCTAGTACATTTCCAAACCTTGTAGTAATAAATTTTACTTTGCTCGTTTGCTGCAAGCAACTAATATACATTTCTGCAATACGTTTGGTCGCCCCCATAATATTAGTTGGGTTAACCGCTTTATCTGTAGATACAAACACAAATTTCTGTACATCATATTGTACCGATAAATCAGCAATAACTTTGGTCCCCGCTATATTAATTTTTATGGCTTCATAAGAATTATATTCCATTAAAGGAACATGCTTATAAGCTGCTGCATGAAAAACATTATTAGGTTTGTACTCATTAAAAATAGCATTCATCCTATTTTTATCTCTAACATCACATACAATAGGAATAAAATTATGGTGTCCATTTTGTTTTAATTCCTGCTGGAGGTCATACAATGCAGATTCTGCTTGATCAACTAATACTAGCGATTTATAATTATATTTACAGATTTGTCTAGAAATTTCACTTCCAATTGATCCTGCAGCTCCTGTAACAAGTATAACTTTATTCTCAAGTTCATTATCAATTTTAGAATTTCTAAAGCTAATTGGGGGTCTATTTAATAAATCCTCAATTTGAACATTTTTTATCTGCGATAATTTCAATTCCCCATTTATCCAATCTTCAACGGGAGGAACAATTTTTATAGCAACAGGAAGATCTACTAGTTCATCTACTAATTTCAAAAGCTCGGTATGTTCTATATTTTTAATAGAAAAAAATATGTCCGATATGTTTTTTCTTAGAACAAAACTTTCAGTAAGAACAGTTTTTCCATAAACAGGAATACCATTGATAAATTTGCCTGTTTTTTTATCATGCCTGTCTATATAACCAATTACATTAACCTGATTACTACTATTATTGGTGATTGCATTATGAGCCATAATCCCAGCATCTCCAGCACCATAAATCAATATTTTTTTTAAGTTTTTTGTAGCTCCAGCCAATATAAATCTTTCGAAAAAAACCTTAAATACATATCTAGAAGAAGAAAGTACTGTAAAACTCAACAAGCTATGAATAATTATTATAGAAAGTGGAATGGTAAACCCTTCTATTAAATCCAATTTTCTATTTATAATAATAAGTATAATTGTTAGTATGCTTGATAAACTAATTGCATTAAAAATATTATAAACATCTCTAACACCTGTATGTCTAACCACCCCCTTATAGGAGCCAATAATTAAAAAGGCAACTAAACTTATAAGTACTACCAAAGGAAGTTGAGTAAACAATTTGTTTAAATCAAAGTCTAATGTAAAATTAAATCTTATAAGGTATGATAATGAAAAAGTAACACCTATAAGTACTAAATCGATAAAAAGAACCAACCATTTGGAAGCATATCTTTTCGCTGTTTTGCTTAGGTATTTTTTTAACATAGGCTTCTAGATAAAATTAAATGTTTTGAATAACTGTTAAAAGTAATATATTCTCTCAATCAATTTAATTATTGTTCAATTGATAAAGAAAAATTAAAACTAAAGCTTTAAATTCCATACTTAAAATTAACACAGCTTAATTCGATAAATTCGCTGAAATGTCGTCAAAATACTAAAAATTAGGAATTACTTTAATGTTCTTGAACTTAAAAAAGCCATTTTATTTAGCATCGTTATTTTTATTATAATAAGTTTTAAACCACTTTATATAACTGTAAACTCCTTCCTTGATACTTGTTTTAGGCCGATAATTGTAGGTCTTTATTAAAGTAGCTATATCTGCACATGTATTTTCGACATCCCCGGGTTGCATAGGTAAAAATTCTTTTTTTGCCTTTTTCCCTAGATTTAACTCAATTTCAGCAATAAAATTATTTAGCAAGATACTATCATTATTTCCAATGTTAAAAAGTTTATAAAAGCTACTATTAGTAATCCTTTCTGACACATTACTCTCTATAACCTTAATCGTACCATTGGTAATATCATCAATATACGTAAAATCACGTTTCATTTTCCCTTGATTGAAAACTTTAATAGCTTTATCGTTGGCTATAGCATTTGCAAATAGAAATGGGGCCATATCTGGTCTCCCCCATGGTCCATATACCGTAAAAAATCGTAGCCCAGTGGTCGGAAATTTGTATAAATGACTATAACTATGAGCAATTAATTCATTGCTTTTTTTAGTTGCAGCATACAAGCTTATTGGTGTATCAGTTTGGTCTTCAATAGAAAAAGGGATTTTCTTATTTAAACCATAAACACTTGAACTACTGGCATATACAAAATGTTTGACTTTTGAATTTTTAGCACATTCCAAAACATTATGAAAGCCTACAATATTGCTAGAAATATAAACATCTGGATTTTCAATACTATATCTCACCCCAGCCTGTGCTGCAAGATTACAAACCACATCAAAATTTTTATTTTGAAAAATTTTAATCAGCTCTTCTTTATTTTCAAGCCCCATGCGCTCAAAATAAAAATTATCAAAGGTTTCACTTTTGCAAATTTTTAAATCTATATAGGCTTCATCCTTTTTTATCCCTAATTGAGTCAGCCGAGCATATTTTAGATTTACATCGTAATATGCATTTATATTATCTATTCCATATACCTCATGCCCATTAGCTAATAAAGATTTGGCAACATGAAATCCTATGAAACCTGCGGCACCTGTAACTAAAATTTTCATGTGTGAAAATTTATGAAGATTCTCCTATATTAAAGTATTTGAATCCTAAATCTATAATTTTTTTCTTATCTAATTTTCTACGACCGTCAAATAAAAATGCAGGCTTTAGCATATTTTCAAAGATGACTTTCCAATCGTATGTATTAAATTCATCCCATTCTGTCAAGATAGCAATGGCATGCGCATTTTTGGATGCAGCAATTGGATCTTTGACAACAGTGACTAGTTTTCTGTTTTCTTCAGGCGATCTGGTTCCTAAATAATCCAAATCAGCCAATATCCGCTCCTCTGAAACTTTTGGATCATAAATTGTGATTTCGGCTTTTTCGTCCAGTAAAGCGTCGGCTACAGTTATTGCAGGAGACTCTCTGGTATCGTTAGTGTCTTTTTTAAAAGCCCAACCATAAAAAACAATTTTCTTACCCGATACCGTATTATAAAGTGAAGTGATGATATGATCAGCAAAACGCCTTTTTTGAAAATCATTCATTAAAATTACTTGTTCCCAATAGTCAGCAACTTCAGGCAAACCAAATGTTTTGGCTATGTATACTAGGTTTAGAATATCCTTCTGAAAGCAAGAACCTCCAAAACCTACAGAAGCATTTAAAAACTTAGCCCCAATTCTAGAATCTAGACCAATTGCTTTTGATACTTCTGAGACATTTGCATCTGTTTTTTCACATAATGCAGAAATTGAATTTATTGAAGAAACACGCTGTGCTAAAAAAGCATTAGCAACTAATTTCGAAAGTTCAGAAGACCAAACATTTGTTTGTAAAATACGTTCTTTGGGTAACCAATGTTCGTATATTGAACTCAATGCATCTTTTGCTATTTTTCCAGAAGGTGTTTCATCGCCTCCTATTAGCACCCTATCTGCATTACATAAATCTTCAATTGCGGTACCTTCCGCTAAAAATTCTGGATTGGAAAGAATTTCAAAACTGCAACCATTTCCTGTATGGTCTAAAATATTTTTAATTGCCTCAGCGGTACGCACAGGTAGCGTTGACTTTTCTACAATAATTTTATCATCTTTTGCAACTTTAGCTATGTTCCTTGCGCAAAGTTCAATAAATTTTAAATCAGCCGCCTGTCCCTTTCCTTTTCCGTAAGTTTTGGTAGGCGTATTTACCGAAATAAATATAATTTGTGCTTCAAATATTGCTTTATCAACCTCTGTCGAAAAAAATAAATTTTTGTTTCTAGTTTGTTGCACTATTTCTTTTAGTCCAGGCTCATATACAGGTAGCATATCTAAGTCTGAATGATTCCATTGTGCTATTCTTTCCTTATTTATGTCCACTACAGTTACCTGTATTTCCGGACATTTACTCGCAATTACAGACATTGTTGGGCCACCTACATAACCAGCTCCAATACAACAAATTTTGGTTATTTTTTTCATTTTTTTTCAACTATTTAATACTGCAAAGATTATAAATTATTCATTAACATCAATATTTAAGTTGTCGTTTGGAGAAAAAAAAACGTTCAACGTCATTAATGTTGCATTTATCGTAACAACTTAAACCTAAAATCAAATAACACCTCTTAAAAGCAGGGAATTATGGAATTGAACCATTTTATATGGTATTTTAAAGAAAAATAGACCGTATATATTGATTGTCCAATTATAATATTTGATATTTGCTACCGTTTACGTACAAAACCAAATATTATAATTCATGAAAAAGTGTTTAATTACTGGAATTACAGGTCAGGATGGTGCCTATTTAGCTGAATTTTTGCTAAAGAAAAACTATGAGGTTCACGGACTGAAAAGACGTTCTTCTTTATTTAATACAGATCGAATTGATCATCTATATCAGGACCCACATGTTGAAAATCGAAATCTTCACTTACATTTTGGAGATATGACAGATAGTACCAACTTGATTCGATTAATTCAAGAAATACAACCCGATGAAATATACAATCTAGCGGCTATGAGTCATGTTGCAGTTTCTTTTGAAACTCCAGAATACACGGCTAATGCAGATGGAATTGGAACATTACGTATTCTAGACGCAGTTCGCTTATTAGGTTTAGAGAAGAAAACTAGAATCTACCAAGCTTCCACTTCCGAACTTTACGGAAAAGTACAAGAAGTTCCACAATCTGAAACAACTCCCTTTTACCCAAGAAGCCCTTATGCAGTTGCAAAAATGTATGCCTATTGGATTACAGTAAATTATCGAGAAGCTTATGGGATGTATGCTTGTAATGGTATTTTATTTAATCATGAATCTCCCATTCGAGGTGAAACTTTTGTAACAAGAAAAATTACTAGGGCAACTTCAAGAATAGCTTTAGGCCTACAAGATAAAGTTTTCTTAGGAAATTTAGATGCAAAAAGAGATTGGGGTCATGCTAAAGATTATGTCCGTATGATGTGGATGATTTTACAGGCCGAAGAAGCTGAAGATTGGGTAATTGCTACAGGTAAAACAACCACTGTTCGTGATTTTATAAGAATGAGCTTTGCTGAAGTTGGTATTGAGTTAGAGTTTAAAGGTAAAGATGAAAACGAAAAAGGTTATATAAAAGCCTGTAATAATCCAGAACATCAGCTAGAAATTGGTAAGGAAGTCGTGGCTGTAGACTCAAGATATTTTAGACCTACAGAGGTTGATTTATTAATTGGTGATCCTACAAAAGCAAATACAAAACTAGGATGGGTACCAGAATATGACTTAGAAGGGCTTGTAAAAGATATGATGCAAAGTGATCTTAAATTAATGAAAAAGGATACCTACTTAAAAGAGGGTGGTTACCGTATTTTGAATTATTTCGAATAACCATGGATTTAGATTCAAAAATATATATTGCAGGGCATAGAGGTCTTGTTGGAAGTGCCATATTAAAAAACCTAAAAATAAAAGGGTATCATAATTTTGTGCTACGTACTCATGCAGAATTAGATTTGACCAATGCATTTCAGGTGGCCGAATTCATGCAATCAGAAAAACCTGATTATGTTTTTTTGGCAGCTGCCAAAGTAGGTGGTATTGTAGCTAATAATACCTATCGTGCTGATTTTATTTACGAAAATTTGATGATCCAAAATAATATTGTACATCACAGCTATATAAACAAAGTTAAGAAATTACTCTTTTTAGGAAGTACTTGTATCTACCCTAAGGAATGTCCGCAACCAATGAAAGAAGATTTTTTATTGACAGATACTTTAGAGTACACCAACGAACCTTATGCCATCGCTAAAATTGCTGGAATTAAATTATGTGAAAGCTATAATTTGCAATATGGCACTAATTATATATCAGTGATGCCTACAAATTTGTATGGCCCAAACGATAATTTTGATTTAGAAAAATCGCATGTATTGCCTGCATTGATTCGAAAAATGCACTTAGGAAAGGCTTTAGAACAAAAAGATTGGACCACTATTCGAACAGATTTAGACAAATTACCTATCCATGGAGTAAATGGATCAAGTTCTGATGCAGAAATTCTAGCCATACTTTTAAAGTATGGTATTAGTACTACTAGCGATGAAAAAATAGTTGTTGAAATTTGGGGTAGTGGAAATCCAATGCGTGAATTTTTATGGTCAGAAGACATGGCTGATGCTTGTGTTTTTATCATGGAAAACCGAAATTTTAAAGATACCTATGAACCAAATCAAAAGGAGATACGGAACACACATATCAATATCGGTACCGGTAAAGACATATCTATAAAAGATTTGGCATTCCTAATTAAAGAGAAAATAGGATTTCAAGGAATGTTGCAATTTAATAGTGACAAGCCAGATGGTACTATGAAAAAACTTACAGACGTGAGTAAACTTCATCAATTGGGATGGACGCATACCGTTGATTTGAATAGTGGCATTACTGATATTTATGATTGGTATTGCTCTAATTCTTAACCGTTTAAAAATCATCAAACACCAATGACATAATCAATTATTAAAAAAAAGATTTCGTTCATATGCAATCATCACAAAGAATTATATTCAACACAGGGGTTACATATCTGCGATTTTTTATTACCATTTTTTTAGCTTTCTATACGACACGGATAACCTTGCAAGTACTTGGAGTTAAAGACTTTGGATTATATAATGTTATTGGTGGTATTGTGGCTATGGTTGCTTTTTTAAATACTGCATTGGCTCAAGCAACACAGCGTTTTTTATCGTACCAGATTGGATCTAATAATATAAATGAGGTCAAAAAAGTGTTTGCCAATAGTATTATCATACATGGAGCACTTGCAATTTTTCTCCTAATTGGGCTTGAAGTTGTAGGTGTTTACTATGTAAACAATATACTTAATGTAGATCCAGAACGTTTATCCGCTGCCAATCTACTGCTTCAATTTTCTATTGTAGCTACCGTTCTGACAATTATTTCAGTACCCTATGATGCCTTGTTATTTGCACATGAAAATATGGTTTTTATTGCCTTAATTAATTTAATGGATGCCTTATTGAAGTTTTCTATAGCAATTGTACTATTGTATCTAGGGGACACTTCTTTCGATAAACTGGAGGTCTTTGGTTTTTTAATTATGACCGCAGCACTTATCAATAGAATTATATTGCAGGTATACGTTCGTAAAAAATATAAAGAAATAAATGTAGGTAATATTTTTAAGGAATACGATAAAAGTAAAATTAAGGAACAGGCTTCTTTTGCCAGCTGGAATCTGCTCGGAGTCTTAGGGTATATTGCCCGGAATAATGGTTTGGCTCTGGTCTTAAATTCATTTATGGGCACTCGCATAAATGCCTCCTATGCAATTGGCACACAAATTTCTAGTCAAGCACGTTTTTTTAGCAATACCTTATTTCAAGCAGTAAACCCACAAATTATTAAGAATGAGGGAGGCAACAATAGAAATTCAATGGTGAGATTAGGATTATTAGGCTCAAGATATGGTACCTTACTCATTTCGCTTTGCGCTATACCTCTTATTTTTTATATTAAGGAAATTCTTAAACTTTGGCTTGGAGAAATTCCGGAGTACACCGCTTTTATTGCTACTATGATGTTGGTCGCTGTTATATTAAACCAACTAACTTCTGGTATTGAAACCATGGTCTATGCCATTGGAAATATAAAGATGTATTCAATAATTGTAAGTATTATTAAAGTATTGGCCATACCCATTGCCTTATTTATTTTTTATTCAGGAGTAGACCATAGTATACAGCTTATTTTTTTATCGCTTATTGGTATTGAAATAGCTACTTTTATTTATAGAATTCTCTATGCTAAGCAAAAGAAATTACTTGACTTTTCTACCTACTATCGCACCGTTATTTCTGGTATTATAATTCCCTTATCCGTATATACTATAATCAATTTTTTAGTTTCACAGTATAGCCCCTCTTTACCTCTAAAGATTTTAGGTGCCTTATTAAGTGTAATCATCTATGTACTTTTAATTTATTTTCTAACTTTAGAAAAAGGTACCAAGGAGAATTTAACAGGAATTTTTAAAACTATCCAAAAAAAAATACAAAAAAAATAATATGGCTATAGCAAGAAAGAAAATACTATACGTACATCATGCAGGCGGCTTTGGTGGCGCTCCTAAAAGCATGGGCTATATCATAAAAAATTTAGACCGAGATAAGTATGATCCTCAAATTCTAAATATTGTTCCTGGACCAATAAATGAGTTTTTTAAAGAATTACCCTGCAAAGTAACTGTTATAAAAGAAATAAGAGCCTTCCATGGCTCTTACGTTGTAAAAAGCAACCTATTTTGGCATTTACTAAGTTGGTTTTTTTTACTTCCCAGCATCATATTAGCTTATAAAAATATTAAAAAAATAAGACCAGACCTAATTCACTTAAATTCGACTTGTTTGTTTGCTTTTGCCATTGCTGCTTATTTTCTCAAAATTAAAGTAGTCTGCCATGTGAGGGAGCCCATACGTAAAGGTTGGGCGGGTTGGCCATTAAGAGTTTTTAATAAAAAATTTGTATCTGGTTTTATAGCAATTAGTCAATTTGATCTTGACTCTCTACAACTTCCTAAATCATATACCAAGCCAAGAGAAGTAATTTATAACTTTGTAGAAAATTATCATGATGAAGCAAAACCAATTTATAATGAGTTCAGAAAAGAGCTAAAAATTTCCAAAGATGATATTCTATTGCTTTATCTTGCAAGATTTGCTGATAGTAATGGTTGGAAAGAATTAATTCAGATGGTAAAACCCCTCATAGCGGAACACGCTCATGTTCATTTAGCCTTGGTGGGAGCCAAAAATGAAGATGATTTTATCGATACAGGTAGCGATCATATTCATATTGTGGGTTTTCGACCTGACATCAGCGAAATATTAAAGACTTCCGATATTTTTATATGTCCATTCGTTTTACCCCATTTTGCTCGGGGAGTAATTGAAGCAGCGGCCTATTCAAAACCAAGTATTGGTGCTCAAATTGGCGGTGTAAATGAACTTATAAAGGATAACAAAACAGGATTTCTCTATGATAATCAAGATGAATTTATAAACTATTGTAATTTATTGATACAAAATGAGGAATTGCGAGCAAAGATGGGATTACAAGCGCTCAAATTTGCTCGTACTAACTTTGATCCAAACAAAAATTTAATAAGAACATATGCCTTCTATGCTAATTTTTTTTGACATAAGTTATATATCATAATCAATTCAATGTCTTAACCCAAAAATATTTAAGAGATGAAAACCATTAGATTTTACATATATATATATTATAATATTTTGAAGTTTAGAATGAACAAAAAAATAAAGTTTGGCTCTAAATTACGCTGTGTTGGGTCTTTAGCTATTACTATTCGAGGTCGAGGTTTCTTCGAAATTGGTGATAATCTAAACATTGTTAGTGGTTTGATGCTCAATCCACTCGGACGTAATATAAAATCCTGCATTCGAATTGATTCTGGAGCTAGTATTATCATAGGTAATCATTTAGGGATGAGTTGCTCTACCTTATGGGCCAAAAACAAGATTACAATTGGAAATTATGTGAAGATTGGTGCAGATGTATTAATAATGGATTCAGATATGCATACGTTAGATTATTTGCAACGTCGAAATCCTGATACCGATGCATCCAATGCAAAATCGGCGCCAATAATTATTGGCAATGATGTATTTATTGGAACAAGAAGTATCATAACAAAAGGAGTCCAGATAGGAGATCGTTCTATTATTGCATCCGGCAGTATTGTGACAAAATCAGTGCCTGAAGATGAAATTTGGGGAGGAAACCCAGCTGTTTTTATAAAAAGAATAAACCAACCAACAAGTGCATAAACTATTTTTTGATATCATAGCAACGGGTCACCATTCTGAATATATCAGTCATTTGATAACTTACTTATGTAATATCAATAATGATAATGATAATAATACCTATTCATTTGTAGTACACCCAGATTTTGAGACTAGATTTCCAGATATCGTTGAAAAAACGAAAAGCAATTTATACATACATTGGTATCCTATTACCACCAATGAACTTAATACCGTAGAACATCTTTCTATGGCTAAAGCATCTTTTGCCAACTTCAAACTAATGAATGCCTACGCAAAACGTTTGGAGGCGGACCATGTATGCCTGCTTTATTTGAATACCTTTCAGTTAGCATTATCCGTTAAAAAACCCACTTATACCCTTAGTGGAATTTTATTTCAGCAATTTTCCAGAATGCCCCGTACTACTTGGAAAGATAAACTGAAGTATCAACGAAAAAAAATAATTACCAAATTATATGCTAAAAACAAAAAAATTAAGGCGGTATATATCTTAAATGATTCAAAAACAGCTACGCTTTGGAATTCATGGTTTGATACAACTATTTTTAAAATGCTTCCAGATCCAGTACCATTATTAGAGCCTCTTGAAACTTTTAATATTTATGACCATTATGGTGTAACTCCCGAAAACAGAATTTATCTTCATATTGGTTCATTAGGCAATCGCAAAGGTACTTTTGAGAGTATTGAAGCTGCACATTTTATCTCAAAAGAAGAGCAAAATAAAACTACATTATTGTTAGTAGGAAAAACTGAGGATAAAACAACAGCACAAAAAATTAAGGAAACCATACATAAGGTTCAAAGAACGTCTCAGGTTCAGCTTATTTGGGATGATAGTTTTGTTTCTAATGAACAAATGAAAAGTATTTTTAACCAATGTTATGCAGTCTTAATTCCTTATAAAAATTCTGAGGCCTCTAGTGGTATTTTAGGACATGCCATTGCTTCCAAAAAACCAGTGATTACCACAGGAAGCGGTTTATTAAAAGAATTGGTAGAGACCAATGAATTTGGAGTTTTGTTGGACAAAGTTACACCTGAAAAAATAGCAGAAACCATTACCAAACTAAAAATAATTGATACCAACGAAGAAAGATACTCGCTTTTTTTAAATGAACATACTCCTCAAATTTTTTCAGAACTATTAATTTGATTAGATATTAGTATTAATAATAGAGAATGGATAGAAATTTATGCAAACGCAACCAATAGACAATAAAGGCATGACCAAAAATACGTTTTTAAATAGATGCATATTTATTGTGTCTTTTTTTACGTTTAGTGGATTTTATGCAATTTTAGCTATAACCATTTCATTATTAGGCTCCTCGGCTACTAGATTAATAACTGTACCTGTAAGACTATTGACAACAATACTTATGGTCTCCGTAATTTTCTATTCATATAAAAAAGGGAAGCAATTCTCGAAAAAAGAAAAGATTATTAAAATGCTTTTCTTTTTGTTTTGGAGTCTTTATATCATCAAATTACTATGGCATCATAGTCAAGGGTATCATTTGCGTCTAAATTGGATTGAGTATCTATTCTACGCCCTTAACTTTTGCATTCTTCCTTTTTTTATGTACATGTCTATATCCTTTGAAACCTATAAAAAAACCATCTTAGATGCGCTTATTTTTTCAGGTTTTTTAATGGGATTGACAACGCTTTATCTTTATAAAGATATTATAACTTCGGGTATTGGTAGAATTAGTTTAATCATTTATCAAAATCCTGATATGGAAACCTTAAACCCTCTTATGCTCTCGTATGCTAGTATTTTGGGGATCATGCTTTGCTTTTATGAGATCCTATACAATAAATCAAAAACAAAATGGTATACCATTTATCTTTGGGCTACTATAGGGCTATCGGTAGTTATGTTTCTATTGGGTGCTTCTAGAGGATCTGTATTAGCACTTTTTATAAGTATACTCTATTTGTCTTACCAAGCAGATGCTAAAATTAAGGTACGAATACTAGGGTTAATTTTAGTATTGACTCCAGTTCTAATTTGGGCCGTAGCAGCTTCAGGTAGTGCCGTTTTTGAACGAACTTCAAATTCCTTTGATTCTGGACAAACAGGTCGAGAATCTCTCTGGATGACTGCATGGAATGAATTTACTAATTACCCCATCTTAGGAGGTAGAATAGAAATTGGTTTTTATCCGCATAATATTTTTATAGAAACTTTAATGGCTACTGGTATTCTTGGATTTTTAATTCTTATTACAATACTATTAAAAAGTTTAAATAGAGCCATAGTTTTACCGAAAATTGATAGCAATTTTATTTGGGTAGCTATAATTTTAATACAGGGCGTATGCCAACATAGTTTTACTGGCGCACTTTATTCCTCTATATTAGTGTTCTTTCCTATGGGCTTATTGTATTCAAAATCAAAAACGGATTAAATTTAATTGTTAATTGTCATGCAAAAAAAAATATGTTTAATTTATAACTTTGCTCAGCATTATCGCCTTGGTATATTTAAACTTTTAGATCAAAAGTTAAATTGTGATTTTTATTTTGGGAACACCATGGATGATGTGAAAAAACTAAATTACTCAGAACTAAAGCATTTTAAAGAAGAACTGTTCAATATTAAACTTATTTCCCGTTTTTATTGGCAAAAAGGAATTTTTAAAATACTTTCCCAAAACTACACCGATTATATTATACTTGGAGAGTATTATTGCTTATCAACTTGGTATGCGCTCATTTATAGCAAATTTTCAAATAAAAAGGTTTATTTATGGACACATGGTTGGTATGGAAATGAAGGAAGTTTAAAGACCATAATCAAGAAAGCATTTTTTAATTTATCCGATGGAATATTTTTATATGGAAATTGGGCCAAAGATCTAATGGTTCAAGAAGGTTTTTTAGAAAAAAAATTACATGTTATTTATAATTCTTTAGATTATGAAAATCAATACCGAATACGCCAAAATTTAAAAAAAGAAACTATTTTCAAAGACTATTTTAAGAATGATTTTCCGGTAATAATCTTTATTGGCAGGTTAACAAAAATTAAAAAATTAAATCAAATTATTGAAACACAAAAAGTATTAATTGAAAAAGGCAAAAATATCAATGTCGTTTTTATTGGAAAAGGGGAAGAAGAAAATACTTTAAAAAAACAGGTGAATGATTTGAACTTACAAGAAAATGTCTGGTTTTATGGTCCAAGCTACAATGAAGAAGAAATTGGTAAATTAGTTTACAATGCAGATTTATGTGTGTCACCAGGAAATGTCGGTTTAACGGCCATACACGTCATGTCTTACGGAACGCCCGTAGCTACTCACAAAGATTTTACTATGCAAATGCCTGAATATGAAGCAATTCAAGATAAGCAAACAGGTTTTTTCTTTGAGAAAAATTCTATTAATTCAATGGTAACAAAGATTGAAGATTGGATCTTTGAAAATAAATATAACAGGGAAAATATACGAGATTTCTGTTATAAAATCATTGACTTAAAATTCAATCCAGATTACCAATTAAAAATAATAAAATCTGTTATTTATGAGTCTTAAAAATTCCCTAAGAAAACATTACAGGGGTCTAAGAATGTTTTTTTTGATACGAAAATTGAAACTTAAGAATGTACATAAAACTATTTATTTAGGCAAAGGATCAAAAATATCTCCCGATATTGTCGCAGGAGCTTATAGTTATATTGGACCTAATTGCCATATTTATCCAAAAGTATCAATTGGTACTTATACCATGTTGGCAAACAATGTGAGCATTATGGGTGGTGATCATAATTTCAATAAAGCAGGTATTCCAATTATATTTTCTGGTAGAGGTATTTTGAAGGAAACCATAATTGGTTCTGATGTTTGGATAGGCGCACACAGCATTATTATGACTGGCGTTACTATAGGAGATGGTGCTATTATAGCCTCTGGTTCAGTAGTAACAAAAAACATTGCAGAATATTCCATTTATGGAGGGGTACCCGCAAAAAAAATTAAAGATAGATTTGACAATTTAAATGATATAGAACTGCATCAAAAAATGTTATCCAAAAACTTCAAAGAGTGTGGTTTTGGATTTCATATGTTGTGCGAATAACTCAAAAATATTTTGGAACAAAAGATCAATATTAAGAATTATAAAAGTTCTCTAGGTAAAAAACATAAAATTAAACGATTAATATGGAACATCGTATGGTTTTGCTTAGCTAGACCTATACCAAGGCGTTTATTCAATGGTTGGAAGATTTTTTTATTACGTTGTTTTGGGGCCGAAGTACATTCTACATCCGTCGTTTATTCTTCTGCTAAAATTTATGCCCCTTGGATGTTAGAAATGGCGGCCTATTCCTGTATTGCCGAGGAAGTGGACTGTTATAACGTTGATAAAGTTTATATTGGCGAGCAATCTACTGTATCACAGAAAAGTTATTTATGTACTGCAAGTCATAATATAAATGATGTTAAGAATGCGTTAATCACTAAACCCATAATCATAAAAGATCAATCATGGATTGCTGCTGATGCTTTTATTGGCCCTGGTGTAACCATTGGATCTGGTGCAGTAATAGGCGCTCGTTCCGCAGTTTTTAAAGACGTTGAAGATTGGGCTGTTTATGGTGGAAATCCTGCTAAATTTATTAAGAAAAGAAAATTAAAAAATGAATAATTTATCAGCAATTATATTAACTTATAATGAAGAACAACATTTAGATCGTTGTTTGAATTCTTTAAAAGAAGTTTGTTCAGAGATATTTATAGTTGATTCATTTTCAACTGATAAAACAAAATCAATCGCTGAAAACTATGGGGCTCATTTTTTACAAAATAAATGGATCAACTATGCCACTCAATTTAATTGGGGTATCGCAAATGCTTCTATAAAAACAGACTGGATTTTAAGGATTGATGCTGATGAATATCTCTCTCCTCAGCTTATTCAAAGTTTAAAAAAGGAATTAGCAACTATTCCCGATTCTTATAATGGAATACGAGTAAAAAGAATAATGTATTTTATGAATAAACCTTTAAAAAAGGCAGGGATGTATCCTATCTGGCATTTAAAAATATGGCGTAAGGGTACAGCCATCTGTGAACAACGTTGGATGGACGAACGCATGTGCTTAACTTCGGGGGAGGTTTTCTCATTAGAAGGAGATCTTATTGATCATAACTTAAACAACATTACCTGGTGGACTCAAAAGCATAATAATTATGCAACCAGAGAAGCTATAGATATTTTAGATCATATATATAACTTCACGGGTAAACAACATATGTCTGGTAAGCTAATAGGGAGCAGTGAGGATCGAAGAAGATGGTTAAAAACCAAATATTATAAAATGCCCTTATTCATAAGACCCTTCTTATTTTTTAATATTAGATACTTTTTACAAGGGGGAATTCTAGAAGGAAAACGAGGATTTATATGGAATTTATTGCAATGTTTCTGGTATCGATTCTTGGTGGATGTTAAGATAGATGAAGCTTATAAAGCTGCAGGTAAAGACCGACAACGCCTATTGACTTATTTTTATGAGGAATATGGTTTTGACTTGACCAAAGTAAATTGAATTTATTGCTCTTTAGTTTGTTAATGTTTTTTTTAAAAAATTATGAAAATTTCAATTATTACCGTTTGCTATAATAGTGGAAAAACTATCGAAGATACTATTAAATCTGTCATTAGTCAGACTCACAAAAATGTTGAGTATATTATCATTGATGGAGAATCAACTGATAATACCTTAGCTATAATAGATAAATATAAGAACAATGTTTCAAAGTTTATTTCTGAACCGGATAAAGGTTTATATGACGCTATGAATAAGGGAATCTCTTTAAGCACTGGAAATATTATCGGGCTTCTAAATTCCGATGACGTTTTTGCAGGCATTACTGTATTAGAAGAAATTGCTGAGTTTCACAATACCCATCAAATTGAAGCTTCCGTTGGAAATATAGTACAAACCAAAGAAGGCAAAATAATTAGAACTTTTAATTCTAAAAATTGGAACCCTGAGAAATTAACCAAGGGGTTTATGCCACCACATCCTTCTATATTTTTTACCAGTACTATTTTACAACAACTTGGAGGCTACAAAACTAACTACAAAATTGCAGCTGATTACGAACTAATTATTCGTTATTTTCTTAAAAATAAAATAATTTGGAAATATTCTGGAATTACTACAACCTCTATGGCCGTTGGCGGAGTTAGTAGTTCTGGAGCTAGCAGTTACAGATTAATTACTTCTGAAATAGGTAAAGCTTTTAATGAAAATAAAATTTCATACTCTCCAACTAGGGTAAAGTTGCGGGGGTTCATAAAGATTATTGAATTACTCAAATTATAAAACTTTTCGAATTACATAATAAACATAGCAGATAACATTTTTTCTGACATAAAGAAGTCTCATGAACAAAATATTAATTACTGGGATTAACGGATTCATAGGGCAAAACCTTAAAGAATATCTTACTTCAAAGTTGCATCAAACCATAGGTATCTCAAGAAATAAAAAAAATGGAGAAACTATATCCTATCAAGATTTGGATAAAAATACTTTTTCTTCTTCTATAGCCATAGTACATCTTGCAGGAAAAGCTCACGACTTAAAAGGTATTAATAATGATGAAGAGTATTATCAAGCAAATACACAACTAACTAAAACCTTATTTGATCAATTTTTACAAAGTAAGTGTTCCGTATTTATTTATATGAGCTCGGTAAAGGCTGCGGCTGATAGAGTAGCTGGTATCTTAAAAGAAGATACCATTCCCAATCCTAAAACTGTTTATGGCAAATCGAAATTAGCCGCAGAAGAATACTTAAATTCTAAAATAGTACCTAAAAATAAGAGCGTATACATATTGAGGCCTTGCATGGTACATGGACCTGGTAATAAAGGAAATTTAAATTTATTATATAGTTTAGTTTCCAAAAAAATACCCTACCCCTTAGGTGCCTTTCAAAATGAACGTTCTTTTGTTTCTATCGAAAACTTATGTTTTATTATCAACCAACTAATAGAGAAAAGACCAAAGTCGGGTATTTACAACATCTCAGATGATAATACCATTTCCACAATTGAACTTATACAGCTAATTTCCAATACATTAAATACCAAAATTTTGATTTTGAAAATACCAAAAACACTAATTTTGTTTACAGCGAAAATCGGCACCTTCTTGAAATTACCCTTCAAAGAAGAAAATATTGATAAACTAACCACAAATTTCATAGTGAGCAACACTAAGATTAAAAGTGCTTTACAAATTCATTTTCCAATGTCATTGGAAGAGGGTTTATCTCGCACAATTACCTCTTTTAATAAAAAATCTTAAATCAATAGTTCTTAGGACTGACATATTAGTGCATATCTAAGCGAGTTATCAATTAAATTTTGAAAATTTGTTAATAACTAACCAATAAAAAATTCCTCACAAAAAAAATAGTTTGTACTTCATAACTATTTTTGGATATAAAAGTGCATTTCATCGAAAAATTATTAACTCTATCGACTAAAATTCATTTTGAAGCGTATCTAAAAGAGTATTACATCGAAAAAATAAGTTATTTCATCTAAATTTTATTTTTTTTAAATAACATTGTAATCCCTAAATAGTACAAATATTTTAATTATGAAGACCTACTTAAACAATGCATTTAGTTTTTTATTTATTATCGCATTCATTTTTTCTTCCCAAAGTTGCACAAATGATGCCTTATTCGTCGAAGCGATACTAGCCACAGAACCGGAATCAGAGCCTCCAGTGGATCCAGTTACAAATGAGGATCCAGTTCCTGTTGAGAATCCTAGTTCAACATTTAAAATACCAGAAGGTAGTTATTATGTAACAGTAAGTGGTAAATCTACAAATGACGGTTTGTCGGAAGCAAATGCTTGGGACATAGAATATGCTTTTTCAAATGCAAAAGCAGGAGATTATGTTTTCATAAAATCTGGTAATTATGGAAACATAGAATTAAGAGTTAAAAACCCTGGAACATCAAGTGAACCATTAAGGTTTATTGGATATACTTCCACCCCTGGTGATATTATAGCAGAACAAGGATCAACCTTTAAATATGGAGATCAAGTTGACCCCAATGTAATGCCTTTACTTCAAGCTACCAGAACAAACAACGAAGGAAATGGTAATGCAATTAATATTAGTCAACCTTATGTTGAAATTTCAAATTTTCAAATAAAAAATTACATTTCAGGTTTATCCTCATATGGAGAATATAATGTAGTAAATAACATCATCGTAGTTGAAGTAGGAGATTTCAACCCAGCACATTCTTATCCAACTGGTACTTCGAATGCTTTCTTAAATTATAATGGAATTGGAATTGCATTCAATGGGGAATTTTCAACTTTAAAAAATTGTTTTGTTTTAAATTCTGGTTCAGAAGGTTACAGGTTTTATGAAGCACAAAATCAAACACACTCATATAACCAGGTATACTCAGATAACAATATTAACCCGACTGATTATTATTATTTATTTAGTACAGGTTCTAGTAATAATGAAATATCCAATATCCATGTAGAAAGAATAGGTAATTTAGAGCATGGCGGACATGGACTCGTTCTTAAAACGCTGGATGTAAATAATAATAATTTTTATGATTGTTTGATAAAAAACACCAATGTTGAACTTTCCTACTCAGGAGTTAAAAATAATTCATTTATTAGATGTAAAATTATTGGTGGAGATGATGGAGATGGAGGTCTTTCGATTGCTAATGGAGCAAACAATAATAGTTTTATAAATTGCGTAATTAGTAACAATCAAGGAGTAATGTTCGCAGATTGGGATGAAACTGTGAGTTTAGGAGATGTTAAAAATGCCGGGCATAATAATAAATTCTTTCAGTGCGAAATTAAAGATATGATAGGTGGTGTTAATTTTTATTGGTATTCAGTTCAAAATTCCGAAATCTATGCAAATGATAACATATTTGAGGAATGTACTTTTTCAAATCTGGATAACCTATTTATTGTTGATAGAGCAAATCTTAATACAAAATTTATTAACTGTTCCGTTGTAAATGTGAAAAAATTAAGAGATAGTTATTACCCTACCATACATAGTTCAATACCTCTTAATATAGTACATCAAAATACAACTTATGAAAACTCAGATTTTTAAATATACAACTTAGCAATATTATTAGTTTTAGGATTTATTGCTTAAATGATGGGAATTAAACTATGTATTAAAAACCATAAATCCTACGAATCTATTCCATAAAAATGAAAACAGCTCCAAAAAATTGGTGCTGTTTTTTTTTAGGACAATATATATTTGTATTATAAGATTGCCACTCATTCTGCACTCCTAATAGTTCTTTTCTTATCTGTTTTATATAAGGTAAATTTGTAGAATACTATAAAATACTTGTTTTAAAATGCTACTTATTCTTTTAGCCTTTCTATTTTCAAAAAGAATAGAGTTTAAATACTTATTGATTTAATCCTATATTCGGTTAATTGATTTTGATTGTCATGTACACAGTATTTTAATCTTCAATCAGAATTACGTATTACAATAGAATTCTTATTATTTCTCCTTTCTTTTATAACAACTAATTTCAAAAAGAGTGGTTATCAGTAGAATGGTATGATTAACAAAAGAAAAGAGTTACCACTAAAGACTATTTCGTGGTAACTCTTTTTCTAATTATAGATTTTCTATCCCATGGGTCATTAATATTTTGTACCTATCAACAATTGAGAAGAATCTATATTTCCTATAACATCTATAATCTTCACAAAATACATTCCTGAATTTAAAGATTCGATATTCAGCAAGTATTCGTTTCCTATTTTAACTTTTTGTGGATCATATGTTTTTACTATTCTACCAGAAGCATCAAAAATAGAGATACTGGAAAGTTCATTTTCAGAATTAGCAAAGCTAAGTCTTGTTTCACTTAATGCTGGATTAGGGTATAATATCATATGTATTAATTTTTCTTTATCCAATATTAAATCTTCCTGTATTGAAGCTTTTAAAGCAGTTGATCCTGAATTGGTTGTTACCGCTACATTATCCATAATATATACTTCTCCGGAAGCACTTACTCCAGTTTCAACAACAATTTGAATTGTACTTCCTGTTATATTACTAACAGTAAATGTCTGCGAATTTATATTACCTGTTGCTTCACCAAATTGTATAGGAGATCCATTATCAACCATATAAAAAGCTCTAATATAATCTGCTGGTTCCTTGGTGTTATCATCATCGTTTATAGCTATTGAAATTGATGTGCCGCCTGTTACTTGTATAATCTCTGAAGTCCAAGTTCCAATTCCAGCCCCATTAGTTGTTTCAAACCTAAGCGCCCCTGCATCAACATAAAAGTTACCACTACTACTCCATGCTGTTTCCCCTTGATCATCAGTTACACCATTAGAAAGATTATTAAAATCTTCAACCCACGGTAAATCAGATGTAAGTTCTGACACCAATTCTAATGTCAAGGACATAGTTACCTGAACCATATCTAAATCTGTTGCTGTAATTACCACATTAAAAATAGATCCTAGATCACTTGTTGGTGGAACACCCTTTAAAGCACCTACTTCGGCATCAAAAAATAACCAGTTAGGCAAATTTGTTGTTCCATCCAATAACGCTGTATAAGAAAGTTCGTTCCCTGGATAGCCTCTGTTTATATATTGATCAAGATTAATATCAAAAGTTTCTTCTATAACAACTTGTTGATTGGCAGAACCAACTGTGTTTGGTTCATTTTCGGGTTTAATGTTCACAAAATAGAACATATTATCATTCCAATCACATGGAGCACATCCGCTACCGCCAGAGAAGTCCATCATTCCGATGTATTCGTTAGGCACTATAGTACCATGCTGGTCTCTAACTTTATAAAGCCTTGCGTAGAGCATTTGAGGGTTGCTCCCCGAAGTATTTGTGCCACCACTGCTTGGCTTATTTTCTATTACAACCCTAAAAGGCTCTGTAATGGAGTTATTAAAATCATTGCTGATTGCC
>TARA_R110002050_G_scaffold133268_3_pt1 | contig 27472 bp, 23 predicted proteins | sample TARA_R110002050 | Tara Oceans TARA_R110002050 (sample SAMEA4396988) | marine metagenome | biome: Polar Biome; feature: [DCM] deep chlorophyll maximum layer (ENVO:01000326); material: water (ENVO:00002006), including particulate matter (ENVO:01000060) such as... | depth 25 m
GTAAATGGCAAGCAATCAATCACCATCTACCCAGAACAATTCAGATGAAATTGACTTAGGGCAATTGTTTCAATTAATAGGAAGGGGCTTTAATGCTGTTTTTCGTTGGTTTTTAAGAGTATTTCTTTATTTAAAAAAGAATCTACTCATACTTATTGGCCTGGTTGTTGTTGGTTTTGCAATTGGGTACGGTCTCAATCAAATTATATCTAAAAAGTATAAAACAGAGGTCATTGTTAAACCTCAATTGGAAAGTAAAAACTATTTATATGATGTTGTAACCGAAATACAATCTAATATACAAGCGAAAGATACTTTGTTTTTTAATACCATAGGTATAAATGAAGTTGATTTTACAGGTTTAAAAATTGAAATAGGTAGAGTCGCAGAGGTAAGCAATTCTGAAAGTGACTTAAAATATTTAGAACTGCTTCAAAGCTTTGAAAATACAGATGCTATTGCTGATATCGTTAGGGCCGAGTTACAAAACAAAAGCTCTTTCAACCATAGAATTACTTTTTATTATAACAATGCTGCATTTGGTAAGCAGTTTGCAAAAAAGGTTTTAGATTATATTAACTCCAATACCTATTTTAACGGGCTATTAGAAATATATAGAAACAATGCCCAAGATCGTATTGAACAAGACGAGAAATTATTAAAACAAGTAGATGAGATTATAGTTAATTATACAAGTGGTCTAGCTAACAAAGGTAATAGTACTGCAACTGATAAGATTATTCTTGATAACCAAGAGCAAGTTAACATTGCTGATATTTTTGAATACAAAACAGGACTGATCAGAGATATAGAATCCAAAAAAATAGAACTAGAAGAACGTACTGTGCCTGTAAGTGTTATCAACCTTGGGGAAACACAAGTAGAACATAAGTCGTTTTTTGGGAAGAGTATTGTGTTGATTCCATTATTACTTCTTTCTGGCTTCTTCGTATTTTCAGCACTCCTTTATTTGAATAAGAAGGCAAAATCTTTAATGTAGTGTATGATAGACCAGCTATCTGACAACACAATTCTAATCACTGGTGGTGCTGGTTTTATAGGGAGCAATTTTATTGTTTACTTTTTAACGAAATACCCTAATATTAGGGTAGTTAACTTAGACAAACTAACCTATGCTGGTGATATAAACAATTTGAGTGAATTAAGTAATAATCCTAATTACACTTTTATTGAAGGAGATATTTGCGATGCAACCTTAGTTTCAAAACTATTTCATAAGCATGAAATAAAAGGCATAATCAATTTTGCCGCAGAGTCACATGTAGATAATTCAATTAACTCTCCAGGGCAATTCATAAAAACCAATATTGAAGGTACTTTTACGTTATTAGAGGCAGCTAGAAACTATTGGAAAGGTGAAAATTATAGATTTCATCATATTAGCACAGATGAAGTTTATGGGTCTTTAGGTGAAAATGGTTTTTTTACCGAAGGGTCAAATTACCAGCCAAATAGTCCTTACAGTGCATCTAAGGCTTCATCTGATTTTTTGGTTAGAAGTTATCATCATACTTATGGTATGAACGTAGTCACCAGTAATTGCTCAAATAATTATGGACCGAAACAGCACGATGAAAAATTAATTCCTACAATTATTAGATCAGCTATAAAAGGATTGAAAATTCCAATTTATGGTAATGGCAAGAATGTAAGGGATTGGTTATTTGTAGAGGATCATTGCAAAGGAATAGATCTTATTTATTTTAACGGCGTTGCTGGTGAAACCTATCTTTTAGGAGGAAATAATGAATATGATAATTTAACGATTGCTGAAAAAATTTGTGAATTTATAGATTTAAAAGTACCCAAAAGCAATGGTGGTTACAAAGACCAAATTAAGTTTGTTGATGATCGATTAGGTCATGATTTTAGGTATGCCATTGATGCATCCAAAATTAAAAAAGAACTAGGTTGGAATGCATTAGAAAGTATCCATACTGGTTTAGAGAAGACAGTTGACTGGTATTTAAAAAAGTTTCAATCCAAATAATTATGAAAGGAATTTTACTTGCAGGAGGTACGGGATCGCGACTTTGGCCTTTAACAAAAGCATTAAGTAAACAGTTAATGCCAATTTATGATAAGCCAATGATTTATTACCCGTTATCTACGCTAATGATTGCTGGAATAAGGGAAATTTTAATAATAACTACACCAGATGATTTACCGTTATTCAAAAAACTACTGTCAGACGGTAAACAATTGGGTTGTACATTTCAATATGCTATTCAGCCAGAACCAAAGGGTTTGGCAGAGGCTTTTATAATAGGTAAGGAATTTATTGGTAATAGTAAGGTTGCTCTAGTTTTAGGAGATAATATTTTTTACGGTAATGGTCTGGAAAAATTATTAAAAGAAAATTCTAAGCCAGAAGGCGGTATAATTTATGGGTATCATGTAAATAATCCAAATAGATATGGTGTGGTTGAGTTTGATGAATTTGGAAAAGCTATTTCAATTGTTGAAAAACCTCAAATTCCTAAATCAAATTATGCTATACCGGGAATTTACTTTTACGATAATAATGTAGTAGAGATCGCAGAGCGAATAAAACCTAGCAAAAGAGGAGAACTGGAAATTACAGATGTAAATATCGCTTACTTAAATAAAGGTAATTTGAAAGTAAGTGTTCTTGATAAAGGAATTGCTTGGTTAGATACGGGCACCTTTAGTTCTTTAATGAACGCATCTCAGTTTGTGCAAGTAATAGAAGAACGTCAAGGATTAAAAATAGGTTGTATAGAAGAGGTAGCATATACACAAGGCTTTATTGACACAAAACAACTGGAAAAGTTAGCTGGGCCGTTATTAAAAAGTGGATACGGAGAATATTTAATGCGCCTGATTAAATGAAAATATCTGAATCAAAACTAAAAGGATGTTTAATCTTGGAACCCCAAATTTATTCAGATGAACGAGGGATGTTTTTTGAGGTTTTCAGAAAAAAAGAATTGGAGGTTTTTTTAGGTCATAATATTGACTTTGTCCAAGAAAATACCTCTATTTCCAAGAAAGGAGTTTTACGTGGTTTGCATTACCAAAAAGGACTAGGGGCACAGGCTAAATTAGTTTCCGTCCAAAGAGGAGAAGTAATAGATGTAGTGGTAGATTTAAGACCAAATAGTGAAACTTTTGGACAGCATATCAAGGTTAATTTATCTGATAAAAACCGCATAAGCCTTTATATACCAAAAGGTATGGCCCATGGTTTTGTAACACTATCCAACGAAGTAATTTTCACTTATTTATGTGATAATTATTACGACCCTGAATTGGAATCGGGCATTTTATATAGTGATCCAGATTTAGGAATAGACTGGAGCTACCCGATTTCAGAACTGATCGTGTCAAAGAAAGACATGCTTCTGCCTAGTTTCAAAGATTTAGAAAAATGAAGAAAGTATTAGTAACAGGAGCCAATGGGCAACTAGGTCAATGTTTGCAAAAAATAACTCCATCATATAAAGAATTGAATGTTATATTTAAAAGTTCCAAGGAGTTAGATATCACTGATATTTTAGAAATAGAAGAAGCATTTGTAAAGGGCAATTTTAATTATTGTATTAACTGCGCCGCATACACAAATGTAGAACAAGCCGAGAAAACACCAGATATTGCTTATAAGGTAAATGCAGAAGGTGTTAAGAACTTAGCCAATGTTTGTAAAAGATATAATACGACCTTAATACACATTTCTACCGATTATGTATTTGATGGTGAAAAGGATGAACCGTATACCGTAAAGGATGTGCCTAACCCAATTAATGAATATGGTAAATCTAAATTACTAGGTGAAAAGCATATTGAAGAGATAATGGACAATTATTGTATTATAAGAACATCTTGGTTGTATTCTGAATTTGGCAAGAATTTTTATACTACTATTCTGAAGAAGGCTAAAACAGATGATATTCTTAGAATTTCTAATACTCAATTAGGATATCCCACAAATGCTATGAATTTGGGTGAATTTATCATTGGGGAAATAAAGTTGAATGAATTTAAATATAGAGTTTACCATTTTACCGATAAAATTGAAATGACTTGGTACCAGTTTGCAGTAAAGATAATAAATGACAAAAAGCTTTCAAATAAGGTCGTTATATTTGATAATAACACAGCTTATCTTGCTTCTAGACCAAAAAATAGTAGGATTAATTGATCTTTTTTAAGAGGGTTACAGTGAAAAATTAATTAATGAAAAAGTTCAAAATTTTATTAGACAAATATAACAACATTGTCCAAAATTTTTCTTATTTAACCTTACTGCAAATATTCAATGTTTTTTTTCCCATTATAATTTACCCATTTTTAATTGATATGTTCGGGTTAGAATTATGGGGAAAAATAGTTCTAGCTCAATCTTTAGCGCTTTATTTGTCATTATTTATTGATTTTGGATTTGACCGATTTGCAGTCAAGGAAGTTTCTATTTATAGAGAAGATATAATAAAGTTATCTGAAATTGTTTCTTGCATTGTTCCAATTAGGCTATTTCTTGGTATAATAGTATTCTTTATTTATTTCATAGTGGTTATAAACGTTCCTTTCTTTAAAGGAGATGAAATCTTGTATTTATTATTTTACGCCTTGAATTTTAATTTCATTCTTTTTCCAAAGTGGTTTTTCCAAGGGATAGAAGAAATGAAATACATAGTTATCATCAATGTGTCAGTTAAAATTGTTTTCGTTGTTTTAATGTTTTTAACCATTAAAAGTGCTGCGGATTATTTGAACGTGCCTATTTTTTTCGGAATTGGTGCATTTGTTGGTGGTCTAATTGGGTTATATGTAATGTTTAATCATGAAAAAGTTACTTTAAAATTATACAGTTGGGATAAGTACTTTTTTTACTTAAAAAGTAGTTTTTATCTTTTTGCATCAACCTTTGTTATTTCTATTAAGGATCGTTTTAACGTATTTATTGTTGGATATTTTTTAGGAATGCAAGAAGTAGCTTTGTATGATATTTCGATTAAACTTATTTCCTTTATAACGCAGCCAATAGAGGCTATAAATGGAGCAATTTATCCAAAGGTTGCAAAAGATTTAAACATGGGTTTTGTTAAAAAGGTTGCTTTTTACAGCTTTTTGTTAGTATTATCAATGGTAGTAGTTACACAATTTTTTTTAACAGAGATTTTTCATTTTTTGAATATTGAAGAGTTGAATAATGAGAAAGAAATTCGGCTATTTTTATTTAGTTCATTATTTCTTACGTTATCTGTTTTTTTAGCGCGAAATTGTTTTATAGTATTTGATAAGTTTAAACTACTTTTTCATACAATGCTAATGTCATCTGGGTTTTATTTGATATTAATCGTTCTATTGTACTTCTTAAATCAAATAACTTTCAAGTATATTGTTCTAGTAGTGTTTATTGTTTATATTTTTGAATTTTTATATCGCTATTATCTAGCAATTAAATACAATCTTATATCCATGGGCATTAGATCAAAATTGGGCAAATATTATTATGGTGGAGGCTCTTTTAGCTACTTAGCAAAACCTTTAGTTTATCTGTTTGACTTTTATAGGCATAGAATTGTTAAAGAAAAGGCTTTTACCGAAAACCGTTTTAAAAGAAGAATGGGCTATGATTTGGATTTAAACAATCCAAGAACCTTAAATGAAAAAATACAGTGGCTAAAACTCTATAATAGAACACCCTTACATACTATATGTGCCGATAAAATTGCGGTTAGAGATTATGTGGCGGATAGGGTTGGTGCAGAGTATTTAGTTCCTTTAATTTTGGTTACAGAAAATGTCAATGATATAAATTATGAAAATTTACCAGAGGAGCCGTTTATTATAAAAACAAACCATGATTCTGGAAGTTATAAAATAGTAAAGGATAAAAATGATATTAATGATTGGAATGAACTTAGGCGTTTTTTTTCAAAAAGCTTAAAGTCTAATTTTTACTACAAATCAAAAGAATGGCAATACAAGAACATACCACCAAAAATTTTAGTTGAAAAGCTTTTAATTACAAAGAATGGAAGAATACCTGAAGATTATAAGATTCATTGTTTTAAAGGTGAACCCAAATATATACAGTTAGATGTAGACCGAGGTAAGCCGAATCATTCTAGAAATTGGTATGATATAAATTGGAAAAGAACACAGTTTCATTGGTCTACTAAGCTGAAGACGGGAGGAGAAACATTACCAAACAACTTAAATATTCCTCGACCTAGTACTTTAGACGTCATGATTGAATTAGCAAGGGTTTTAAGTGACGCATTTCCGTATGTAAGAGTTGATTTTTATTCATTAGATGATACTAAAGTATATTTTGGTGAGATTACTTTTAATCATGACTCTGGTTTTAGACCGATTATTCCTAAAGAGTGGGATTACAAGTTAGGTGAGTTGGTAACGTTGCCAGTTGATAATAGAAAATAATATAAATATGAAACTGAGAGTCGTTTTTTTACTACCATCACTTGGCGGAGGCGGTTCTGAAAGGGTTTTCATGAATTTGTGCAAGTATTTCAATAAAGATAAGTTTGAAGTTACTTTGTGTCTCTTAAAAAAAGAAGGTGAGTTTTTGCCTCAGATTGAGGAGGACCCAACTATTTCCATACATGATTTAAAAGTGTCAAGAGTTCGTTATTCGATTTATCCAATCATAAAATTTATCAGAAAGGAACAACCGGACATAGTTTTATCTACATTGGGTCACTTGAATGCAATGTTATCAGCTGTTTCTTTTTTAATTCCAAGAAATGTAAAGGTGATTGGCAGAGAATCTAATATTGTAAGCAAAAGCAATCATAATAGAATCTCGATTCTTTTTTATAAAATGTTTTATAAGAATTTTGACAAAATTATAGTTCAAAGTGATGATATGGAGATAGATTTAAAAAATCTTGTAAGAAATTTAAAAGAAAATCAAGTTGTAAAAATTAATAATCCAGTTGATTTAAAACATATACAAAGTCTTAAGCATTCTACAAGCATTTTGCTTCCTCAAGACAAAATTAATTTAATATCTGTAGGTAGTTTAACTTATCAAAAAGGATATGATTTGCTTTTTAAATCTTTTGCGAAATTTGAGGATAAAGAGAAATATCATATTTCTATTATTGGAAAAGGTAAGTTAAAGAATGAGTTAATTGAATTATTAAAAATATTAAACATCGAGAAACATGTTTCGTTACTTGGTTTTCAAGATAATCCTTATAAATACATATCACAATCATCAATATTCATTTCAAGTTCTAGATTTGAGGGTTTTCCAAACGTTGTTTTAGAATCTCTCATCTGTGATGTTCCGGTTATTGCAAACAATTATAAAGGCGGTATTAATGAAATTATAAATAAGCCAATTTTTGGTCAAATTATAGATATAGAAAATTCTGAATTATTAGAAAGAACTTGTAACAAGATACTTTCTAAAGACCATTCAAAAGATAAAATTAGCGAAGAAGTGAATCAAAGATATGGTATAACTTCTATTGTAAGCAGATATGAAGATTTAATACTGAACATGTAAATTATTGCACATGATAAATTACATTGTTCTTTACTTATATCTTTTTTCAAATTCTCTGCTCCAAACAATTTTAAATAAAAGAATTAAAGGATTAATATTCATTGCTTTTATAGCTATAGTTTTTGTGCTTACTATAAGAGGAAGCCATGGTGTTGATACTGAAATTTACTTGACATTTTTCAATGATATTGGCAAAAGGGTAAAGGGTTATGACGGTTTGGACTTGGGCTTTTTATATATTTCAACGTTGATTAAAAAAATTTATAATAATGAAATTTTCTTTTTATTCTGTATTGCTTTCATTTCAGTAAGTTTAAAATTAAAAGCGGCCCATAAATTATCCCCATTGCCTTTAGTCACAGCATTTGTGTTGTTTGGAACGTATTTTTTATCGCTTGAAGCAAATCAGATTAGACAAGCAATGGCACTTGGAATAGGTCTTTTTTCACTTCATTATGTGATAGAAAGAAAGAAGACTTCGTTTTTTATATGTATCATCTTAGCTGCAACATTTCATGTTTCGGTCATCATATTTTTACCGGTTTGGTGGTTATATGATTTAAAAATCAAAAGAACTACTCTTTTAGCAATACTTGGTATTTCATTTTTATTTGTCTTTATATCCTTAATTGAGGTATTTCAATTTGCTGTCAGGTTCAGCTTTTTGTGGGGAGAATTTATTTTTTCGAAACTTTTGAATTATGCTTCTAAAATGGAAAGAGTAGGTTTTTCTCCTATTCAAATTTGGTATATTTTAATATCTATTATTTTTATTACAGAAAAGAAAAAAATCAACGATCCCAAATATTCGTTTTTATTGAACTTGTTCATAATTGGAATATCGCTCAATTTTTTCTTAAATAGTTTTTCCTATATGATACGAATTACTTATTACTTCATAGCTGTTGAAGGTTTTTTGTTGGCATATTTAATTAAAAAATCTGAAATGGTAACCAGAATACTATTGTTTCTATTAGCTGCTATTATGCTAGCGCTAAAAAATTATAAGTACATAAATGCTAACTTAGAATATTTTCTATGAAGAAGGTACTTCATCTATTTCCTGCGTATAAAATAGGAGGCGCCCCGGTAAATGTTTTAAGATTCATTAAAGGAAGTAAAGATAAAATTCGCAATTATGCTGCTGCCTGCAATATTGATGGAAATTTGTTTAACAAATATGTTGAAGCTACTGATGATAGCTTTGATGTAAATTTAACTAGTATTAAACTAAGCTCGTATCTTAAATTGCTCCGAATAGTAAAAAATGTCAAGCCTGATATTATACATGCTAATGGTAAAGGCGGGGCATTTTATGCGTTTTTAATTTATATATTCTATAAGGTAGATATTTATTATACGTTTAGGGGATTTCATATTAAGTATTCTGGAATTAGACATACATTTCATATGCTTTTTGAAAAATTATTTTCTTATTGTTATGTAAAGGCTATTGCAGTTAGTCATTCTGAAAAAGAATTGTATTTAAAGACTACTGGGGTGAATGATATAAAGGTAACGGTAATCGGTAATGGAGTAGACATTTCTAAAATGCAATTACCAAGTGAATTACAAGGTGTTTTAGATAAATATAAAATTAACATTGTAAGCTTATCTAGAATAGACCCTGTCAAGGACATTGTTACAATGTTAAAGAGTTTTGCATTACTGAACAATCAAGATACGGCTTTGCACATTATGGGCGGATTTTTAGATGGTGATATATTGTATAAGGAAAAAGTGGAAAGTACAATTAAATCATTAAAATGTAGCGATAGGGTGTATTTGTGGGGGGATATGCCTAGTGCGGGTAATTATATACATAATTTTGATTTATATTTGTCAACCTCCTTGTCAGAAGGTTTGCCAACTTCAATAATAGAGGCTGGACTAAGCAAAATACCAGTAATTGCATCTAACTGTAATGGGAATATTGATTTAATTAAAGATTTTGAAACAGGATATTTGTTTTCTAAAAAAGATATAGCAGGTCTTGTTAGTAAACTTCAATTAGCTATAGATCAACTAGGATCTGTTGAACAATCAGAGATTTTAATTAAAAATTTGAATCAAATGCATTCATATTCTATAGATTCTCATGTTAATAAATTAATAGAATTATATATTAATAAAGGTATTGAAGGTTTTACAAGTAAATAAATATTATTATCCAGATATTGGGGGTGTGGAGACTGTAGTAAGTCAATACGCTCAAGCTTTAAAAAATCTACACAAGGTCAAGGTTTTGTGTATTCATAAAAATTTTACTTTTAAGACGGTAAAGGAAAATATTGATGGGGTTGAAATAGTGAGGTGTTCTTCTTTTGGAACTTTTATGTCTATGCCACTTTCAGTTTCTTTTTTTTATCATTTCTTCAAATTATATAAATCTCATGATTTATTTCATTTTCACGAACCGTTTCCATTGGCATCTTTACTTTCGTTGTTTATTAGTAGTAAGAGAAAGATTGTTGTTACATGGCACAGTGATATTATAAAGCAAAAATCTTTAAAACGACTTGTAGAGGTTTTTCAATCACATTTATGCAAGAAAGCATCTATTATAACTACAACGTCCCCTAATTTACTTAAATTCTCGAAGGTTTTGAAAAAATTTGAGAATAAAGTATCAATATTACCTTTAGGGATTAATTTGAATCCAATAGATCAAAAGTTATCAAAAGGAGAGTATATTTTATGTTTAGGAAGACTCTCGTACTACAAAGGTATTGATGTCTTATTACAAGCCTATTTGAAAGCTAAAACAAGAAAAGAACTATTTATAGTAGGTGATGGAGATAAAGATATAGTGGAGTTGATCACAAAGTATCAAAATAAATCCACAAGAAAAATCAAGTTTATAAATCAATTTGTCAGTGAAGAAGAGAAACGGAATTTATTAAAAAAATGTTTGTTTTTCGTTTTTCCCTCAATTGCTGCTAGTGAAGCATTTGGGATTATTCAATTGGAGGCGATGTCTTATGGCAAACCTGTAATTAATACTAATTTGCCAACTGGGGTCCCTTTTGTGAGTCTTGATAATGTTACAGGAATTACAGTTGAACCTTCCAATATAATAGCATTAGCTCAGGCTATTGATAAATTGTCTTTTGATAATCAATTGGTTGATTTAATGGGAGAAAATGCAAAAAAAAGAGTAATCTCTCATTTTTCAAATGTAAAAATAATGACAAAACTGCTTAGAATCTATGATAGTTTATGAAGCTAGATAAGAACTTTATTGGGTTTTACATTTTTGCATTAGTATTACCCTTGCCCTTACCTTTGATTGTATTGTCAATTGCTGCAGGTTTATTGATTTTAAACTGTTTTTTTTTAATAAAAAAACCAATTGGTATTGATTTTTTATCTTTGTTGTTTCTTTTGTTTTTCCTGTCTGATTTATTGTCCTTGGTATTTTCTGGTAGGAGTTTTTTTGAAAACACTATTATAAATGATGTGAAGATTATTTGTTCTGTTCTTCCAATATTGATTTTTAATATTAAGGATAAATTAAAATTAAAGTCAATACAAAAATCTATTTTAGATATTTTTACAGGTGGTGTTTTAGTTTACATAGTATATTGTATACTTTATTATTTCTATTTTATTTATACGCACCCAAGGTATACGGTTCAAATTGACAATTATTTATTTTGGGCAATAGAAAATAATTTTCCTGGTACTTTTCATAGATCTTATATTGGTGCTTATATAGTTTTTTCATCTGTATATGTGTTAAGAAATTTTCTTAGGCTAAAGAATGTTAAGTTAAAAGCGCTATATGGTCTTATTTTTTTACTTGAATTATGTGCTATATTTTTTTTAGGTTCAAAATTAACCATGGGTATTTTTTTATTGGTTAATACGCTCTTGTTATTGAAAAACTACAGGGTCTTGGTAATCCCATTATTTTTAAGTGTTTTGGTTGGTTTCTTTCTTATTAAAGAATGGATTTTCAAATCACTAACAAAATCATATTATGACAGGACTGTGTTTTTTTCAAGATCTGTTGAAATAATAGACGAGAATTTTTTATTTGGAATAGGAGAAAAGAATATTTTAAAGCATACGGTTACAATAAACGATGTGGTTACAACACTAATTCCACATAATTCATTTTTAAAAGAACTTTTGTCGAACGGATTTTTAGGGTTTTCTATATTAACTAGTTTGTTGGGATATGTAATTTATTTAGCATTTAAAACCAACAATTCATTGTTTCAATATTTTTTAGTTTTAGTAATAAGTTTATGTTTAATTGAAGATTTTATGTATTTGCAAAGAGGTCTTTTCTTTTTTATTTTCTTTACTGTTTTCTTTTGCAATACAAGTATTAGGAAAAATTTAGTATAAATTGCGAATCTTTAATTAGTGTTATGCCCAATCCTTCAATTTTAAATTCAATAGAACGTAAGTTTATTCTCTTAGTTGGGGATTTGGTTATTATAATATCAAGTCTAAATGTTTTTATCAATAATGCTATTGATATTGAATTTGCGTCTTTTAAATTAAAGGTTATAATAACTGTATTTGGAGTGTTTTCGTTTCTAACGCTTTCTTACATTTTGGATTTATATAATCTACAGAAAACCTTAAAAAGAAAGTATGTTGTTTCACAGGCACTGTATATTACTGCTTTATTTGTTTTCACTGTTTTTATATTTTCTGTATTGTTTTTTGACACTAGTTTTTGGAGAATTCCATTGCTGGTCTTCCTAATTCTAACACCAATAGAAGTTGCTCTTTGGAGATTGTTCTTTGTAAATGTTTTTAGAGTTATACCTACGACTAAAAATGTATTACTAATTTATGATAAGGAAACAGAAAAACATTTTAGGGAAGTAACCTCTTCTATTGATGGCGGCGATGTTGAAACTTTTTATAAGGTAAAACTGACATATAATCTTAATCAGCACAATGAAATAAGAAATAAGTTTTTTGTTGCAACAGAAAAAGTCGACTCTTGGATAGTGAATATTAAAAATTATAGTGATTTTCCGGATGATTTGGAAAAACTACTTTTAAAATCCATTTTAAAAGGCAAAGAGGTTATATCCTATACTTCTTTTTATGAAAATACTTATGAAGCATTACCTATACAATCTCATAATGACAGTTTTTATGAAATATTGCAATTAAGAAATAGAAAAATTAGGTATTTACATACAATATTTAGTTTTATTGTGAATCTTATTCTATCGATTTTTGTTGGTTTGGTCTTATTGTTCTGTATTCCGGTGGTTTTTATTTTGAATTTCTTTTTTAATAGAGGACCTTTATTTTATACTCAAAAAAGAGTTGGGCTTCATGGAAATGAGTTTAAAATTTATAAGTTTCGATCAATGGTAGTTAATGCTGAAAAGGAAGGGGCCAAGATGGCGGTAAAGAATGATGCTAGAATAACTCCATTTGGAAGAATATTGAGAGTATTTAGAATTGATGAGTTACCTCAAATATTATCGGTTATAAAGGGCGATATGCAATTTATTGGACCAAGACCTGAGAGAAGAGTTTTTGTTAACCAGTTGAATTCGTTAGTACCTTTTTACGGTACTCGTCACCTTATTAAGCCCGGTATTACAGGTTGGGCTCAAGTTAAGTATAAGTATGGAGAGAATCTTGAAGATTCTATCAAGAAGTTGGAATATGATTTATATTATATTAAAAACCGTTCGATAACTCTCGATTTAAGAATTATTTTTAAAACTGTAACTACAGTTCTTTTTTCAAGAGGTATATAACTAAAATAATATGAAAAAAATACTAATAACAGGCGCTGCAGGGTTTTTAGGTTCTCATTTATGCGACCGTTTCATTAGTGAAGGATTTCATGTCATAGGGATGGACAACCTTATTACAGGTGATTTAAATAATATTTCTCATTTGTTTCCATTATCAAATTTTGAGTTTCATCATCATGATGTAACAAAGTTTGTTCATATTTCTGGTAAATTGGATTATATTTTGCATTTTGCCTCTCCTGCAAGTCCCATAGATTATTTAAAGATTCCAATTAAGACATTAAAGGTCGGTTCTTTAGGTACGCTAAACTTACTTGGACTTGCAAAGGAAAAAGATTCTAGAATTTTGGTAGCGTCAACTTCTGAAGTTTATGGAGATCCGTTAGTACACCCTCAGAACGAAGAATATTTTGGTAATGTAAACCCAATAGGACCGCGTGGAGTATATGATGAAGCCAAACGCTTTATGGAGTCCATTACAATGGCTTATCATAGACACCATGGGTTAGATACACGTATTGTTCGCATATTTAATACCTATGGGTCTAGAATGCGTTTAAACGATGGTAGAGTGGTTCCAGCATTTATGGGTCAAGCGTTACGTGGAGAAGATTTAACGGTTTTTGGAGATGGTTCTCAAAGTCGTTCATTTTGCTATATCGATGACCAGGTAGAAGGAATATATCGATTGTTATTTAGCGATTATACAGACCCCATTAATATTGGCAATCCTCATGAAACCACTATTAAAGAATTCGCCGAAGAGATTATAGCATTAACAGGAACTAAACAAAAAGTTATCTATAAGCCTCTTCCTCAAGATGATCCTACGCAGAGGCAACCTGATATTAGTAAAGCTAAAGAACTCTTGGGGTGGGAACCAAAGGTACATAGGGCAGAAGGACTAAAAATCGTATACGATTATTTCAAATCGTTGTCTACAGAGGAATTACAGAAGAAAGAACATAGGGATTTTTCGACGACAAGATAAATTATATAATAAACAAGGTTATTTATAAAATGAATATTTTAATATTAGGATCGGGAGGTCGCGAGCACACATTCGCATGGAAAATAGCACAAAGTGAAAAAGTTTCTAAACTTTTTGTGGCGCCAGGAAATGCAGGAACTAATAAAATCGCAACGAATGTACCAATTGGTGTAAATGATTTTGAAGAAATCAAAACATTGGTTTTAAAAGAAAATATTCAATTGGTTGTAGTTGGTCCAGAGGATCCTCTAGTTAATGGAATCCATGACTTCTTTTTAGATGATAACGAGTTAAAAAATATTGCTGTAATTGGTCCGGAAAAGTTGGCGGCTACTCTAGAAGGTAGTAAAGAATTCGCCAAAGAATTTATGATGCGCCATCAAATTCCTACCGCTCAGTATAAAAGTTTTACTTCAGAAACAGTTAAAGACGGATTCAAATTTTTAGAACAACTTAATCCTCCTTATGTATTGAAAGCTGACGGACTTGCCGCTGGTAAAGGTGTAGTTATTTTAAATGATCTTGATGATGCCAAAAATGAACTTAAATCTATGTTAGTAGACAAAAAGTTTGGCTCAGCAAGTGCTACTGTAGTTATAGAAGAGTTTCTAGACGGAATTGAGTTAAGCGTTTTTGTGCTTACAGATGGCGATTCATATAAAGTGTTACCTACTGCAAAAGACTATAAAAGAATAGGAGAGGGTGATACCGGATTGAATACGGGCGGTATGGGGGCTATTTCCCCTGTTCCTTTTGCTAATAAAGCCTTTATGGACAAGATAGATCAGCGAATTGTAAAACCTACCGTAGAGGGGCTTAAAAAGGACAATATGCCGTACAAGGGTTTTATCTTCATAGGTCTTATAAAAGTTGGAGATGACCCTAAGGTTATTGAATACAACGTTAGAATGGGAGATCCTGAGACAGAGGTGGTATTGCCACGTATTCAAAATGATATGGTCGATTTATTAAAGGCCGTAGCCGACCAGAAACTAGCTGACATAGAATTACAATTGGATGAAAGAACCGCTACAACGGTTATGACCGTTTCCGGTGGTTATCCAGGGTCTTACGAGAAAGGTAAAGAAATTTCTGGTATTGAATCTATTGAAGATTCCTTGGTTTTTCACGCAGGTACTACGCTTAAAGAAGGTAAGGTCGTAACTAATGGTGGTAGGGTAATGGCAATAACTTCTTTTGGAAGTGATTTTAAAACTGCACTATCCAAATCTTACGAAAATGTAGCGAAGCTTTCCTTTGAAGGTATGAACTATAGAAAAGATCTTGGATTTGATCTTTAACAATTACTTATTTCATCGGATTTAAATTTATAAAATCCGATGAAATAAATATACTTTATTTATAGGTAAGAGTGAGAAGTACTTGACTTGTCTTCTTCTCCCTTTTCATTGTATTTTTTCAACTCTAGCATCCAATACACAAATGCTACTGAACCTATTAGCATAAATATCCAATTAAGAATATTTGCTAATGCCCAACTATCAGTAAAACGCAAAAAATCCAACGGTGCAAACAATACATTTACGAACAAATCCGCGATACCTTCAAAAAATGATTTCATCTTATTACTATATTTACCAGCAAAAATATAAAAAGCTTAGATGATTTCAAGCATTTTTGAGAAAACAAAACCGGTGAATTTCATAATTCTTCTGGTTTTTTTGTTTCTATTTTATTGGTCGGTTCAATTTTATTTGTTTGATTTTGAAATAAGTGAAGTGGAAATCATGCCATCTATTGGTATTTTAGCCATTCTTCTTTTCAGTGTATTTGTTGTTGATTTCATTGTAAAACGCAATAAGCTTACTGGTACAAACTCTTATGCCATATTATTTTTCACGTTACTTTTTGTGGTCTTTCCAGAAACTTTGGGTGATAGTAAGGCTATTTTAACCAGTTTTTTTCTTCTATTGGCCATGAGGCGTTTGCTGAGTATTAAATCCTTGAAGAATATTAAGCTAAAGATTTTTGATGCAGGTCTATGGATCTGTATTTCAAGTGTCTTTTACGAATGGGCACTGCTATATTTGCTTTTAGTATTCGCGGCAATTTATATCTATGAGCCTAAGAATATTAGAAATTGGATGGTAATTTTATCTGTTGGTTTTTGTTTTTTTATGATTCTTTATGGAGTTGTCTTACTTCTTGATAAGCCTAATTTTATAGCTGAGCATTATGATTTTGCAATTGATTATGATGCCATTTTTCCAATAAAATGGTGGACCAGCTTAAAAATGACGCTTTATGCTCTATTGAATATGGCCATGGCATTTTCTGCATTTATTCACCTTAGTAAATCTGGTGTCGGTAAGGTTATTGTTATGAGGTTAATTGCATTTTCATTTATCATTGGTCTGGTAGTGAGTATTTTAGTGACCTCAGATAACAACAATGCGGTCATAATAACTTTTTTCCCATCGGTTATCTTTATTGTAAATTATCTTCAATCTATTAAAAAACCTAAGTTTTTAGAGCTTGTAATCATTTCTAGCATTGTAGTTCCGTTAATAGTCTATCTGGTCAAATTATAGGTTACAACTATAAACTTTATCTTTGTAAAAAAGGCTCATATGTTTAGCGAATTCGCGTTTAAAATTTTTAATGACAGTATTGAAAAATATCATGTAAAAGATGATGTTTACCAAAGTTTTGAAAACCCCTATTCCAAGGAGGAGATTGAGCATTTATTATATAGAAAAAATTGGATCGATACGGTTCAATGGCATTATGAGGATATCATTAGGAATCCGGACATTAATCCTACAGATGCCCTGGTTTTAAAACGTAAAATTGATGCCAGCAATCAAGATAGAACAGATTTGGTAGAATTTATAGATAGTTATTTCTTGAAAAAATACCTATCGGTAGAAGTTAAGCCAAACGCTACTATCAATACAGAGAGTCCGGCTTGGGCAATAGATAGATTGTCCATATTGGCATTAAAGATCTATCACATGAAAGAAGAAGCTACAAGGTCTGATGCCGCATTGGCACACAGAGAAAAATGCCAGACCAAGTTAGCAGTATTGTTGGAACAGAAAAGTGATCTTTCACAAGCTATAGACCAGTTACTTGCTGACATTGAAAGTGGCATTAAGTATATGAAGGTCTATAAACAAATGAAGATGTATAATGATGAGGAACTAAACCCCATCCTTCGTGGCAATAAATAGTCATAAACACATTTTGGTCATCCGACTCTCCGCTATGGGAGATGTTGCTATGTCGGTTCCTGTTATCACAGGTATTGTTAAAAAATATCCTCAGGTAAAAATCACTGTTCTAACAAAAGCATTTACTGCTCCTATATTCCATAATATAACTAATGTTTCAGTTTTTAAGGCAGATGTAAAAGGTGGGCATAAAGGAATTTTAGGTCTTTGGAAATTATACAGAGAGTTACAATTATTGCAGATTGATGCCGTTGCGGATATTCACAATGTTTTACGAAGTTCAATACTACAACAATTTTTTAGGTTATCAGGTATTCCATTTGTACAATTGGACAAGGGTAGGGCAGAAAAGAAAGCTTTGATAAAAGCCGATAGAGATGTTTTTAAGCCATTGAGATCCACTTTTGAAAGATATGCCGATGTATTCGGCAAATTAGGCTATCCCATTGGTAAAAACGAAATGGAGACCATGTCTAAAAAGCCCGTACCTAACGATTTTGCCACTTTGCTTGAAAACCATAACTATAAAGTTATAGGTATAGCCCCTTTTGCTGCTTTTAAAGGAAAAATGTATCCTTTAGACTTAATGAAAAAAGTGATTTTACAATTGGATTCTTCAGAGAGCTATAAACTGGTGTTATTTGGCGGTGGTACCAGCGAAATAGAAATTCTTGCTTCATGGGAAAAACAGTTTAAAAATTGTATTAGCGCTGCAGGAAAGCTATCATTTTCAGAGGAACTCGGCTTAATATCCAATCTTGATCTTATGCTGGCCATGGATAGCGGTAACGCTCATTTAGCTGCAATGTATGCTGTGCCAACCGTAACAATTTGGGGGGTTACCCACCCTTATGCTGGTTTCTCACCTTATAATCAGCCCCAGGAAAATGCCCTTTTATCCGACAGGAATCTGTATCCTGCTATACCAACTTCTATTTATGGAAATAAGTACCCTGAAGGTTATGATAAGGTCATGGAAACCATAAAACCAGAAACCATCGTTCAGAAAATAGTTGATATTTTAAAACCTACAATTTAAGGGGTGGTAACCTTTGCTTCTATACTTTTAAAATATTGTCTTAATTGAGACATGAATCGGTATTTTTTAGCAGCAGGAGCAGAGCTGGCCATTAATGTGCGTACTCCAAAATAAGAACTCATTAAAAAGGTTGCAGCGGCTTCGCAATCTACATGTCTGTCCAAGAAACCGTTGAATTTTCCTTTTTGTAAGGTAGTTACCAAGTTAACTTCCCAAACCGTTACAATTTCATTTAAATGTTTCATGATGACTCCGTTCTTTCCATTGAATTCAGATAAGAAGTTACTTAGAATAAAACCATAATCCATTTCATTATGTACAGCGGTTTCCATAGCATCGTCAAAACATTTTGTAATCAGCGTTAAAGGGTTCTCATGACCTTCAATGGGCTCTATTAATGTGCTATAAATTTTACGGGCCAATAAATTCTGTATGATTTGAACAAAGAAATCTTCCTTAGAATCAAAATGATAATAAAAAGCACCTTTAGAGAGGTCTAGTCTTTTTAGGATATCGTCTATACTTGTATTATAATATCCTTGGGAATAGAACAATTCTAATCCTGTAGTCTGCATACGTTGCATGGTAGCCATGCGCTTTAAACTCTTGTTCATAATACTGAGATTTGGGTATTTAGACCATATGGTCTGTTTATAGAACTTGAGATTTATATAATTGAATGGAATTTATAGATGAGATGCATTTTTATTCGGTAAACACACCCTTTTAGTTGAAAAACAATACTATAGCGTTAATAAACATACTCCTTGGTTGGTTGTGGTCTATAAAAATAAAAAGGTTTGTAAAAGAAAAAACCGCTCAATGCATTCACTGAACGGTTCATTTATTATCGGTAATTGTTACTAAGCAACGGTACCTTGGCAGCTACTACCGGCGCCCGCTGTACAGCCATAGCAATGTTGTGATATTATAATGTTTCTATCGTTTAAGATATCTTCATTATAATCTTTTATATGCTTTACCTTACTGGCTACTTTTAAATCTAACATTTGGTTAAAGTCACAATCGTACAACCAACCGTCCCAGCTAATGGAAATGGTGTTGGTACACATTACATTTGCCACTGCAGACGGATTGTATGCTTCTACCAATGCATACATGTAATCTTCATAATTTTCGGATGCGATCAAATAATCCAAGAAACGTGCAATGGGTAAATTGGTAATGGCAAATAGGTTGTGAAAGTCAATATTAAAATCTTCTTTAAGCGCTTTTTTGAAATCTTTCTCCATGGCAGCTTGATCTCCTGGTAAATATGCGCCAGACGGATTGTAGACTAAATCTAATTTTAGATTACTGCCAGGCATGCCATAACCCCTTTCGTTCAATTCTTGTAATGCTTTTATCGATTTGTCAAAAACACCATCACCTCTTTGTTTATCCGTCTTTCCACGGGTATAGTGCGGCATAGAGGATATTACATGCACATTGTGCTTTTTAAAGAAATCTGGTAAATCGTAGTATTTCTTGTTAGCACGTATAATGGTTAGGTTAGAACGAACAATAAAATCTTTAATGCCGGCTTTTGCCGCTTCTTCAACAAACCATCTAAAATCAGGATTCATTTCTGGTGCACCGCCCGTTAAGTCTAGGGTATGTGCTCCCGTGTTCTTGATTACCTCAATACATTGCTGCATGGTTTCACGGGTCATGATTTCTTTACGATCTGGACCAGCATCTACATGACAGTGTTCGCAGACTTGATTGCACATATAGCCTACGTTTATCTGTAGGATCTCAAGTTTCTTGGGGCGTAATGGAAAATGCCCAATATCTGCGATTTTGTCTTTAAAATAAGGAAGCTCTCCATCAGCAAATATGCCTCCGTTCAATATTTCTAACTGCTTGTTGGAAACTGCTAAATCGTTTCCTTTTGCTTTTAATGATTTTGTAGCCATTTTTTAGTTGTTCGTTGTTCGTTGTTCGTTGTTGGCATTTTGTACAAATGCATTAAACTCTAACTTCACAACATTTAATTTCTTTTTTTTGCATGGATATTCATAGCGAATATTCCATTTGCACTTTTTTTTAAACCAGCTTTAATTTCATTGTATTGATTATTGAAGAAGGCTGTTACGAACATCCATCAACGAACAACCAACAACGAAATTTACATTGACAATTTGTTATACTTGTTCATCATTTGTACTCCATGCACCAAGGTGGCACCACCTTCAATAGCTGCTCCTACATGCACCGCCTCCATCATTTCCTCTTTGGTAATGCCTTTTTGTAAGCCGTCTTTAGTATAGGCGTCAATACAATATGGACATTTGACAACATGAGATACCGCCAATGCAATTAAAGACTTTTCTCTAGCACTTAGTGCGCCTTCTTCGAAAACCTTACCATAATAGTCAAAAAATTTGGTACCAAGCTCTTCGCTCCATTCTGTAATTTTTCCAAATTTTCTTAAATCTGCTGGGTCATAGTACGTATTTGCCATCTTTTTCTCAGTTTTAGTTTGTATCGTATCTTTTTGTTCTTGGTTAAAATATATTGGAATTCCCTGTCCCATTTTTTCTAGTTCAGGGAGTATTTCCATATTGTCCCATATACCAGATGTAAGCGTGTCTCCATATGCTTCAGGTAAATGGTTTTTGTACATTAATTTTTGAGCGGTTTCGGCATCATATTCAAATGAATGATGGGCATAAATAACTTCACCATCTATAGTATCCAATATCATATACCATACCCTTGGCGTACCATCATTTGCAGGCATACCTATTACACCTGGGTTTAGCCATACATTATCCTTTAGAGTTTGATGAAAAGGTAACCCGCAATGACCGGCTATGATAATGGTACTATTAGTCTCTTTAAAACAACATTCTTTACTTTCCGTGGCGTTCGACTTAAATATGAATTCAGAGGTATTTCCATAATTTCCATGGACTACCGTTACTTTTTTACCACCATATTCAAAACTGATGTATTCAGGAATTTCTTGCATCCATTCTAATGATTGCTGTGATAAATGCCCTTTGGTGTACGGAAACCACATTTTTGAAAAATCGTCGCAACGGCTACCGCTTTTAAAATCGCACCCACAATCTTCACTATCATTTGCCAATTGCAATTCTACATTGCCCGCAATACTTAAAGCGCCCCATTTTTGAAACAACTGTACCGTTTCTTCCGGTTGTGCGCAATAACCGGTAATATCACCGGTACTAATACAGTTTTCTGGTGCAATACCGGCATCTTTGGCTATGGAAATTAGTTTTTCCAAAGCTTGTAGGTTGCTGTACACACCTCCAAAAAGCAACAGCTTTCCTGTTTTAGTGCCCAAATGTTTTATTTCTTTATCCATGTAGGTATCATATAAACGAAAAGGCAGCATAAGATGCCCCAAAAATTAATCCATAATAAATTGGCATACTTGCCAGTGGTAAATATTAAGCTATCTGGAAACCAATTGAAAATCAATAAAAAACCGAATAACAATCCGCAGAAAACACTTAAATGAAAACTGATTTTAGGAGCACTACCTTTCCAAAATAAAAAAACGGGGGTTAAACCGATTACCATAGTTCCGCTAATGGTGGTGGCAGATAATATTTCAGCATCTAAAAAGACCGGAACCGTACCCAATACTGCTACAGCGACCATTGACCAACGACCAAATTTAACCGTGTTGCCAAGGTTGAGGTCAAGAGCCAATAATTTGGAAAAAGATGAAAAGGTAGAGTCCAAGGTCGATGCTGCCGAAGTGATCATAATAAAATTAATGACCAATAGTATAAACGTACCAAACGCCTTACCTACTTGAACAGCTGCCTGACCCTGCATGCCCTGCGATTGCGCGTAAACACCTATAATGCTGAATAGAACAATGCAAATAGCTCCAAGTACACTTGCCCACAGAAAACTTTTCAATGTTACTTTAGGACTACTAATAAAACCTCTATCGGTCAACACGGGATCATGAAAAGGGTAGCTGAAAGATTGCAACAAGGCAGCGAACAATAAATTCAGCCCGGTTTCAAAAGACCATATGCCAGAATTTACTACTTCGGATGTGGTTATAGCATTGTCTTTACCAAAGATGGTGAACAATATTACCGCTAATAGTATTGAAAATAGCCCCATTTGGACAACATCGGTAAAAATGGAACTGCTCATGCCGCCTTTTAGTACATATGCAAGGGTTAAACCTGTAAATACTAAAATGGACCAATAGTAGGCGGTAGTGCCCATATCACCAAAGTAAGAACCTATGACCATGGTATTGCTCCATACTTCATTGAACAATCTAAAGGCAATCAATATGGAGAATATAGTTACGGCAGTTTTACCAAATTTTGAGGTTAAAAAATGATGTATGCTAGTATACTTACCGTGCAGCCTCATTTTATAAATGACAATACCTGCCACGGCAAATGATAAATAATAGCCTGCATAGGCTACACCACCAACAATACCAAAATCCAGACCTAGGTTTGCAGCGTTGGTGATACTTTTGGCAAATATCCATGAGATGATAAGGCTGCCCATTAACATAAAGGTATTGGGCGCTTTCTTCTTTTGCACGGCTTTAAAAAACTGATTGGTATCTTTTGCCCACGGTGACAGTAAGAACAACACCAAACTAGATGTGATCACCAATCCCCATTGCCAAATTTGTACTTCAGTCATAAATTTAATTTATTCGTAATTTTAAGCTTCAGCAAAAAATTCCTTTTTTTCCTAACTCCTAACTCGGTTATTCATCCCACCACACAGGTACATTAATACTATTGCCATCCGTGTTATTTGAAGCTTGGGTATAATTGGCATTATTTAATGCTTCTTCTTCAGATGGATAAGGCATACGGGTAGGTATCAAATTATTGTTTAAACTAGCCGATATTGTTTTCAATTGCGGAAAACCCGTTCTTCTATACTCTATCCAACCTTCATAACCGTTTATTGAATTTGCAATCCATTTTTGAGTAATGATGTTCTCTATGATATTGCCGTTATCAAACGGGGCATCTTCTGTTAGGTAATTTTCAGGTAGTTCTACCTGCCAATAGGCAAATGACTGTGTTACGCCGGTATTGTATAAAGTTTGGGTATCTGCAGAAATGAATCCTCTTTCAGCAGCTTCGGCCAACAAAAAGTGGGTTTCCATACTGGTCATAAAATTCGCATCCAATAAACCGGTGTTTTCCCTAAAAATGGTACCTAATAATGAGTAATCTGCCAATGATACCCCAACTGATGCGTCTATACCGTTTAAAAGCCCATTGTATTCACCATCTGCACTGTTGGCAAAAGGTTGGTACAGACGACCAATACGAGGATCGTTCAAGTTGGTCAAAATTTCATCCATAGTTTCAGAAAGGACATAGTTGTTAAAGTCCCCAACCCTAAGTTGCGCAAGTCTAAAACTATTAGGTTCACCATCGGTAAAGTTGAAAATGGCATTTTCTTCATTATCATCAATGAAATTACCTTCACTTACTATGGTCTGTAATTGCGATGCAACATCTATTTTATTAGAAACCCTCATCAAGTATTTTATCTTCAATGAATTTGCAAAACGAATCCATCCATCTAAATCACCATTAAAGAGAATATCTCCCTCTAAAGCTATGGTACCTGAATAATTCTGAATGGCTAAAATCCCTTTGTCAAGATTGTCAAAAACACCACCTTCATCCATGTAAATTGACTCCTGAGTGTCATAAGACGGAGTAACCGTTTCTGTATCTCCTTGAAATGCTTCTGAATAGGGAGCATCACCAAATAAATCTGTTAACCCGGCCGCCATGTATGCCTTCATAATTCTTGCCGGACCTTCATAAACGGCATATGCAGCATTCTCTTGGGACAATTTTAATATGATTTCATTATCCCTTAAGTTTTGATAGAATATAGGCCACGGATTACCACCTAATTGGGGCGACTTTAAATCATGCCTGTCAAATAAGTTAAAGTCTAGAGCGGTACTATATTGTCCTAGTAGGTTACCGGCAGTAAAACCTTCATATGACATTTGTTCCCCATAGTCATAAATTACCTGTCTTAACAAAAGACTAGGTTGTACGGTTACGGGATCGTTGGTGTTCGTATTAATTTCCTCAAAATCTTTTGTGCAGCCAATGACCAACAATAAGATTAAAATGCTATATATATGTTTCATCTTTTCTTTCTTAAAAATTAAATCCGGCTTTAAAACCTATACTTCTTGTTGTGGCATATGACATATCTTCAACACCACTAATAAATCCTTGGCCTTGTACTGCCAATTGCTCTGGGTCAAAATGCGGATTCTCTGTTATAGCAAATAAGTTCTTTCCTATTAATGATAAACTCAACGTAGCATCTTGGTTGAACAGGCTAAGGTTGTTAAACGTATAACCAATAGATAGTTGGCGTAGCTTTAAAAATGATGCATCATAGGTGTTGTTTTCTTCGTGGTTTCTATCATAAAATTGACGATAGTAGCTTTCTGCGGAAACCGCTACAGTATTTGCTTCATAAACTGGATTGTCATCGGTGCCTGTATTTACTACACCCTCTGGCACAATACCTGTTTCTGGTCTAAAGGCCGTTTCAGCCAACTGACCACCAACATTTCCTAATGCCCTTGTTCTAGAAACTATGATTCCACCTTGTCGCCAATCTAATAGAAAGCCCATATTCCAATTTTTATAATTGAATTGGTTGTTGAAACCCAGCATAAAATCAGGATTATAATTACCCAATTTTTGTAGTTCATTGTCCGGTATATATCTACCCTCATCGGTTAAAATGAAATCTCCATTTTCATTTTTTAAGTATCCGGTTCCATATAGATCTCCTACGCGACCACCTTCTTCTGCCTGTAAAAATACCGTTTGGTTTTGACTGTCATAGATTCTAGAGTACGCCAAAGTTAATCGCCCTTCATCTTGCGGTAAACTTTCTACGGTTGATCTATTGGTACTAAAATTTAAGGTGCTGTTCCATTTAAAATTTTGACTTATTATAGGGGAAACACCTACTATGACCTCAAGTCCTTTAGAGCGAACTTCACCTCCATTGACCACTTGTTGTGTATATCCTGAAGAAATGCCTATAGGTAATGAGATAATTTGATCCTTCGTCAATGCATTGTAATAGGAAATATCAAAGCGAAGTTGATCATTGAAAAAGCGTAGATCAGCACCCACTTCAAATGAGGATGTCAATTCAGGAACAAGATCGGCATTTGCAATAGTGTTTGAATTACTGAATGTTGGTTGCCCATTAAATGGCGTTTGTGCAACAAATGCCCCTGTAGTTTGGTATGGGTCTGTGTCATTACCAACCTGTGCCCAACTTGCTCGTAACTTGGCAAATGAAATCACCTCAGGTAAATTGAGCACCTTGGATACTATAAAACTACTGGATACCGATGGATAAAAGAAAGAGGTATTATCTACTGAAAAAGGGGTAGCCAAAGCGCTAGACCAATCGTTTCTTCCGGTGACATCCAAAAATAGAAAATCCTTATATCCAATTTTTGCTAAGCCATAGAAGCTGTTGATTCTCTTGTTTGATTCAAATTCGAAAACTTCAATAGGTGAAGCTGCGTTAGATAACCTAAATATACCCGGTTGTGCCAAACTTGTAGTTTGCGATTGTGAAGTAAACGCTTTTTGGTCTAATCGGTTTCCACCTAAAGAGACATCTATATTAAAATCATTGAACTGATTGGTATAATTTATTAAAAAATCAGTGTTTACCTCCCTATAAAATACATCGTGCTCCGCATAACCACCATTTGCGAAACGATTAGAACTATAGGCTCTTCGCAATTGGCGTAGTTCACTGGAATAATCCATCCCTGTTCTAACTGTTGCCGTTAAATGATCTGTGATATCATAGCTAGCGGAAATATTTCCGAATACCCTATCTCTATTGAACGAGTTTCTGTTTTCATTAAGAATGAAATATGGATTATCAAAAAAGGTATAGTTGTACGAGTATTGTTGTATACCCTCTAAACCTGGTTGCCAGTAATTTTTTAGATTCTCTATATTTAGCGAGCGTGGTCCCCAAGCAACCAAAGAATAGTTTGCGTTTTCCGACCCATAACCGTTAGACGGTCTGTTGTCAGAATTAGAATTGATATAACTTATAGATGAATTGATGCGTAATTTATCTATTGGCTGAAAATTGAGTCGTGCACTCACCGTTTGCCGGTCTAAATCAACACCCGGTATAATAGATTCGCTTCGTAAGTCCGTAAATGAAAGTCGGTAATTACCGGTATCAAATCCGTTGGAAATAGCAATATTATTAATTAATGTAGTACCGGTTTCATAGAAGTTCTTTAAGTTGTCCGGTTGTGATCTAAATTCTGTAGGGGTGATAGGTACTCCACTATAAAGAGCGGTGTCTCCACCTCTTACAACGGTACCGTCTGGCAAGGTAACCGGACTATCATATTGCGGAATAAGATTACCAACATCTAAACGTGGTCCCCAACTGTACGTAATAAGGTCATTGGTGCCACCACCTAATCCGTCTACAAATGCGAACTCTCCTGAATTTCCTTGTCCGTATTCATTCTGGAAATCGGGCAATTGAAAAGCTGAATCCACAAAAAAGCTGGTGTTGTAACTAATGCCCAATCCTTTCGAATTCTTGCCGCTTTTGGTTTCAATAATGATCACTCCGTTAGAAGCTCTAGTACCGTACAATGCCGCAGCACTTGGTCCTTTTAAAACCGATACCTCTGCAATATCATCTGGGTTTACTTCCATGGCTCCGTTTCCAAAATCGATTTCTTGAAATCCGGCTGCCGCTTCATTGGTGAAATTAAAGACCGAGTTATTGTTTATAGGAACGCCATCTACAATAAATAAGGGATTGTTATTAGAGAAAGACGCTTCTCCACGAATGGTAATTTTAGAGGAAGACCCTACACCCGTAGCACCTTGGTTGATGGTTACCCCTGCCAATTTACCCGAAAGGTTGTCTAGAAAATTGACCGATTTT